>Ga0154020_10003641_pt1 | contig 18515 bp, 17 predicted proteins | sample Klosneuvirus_201_FD_109709 | JGI IMG/M metagenome (GOLD analysis project Ga0154020, IMG submission 109709) | Active sludge microbial communities from wastewater, Klosterneuburg, Austria - Klosneuvirus_20160825_MG | ecosystem: Engineered > WWTP > Aerobic digester > Activated sludge | place... | reverse complement strand
GTGCTCGTGCTCGTGCTCGTGCTCGTGAGGGCGGCGCGGAGCTCGTCCGCGGTGACCGGCGCGATGGCCTGGTGGGTCGCCGGACTCCCCGCCCGCAGCACCAGCGCTGCCGGGGCTTGCTCACACAGCCCCAGACACGGGCTGCGCTTCCAGGTCACCTCGCCACCCTGCCCCGCCGGCCCCAGCGTGCGCTCCAGCTCGCCGCACAGCGCCTCGGCACCGCGCAGCCGGCACGCGATGTCGTCACACACGTGCGCCACCCGCGGCGCCTGCGGCGACGGCGCCAGCAGATGATAGAAGCTGGCCACGCCCCAGACCTCGGCCGGCGGCACGTCGAGGCGCAGGCTGACATAGTCGAGCGCGCCGCGACTGAGCCAGCCCAGCCGATCCTGCAGCGCATGCAGCACCGGCAGCAGGCGATGGCGCTCGGCCCGCGCCGCATTGCCGCCGCTCAGCCCGAAATGCTCCGCCAGCGTGAGGTCGATGCCACCGCGCCAGCGCGACGTCGGCGGCCCCAGCACCGCGTCCACCGCGGCGCGCTCCTCGGCGCTGGCCGCGCCGCCGCCGAGGTGCAGATCCATTACGGGCGCTCGATCCTGATCGCCGACGCCTTGAATTCCGCCGTCCCCGAGCGCGGATCGGTGACGTCGATGGTCAACAGGTTCGTCGCGACCTGGTCCGGGAAGTGAAACGTCATGAAGGTCAGCCCCGGCCTGAGCGCCGGCTCGACATGCAGCGGCGCCAGCACCGCCCCGCGCCGCGAGCGCACCCGCACCACGTCACCGTCGGCGAAGCCCAGCCGCGCCGCATCCTCGGGTGACACCTCGATGCGCTCACCGCGCCTGAGCGGGCTGGCATAGGCCGCGGTCTGCACGCCCGTGTTGTACTCCGAAAGCCGTCGCCCGGTCGTCAGCCGCAGCGGGAAGTCGGCGTCCAGCTTGTCGACCGGCCCGGCCGGGTGCACGACCTGGAACGGCGCGCGCGGCCCCAGCACCGGGCGCTCCCACAGCCGGCTGTGCAGGAAGAGCTCCCCAGGATGCTGCTCGTCGTAGCACGGCCACTGCAGGCCACGCTCGCGCTCCAGCCGCGCATAGCTCATGCCGGCGTGCACCGGGGACAGCCGACGCAGCTCGTCCCACACCGCGCGGGCGTCGGGCCGGCCCCAGTCGTGGCCCAGCGCGCGCGCCAGGTCGAACACGATGGCGAGGTCGTCACGCGCCTGCCCCGGCGGCGCCACCGCGCGGCGCACCCGCTGCACCCGGCGCTCGCTGCTGGTGACGGTGCCCTCGCTCTCGCAGAAGGCGGCCGCCGCGGGCAGCACCACGTCGGCCAGCTGCGCGGTGCGGGTCATGAACAGATCCTGCACCAGCAGGAAGTCGAGGCCCTCGATGAGGCGCCGCGCGCGCGTATGATCGGCCTCGGACTGCAGCGGATTTTCGCCCAGCACGTAGAGCGCGCGCAGGCTGCCGTGCTCCATGGCGTCGAACATGCCGCTCAGGTGCAGGCCCTTCTTCGGCGGCACCGGCGCGCCCCAGGCCTGCTCGAAGGGCGCCCGCAGCGCGGCGTTCTCGACATGCTGGAAGCCCGGCAGCCGGTCCGGCAGCGCGCCCATGTCGCCGCCGCCCTGCACGTTGTTCTGCCCGCGCAGCGGGTTCAGCCCCGAGCCCCAGCGCCCGACGTGGCCGCACAGCAGCGCCAGATCGATCAGAGAGACCACGTTGTCGACCGCGTTGTGATGCTCCGTGATGCCCAGCGTCCAGCAGATCATCGCGCGCGGCGCCCGCGCATAGGCGTGCGCGAGGTCGCGGATGGCGCCCGCGGGCACCCCGGTCTCGCGCTCGGCCCAGGCCAGCGTGCACGGCTCGACCGCGGCCTGGTAGGCCGCAAAGCCGCTGGTGGCGTGGGCGATGAAGTCGCGATGGTGCAGCCCCGCGTCGATGATCTCGCGCCCGATGGCGCTGGCCAGCGCGACGTCGGCGCCGACATCGAGCCCCAGCCACACGTCGGCCCACTGCGCCGACGAGGTGCGCCGCGGATCGATGGCGAACAGCCGCGCGCCCCGCTTCACCCCCTTGAGCAGGTGGTGGAAGAAGATGGGGTGCGTCTCGCGGGCGTTCGATCCCCACAGGAGGATGACGTCGGTCTCCTCGATCTCCTGATACGAGCTGGTGCCGCCACCAGCCCCGAACACCGTCGCCAGACCGACGACGCTAGGCGCGTGTCATGTTCGGTTGCACGAGTCGATGTTGTTGGTGCCCAGCGCCACGCGCGCCAGCTTCTGCGCGGCGAAGTTGACCTCGTTGGTGCTCTTGCTGCACGAGAACATGCCGACCGCGGCGGGGCCGTGCGCATCGACGGTGGCGCGCAGCCCGGCGGCGGCGCGCGCCAGCGCCTCGTCCCAGCTCGCCGGGCGCAGCGTGCCGCCGCGGCCCCCGTCGCGGACCATCGGCTCGAGCAGGCGCGGATACATCCTTGGTTTGCCCATGTTTCGACGGTACCACGGCCGGGATCGCGGCTACCATGAGGCGTGGCGGCCCACATCGAGATCTGGCGCGGTGACATCACCAAGCTGGCGGTCGACGCCATCGTGAACGCCGCCAACAGCTCGCTGCTGGGTGGCGGCGGCGTGGACGGCGCCATCCACCGCGCCGCCGGGCCGGGGTTGCTCGACGAGTGCCGCATCCTGGCCGGCTGCAAGATCGGCGAGGCCAAGCTGACCGCGGGCCACCGGCTGCCGGCCCGCCACATCATCCACACCGTGGGCCCGGTCTGGCGCGGCGGCGCCAGCGGCGAGCCGGCGCAGCTGGCCTCGTGCTACCGGCGCTCGCTCGAGCTGGCCTCGGCGCGCGGCCTCACCAGCATCGCGTTCCCGGCCATCAGCACCGGGATCTTCCGCTATCCACCCGACGCCGCCGGGGCAATCGCGGTGGGCGAGATCCGCCGCTTCATCGCCACCGACAGCCGCCTCGAGCGCGTCGTGCTGGTGGCGTTCGACGCCGCGACCGAGGCGGCGCTCACGGCGGCGCTGTTCCCAGGCAGCGGCGAAGCGCGGTAAGCTGTGGCGTGACGACACGCGCACGGCGGGGACTCGGTGTGCTGCTGGTGCTCGGCTTGCTGGTGGCGGCGCTGCCGAGCACGGCCGCGGCCGAGTGTGGGCCCGAGGCGGCGCTGCGCGACAGCCGGCTGCGCGCCCACCTGACGCGCGAGTCACGCCGGGCGCGGCGCTGGAACATCGGCTGGGGCGTCTTTTTCGGCGTGGCCGCGGTGGCCCAGCTGGGCTTCGCGATGGCCGACTACACCCCGGTCGGCAGCGGCGAGGCCGCGCACGTCGCGCTGTATGTCAACGGTGGCAAGGCCGCCCTGGGCGCGCTGGCGCGGGTGGTGCTGCCGCTCAGCATCGCGCCGGCGCCGGCCCCGACCGGTGATCCGTGCGCGGATCTGGCGGCCTCCGAGCGCGCGCTGGCGGCGGCGGCGCGGCGCGAGAAGCGCTCGTTCTGGATGCTCCACGCGGGCAGCATCCTGGTCACCGTGGGCGGCCTGCTCTACCTCGGCATGGTCGAGGACAGCTGGAAGCAGGGCGGGCTTTCGGTCGCGGTGGGCTACCCGGTGTCGCTGCTCAGCATCTACACGCATCCGCGGGCCAGCTGGGCGCTGGCGCGCAACGCGCCGCCCATCGTGGTCACGCCCCTGGTGGGCACCGACGTGACCGGGCTGGCGTTCGCGCTGACGTTCTAGGCCGCGCGCAGCGCGCCGTGGTCGGCGTGGTCACCGAGCTGGCTCCAGCGCCGCTCGCGCTGGCCCAGCTCGAGGTCGAGCTCGCAGCGGGCGCACAGCGGGGCCTCGCCGGCGCCGGTCGGCACCTCGCAGGTGCGACCGCAGATGGTGCACACCGTGGCGGGCGCGGCGGCGCTGACGAAGCGCACCACCTCGTCCTGGACCTGACCGCTGTCGAGGATGCGCTTGTGGCCAAGCCCCTCCGTGGTGATGAGCTGCGCGGCCGGTGCGCGCGCCGCGGTCTCGGCGCCGTCGCGCCAGGGCACCTCGCGGTCACCGCGATCGTGCAGCACCAGCAGCGGCAGCTCGAGCCGCGGGCCCAGCACCGGCGCAGTCAGATCGTCGAAGTCGATCGCCAGCTGGCTCTCCAGCCGGCGCCGCGCCGCGCCCAGCACGGCGTCGTCGAGCTCGAGCAGCTTGCCGAAGCCATGCAGCCACACCCGCGCGTCGGCCGGCGGCGCCAGGAACACCGCGCGCCCGGCGCGCAGCCCGCGCGCGATGGCCAGCGAGGTCGCGGCCCCGCCCATCGAGTGCGCCACCACCGCGTGCAGCGGGCCGACCGCGCGCGCCACGCTGGTCAACGCCGCCGCGAAGCCCGGCAGCGAGCTGTGCGTGCCCGGCGAGTCGCCATGCCCGGGGGCGTCGAACCCGACCACCTGGTAGCCAGCGTGCACCAGCGGGCCGACCAGCCCGGTGAGCTGCGCCGCGCTGCCACCCCAGCCGTGCGCCAGCAGCACGGTGGGAGCGGACACGCTGCCCCAGCGCCACGCCACCAGCTGCTGCCCGGCATGGGCGACCTCGAAGCGGGTGGCCGCCGCCAGGCGCGCAGCCTGGGCGGCGTCACCGCGCCAGCGCCGCGGCGCCCGCATGAACAGCCGCGCCGCGACCCGGCCCGCCAGCACGGGCGACAGCGAGCCCAGGGCGGCCAGAGCGCGCTTCAGCCAGCGCGGAACGGCACGAACGTTCGTGCTTTTTTCTTGCGACTTCGACATGGGACTGCCTCCTCGGTGCAGCGGCGCCGCCAGGGCGGCGCCTGGGTTCACTTGCGCGCGCGCTCCAGCATGGCGGCGAACGCGGTCTCGGCGCGGGCATCGGCGCGTGGGTCATCGAGCAGCCGCTGTGACATGTGAAGGATCAAGAGGACACCGTAGAGCTCCCAGGCGAACTGCTCGGGGTCGACATCCTTCTTGAAGTGGCCCTCCTGGATGGCGGTGCGCACCACGCTGGCGATGGTGTCGAGCAGATCCTTCTGCTGCTGCTTGAGCAGCTCGCGCACCGGGCCCGGCTGGTCGTCGACCTCGCTGGCGGCGGCGATGAAGAAGCAGCCGCCTTCCAGCTGGTTCGTCGCCGGCCAGCGCCGCCAGTGCTCGAACATCGCGCGCACCCGGCGCTCGCCGCGCGGGGCCTTGAGCACCGGCTTGATGACGGCTTCCACGAAGCGCGCCGCGGCGTGCTCCAGCGTGGCCAGATCGAGCGCCTGCTTGGACTTGAAGTGCGCGAACAGGCCGCTCTTGGACAGCGCCAGCTCCTCGGCCAGGGCGCCGATGCTGAGGCCGCCCAGGCCGCGCTGGCTGGCCAGCCCGACCGCCCGGTCGAGGATGGCCTGCCGCGTCGCCTCGCCCTTGTGGGTGCCCTTGTGCATGAGTCAACCAATAGCACGGTCGTGCTTTTTGTCAACGGCCCTTTTCGGCCGCTTTCGGGCGGCGGCCGCCCTGCTACCCTGCCGCCCCGGCATGACCCGCCTCGCGCTGCTGCACCAGGACGACCACCTGGTGGTCATCGACAAGCCATCGGGCCTGATCGTGCATCGCGGCTGGGCCGACGACGCCGACTCGGTGCTGTCGCTGCTGCGCGCGCAGCTCGGCCGCCTGGTCTACCCGGCGCACCGCCTCGATCGCGGCACCAGCGGCGTGCTGGTGCTGGCGCTGTCGCCGGACAGCGCGCGTGCGCTGGCTGCCAGCTTCGAGGCCGGCACGGTGGGCAAGCGCTACCTGGCGCTGGTGCGCGGTGTCCCGCGCGAAGCCGCCGGCCGCATCGATCACCCCATCCCGCGCAGCGAGGACGGCCCCCGCGTGCCCGCCGCCACCCGCTGGCGCACGCTGGCCGCGTCGGCGCCGATGCAGCTGCCCGACAGCCCACGCACGGTGCGCTTCTCGGTCATCGAGGCCTGGCCCGAGACCGGCCGCCTGCACCAGGTGCGTCGTCACCTGAAGCACCTCGGCCACCCCATCATCGGCGACGCCAACCACGGCCGCGGCGACCTCAACCGCCTGCTGGCCGCGCGCGTCGGCCTGCGCCGCCTGGCCCTGCACGCCGCCACGCTGTCGTTGCCCCACCCCGCGACGGGCACCACCATCACCTTCAGCGCGCCGCTGCCCGCGGACCTCGAGACCCCGTTCGCCGCCCTCGGCCTGACCCTGCCTGCGTGACGGAGCGCGGTCATCCGTGGTACCCCGCGGCCCATGATGCAGGCGATGCGCAACCCGGTCCTCATGCTGGTGCTGGTCGTGGTCTCGGGATGTGGCGGCGATGGCGGCAGCGGCGGGCAGCTCGACGCCGCCAGCAGCGGTGATGCCAGCCCAGGCAGCGACGGCGCCAGCAGCCTCGATGGCGCCACCGGCGCCGACGCCACCATGCGGGACGGGGCCACCGGCCTCGATGGCACCACCGGCCTCGATGGCGCCACCGGCGCCGACGCCGCAACCGTCGTGGGCACCCTCGCTGTGCAGTGCCGGCGTAATGTCGACTGCCTGACCGCCAACCCGCAGTGCAGCATCAGCGCGCCCGGGGGGATCTGCACCGGCTGCGCGCTGAACGGCAACGACTGCCCGACCGGCACCAGCTGCTCGCAGTTCGGCTCCTGCATCCGCGACTGCACCACCGACGCCCAGTGCAACCGCGGCATGCGCTGCGATAGCCAGGGCCGCTGCGCCATCCGCAGCTGCAGCGTGGCCAGCCCGTGCCCCGCGCCCTACACCTGTGTCGGCACCCTTTGCCAGCGCCCGACCTGTCCAGGCGCCGGCGCCTGCCCGTCCCCCCTGACCTGCGACACCGTCACCAGCACCTGCGTCGAGCCGTGACCCCGCACGCCACTATGGCGTGAAGAGCTCGGTCGACCGCACGAACGGGTCCATGCCGTCCGCGGTCACCTGGCCCCCGGTGACCAGCACGCGGCCATCGGCCAGTACCACTGCGGCAGCACCCATGCGAGCCGCGCGCATGGGCGCCGCCGGGGACCAGCGGTCGCGCGCCGGATCGTAGAGTTCGGCCTCCGCGCGAGGCGTGTGACTCTGGTCGCCGACCCGCGCGCCACCCGCGATGAGGATGCGGCCATCGAGCAGACGCACCGCGATGGCGTCCACCAGCGCGGGGCCGGCCGCTGCGCTGTCGGTCAGGCGCTTGCTGCGCGGGTCGAAGAGCTGCGCGGGTGCCGGTCGTTCGCAGCTCGGTGGCGTGCAACCCGCGAAGACCAGGACCCGCCCATCGAGCAGCGCGATGGCATGGTGGCGCATGCGGCCCTGGGCGCCCGGCAACGCGGCGAACCGCTGCCGACCGGTGTCGGGTCCCGGGCTGGGGCCTGCGGGGTCGGGCCCCATGAGCCCCACCGACTCGCTACGGTCGCCGACCACCAGCAGCCGCCCATCGCCGAGCCAGGTGGCGGTGTGGACCGTCGGCTTCCATTGCTTCAGCTCCACCACCACGCCGATACCGCTCGCGACCAGCAGGGCGGGATCCAGCTCGTCCGTGGCGCTGAGCAGCAGCACCTCGCCACCGTCGATCGGCGTCGCGCTGTGGCCGGGCGCGCGCCAGGGCAGGATGCTCGGCGTCATGGTGCTGCCATCCAGGAACATATTCGCGGCCGCCCGCGTGCCGCTCTCGCGCCCGCCGAAGATGAGGACGCGACCATCTGGCAGCCGGGTCGCCGTGTGCCCGATCCGCAGGGGCAGCTTGTACAATGTGCCGTCGAGCTTGCCCGCGGGGTCGAAGATCTCGGCGCCGGATGGCTCGGTCACATGCAGGTTGGCGTTACCGCCGACCAGCAGCACACGCCCGCCGGGCAGCAGCGTCGCGGTGTGGCCGCCGCGTGCGACCTCGAACAGCGGACCGTCGCTCCAGCGCCCGGGCGGCCCGGCCGCAGGAGCGCCCGCGTCGACCAGCTGTCGCGCCGGCCGAGCAGCGCCGGTGCGGGGCTGCCGGCTGCACGCCGGCGCCAGCGCCAGCACCGCCAGCACCGCCAGCACCGCCAGCACCGCCAGCACCGACGCGGGCAGGCGCCACCTCATGGTCGCACCGGCGCGGCGCCCGCAACTGCGCCTGCTGTCGCAGCCAGCACGCGCGCCGGCACATGTGCAGCGACCACCCGCGCGACCTCGGCCGGCGCACGTTGCTCCACAGGCAACCTCCACAGCCGCGCGCCGTCGCTGCCACCCGTGACCAGGTGGCCCGCCGACAGCTCCAGCGCCGCGCACATGCCGCCGTGGACCACCGGCGCCAGCAGGATGGGCCCGCCCTCGGCGCTCCACACCCGGGCGCTGCCGTCGAAGCCGCAGGTCGCCACCAGCGCACCATCGGGGCTCCACGCCGCCGCCAGCCCGAAGGCCTGCTCGGCGCCCTCGAGCGCACGCCAGCCGCCGGTGCCGAGCTCCAGCACCCCCGCGCTCTTGTCAGCCAGCGTCAGCAGGAGGTGCGCGCCATCCGGCGCCAGCGCACCACCCGGCCCGGTCAACGCCGGCAGCGGCCAGCGCTGCGTCACCACGCCGGTGCGCCCGTCCGCGATCTCGACACCCTGCCCGGCCGTGACCAGGCGCGCGCCGTCCTGCGTCCACTCCAGCACACTGACGCCGGGCGCCTCGCGCTCCAGCACACGCGCGCCATCCGCGGTCGCGAACAGCTGCACCCGCCCACCGGCTGCGCAGCCCAGGCGCTCACCATCCGGGCTGAACGCCAGCGCCTCGATGGCCGCGCCGCACACGACCTCGGCGACCTGTTGACGCCCCGCGACCTGCCACACCACGACCCTGCCCGCCGGCCCGCCGGCCGCCAGCCGCACACCATCACGCGAGAAGCGCACCCGGGTCGCGCCTCCGGGCAGCGCCAGCACCCCGGCCGGGGCCGCGCTGACGGCGTCGAAGAGCTGCACTGCGCCCGCCGGGTCATCCTCACTGCTCGCGGTCGCCAGCAGCGCGCCATCCGGTGACAGCGTCGCCGCGCTCACGGTGGCGACATGACGCACCGAGTGCGGCAGCACCCGCGCAAGATCCCACACCCGCACGCTGCCATCGCGCGCCGCGCTGATGAGCTGCGCCCCACTGGCGTTGAAGGCCACGTCGGCCAGCAGCGAGTCGTGCCCGACCAGCGTCACCAGCAGCGCACCCGAGAAGGCGTCCCACACCCGCACCGTGCGATCCCAGCTGCCGGTCGCCAGCAGCGCGCCATCGGGGCTGAACGCCAGCGTGCTGACGGCATCGCGGTGTCCGCTCAGCGTGGCCACCTGCAGCGCCTGCTCGGTACCCCACACGCGCACACTGCCATCGCGCGCGGCCGTGGCCAGGATGAGCCCGCGCGGCGAGATGGCCCCGGTCAGCAGCAGATCGGGACCGTGCGCATAGCGCTGCAGCACCCGCCCGGTCGCGCTGTCGACCAGCGCCGCCACGCCACTCTTGTCGAGCACCAGCAGCCGCGAGCCATCGGCGTTGAAGCTGAGCTCCGTGATCTCCTCCAGCGCGGGCCCCAGCTCGGGCGGCCGACCCACGGCCCAGCGCCAGCGCGCCCGCGCCGCGCCGCGCTCGTGCAGCGCCAGCGGCGACGCCGTCGCGACCAGCCCGCCATCGCGTGACAGCGCCACCAGCGGCCCCGACGCCGGCGCTTCGGCCCCCTCGCCGAGGCGCGCACCACTCCGGGCATCCCACAGCATCACCGGCTGCCCGACCCGCGCGCTGGCGACCACGCGGCCATCGTGGGACAGCGCCAGCATATCCGCCGCAGCCCAGCCCCCGCGCACCAGCGTCGGCACACCCGCACCACCCGCACCCGCCGCCCAGCTGGCGATGCCGCCATCCGCCCGCCACGCCACCGGCCCGGCGTCCGTCAAGCGCACCCGCCTGACCGCGCCGCCGGCCTCGAGCCGCACCCGCTCCGCCTCCAGCGGTGCCAGCGCGGCCGCCAGCATCAGCTCGAGGCCTGGGCTGGCGGGCCCACGCGCATAGGCTGCCGACAGCGCAGCCGCCGCCTGCTGCGGCTCGCGCTCCAGCAGCGCCAGCCGCCCCTGCTCGGTGAGCAGCGCGGTCAGCCCGGCCTCGGCGCGCGCCCGCTCGCGCTCCGCCAGCACACGTGACGCCCGCTCGCTGCGCTCCGCTCGCCGCGCCCGATCGCGCTCGCGCACGATCCCGCGCAGGCTGACCAGACCCAGCACCAGCAGCGCCGACAGCGCGACCGCGCCGACCAGCACCGGCGTGCGATGGCGCCCCAGCCAGCGCTTGACCAGCTCCCACGCCGAGTAGCTGTGCACCGCCACCAGCTGCCCGGTCTCGAAGCGGCGCAGCTGCTCCGCCAGCTGGCGCGCCGTGGGCCGGTCACCTGGCTCGCGTGCCATCGCCGCACGGACCAGCGATGCCAGCGCGGGCGGCACCCCCGGCGCCGCGTCGCTCAGCGCGCGCGGTGGCGCACGCAGCACCGCCTCCAGCACCTCGTCGGAGTCACGGCCCTGGTACGGCGGCGCCCCGCTCAGCACGTGATACAGCAGCGCGCCCAGCGCATAGACATCGGCGCGCTCGTCAACCTCGGCGCCCGCAGCCTGCTCGGGCGGCATGTATGGCACGGTGCCCATGACATGGCCGACCCGGGTCGCGCCCACGCCCTGGGCGCGATAGGGCAGCGCCGGCGCGCCGGCCTCGGAGGCGCTGGCGGCGAGATCCTTGGCCAGGCCCCAGTCGATGACCACGGTCTCACCGAAGTCCCCCACCAGCACGTTGTGCGGCTTGAGATCACGGTGGATGACCCGCAGGCTGTGCGCATACGCGATGGCGTCGACCACCGTGATGACGGCCGGCAGCAGCGCCAGGCGCTCGCGCAGGGTGCGCGCCTGCCGCGCCACCTGCTCCAGCGACCGCCCCGCGACCCACTTCATGGCATAGAACGGCTGCCCATCCGCCAGCCGTCCGGCCTCGTACACCGGCACGATGGCGGGATGCATCAGTCGCGCGGTGATGCGCGCCTCGCGCTCGAAACGGTCACCCAGCTCGCTCGAGGCCCCCGGCAGCAACGTCTTGATGGCCACCGTGCGCCCCAGCCGCCGATCGCGCGCCGTCCTGATCTGCCCCATGCCTCCGCGCGCGATCTCCGCACCCAGCGCATAGTGTCCCGCCGCTCCCGCCGCGACCTCGAAGGCACGCGGCAGATCCCCCGACGCCCCCGCATCCGACGCCAGCGTCTGCCCGGTCGGGTCGACCCCCGACGCCAGCGTCTGCCCGGTCGGGTCGACCCCCGACGCCACCGTCTGCCCGGTCGGGTCGACCCCCGACGCCACCGTCTCCGCGAGCGCACCCTGCCCGGTCCGCGTCACCGAATCCGCCACGCGCCGACCCTATCACGCCGCCTCCCGCCATCCCGTGCCGGCCGGCGCCACCCCGTGGCCTCCCCCTTCCACCCTGGTCGCCACACCATCCCTATGGCGCCAGCACCAGACAGATCCGCCGCACCAGCCCGCGCACCCCAGCAATCTCGGCCGCTTGCAGCATGTCCGCCCCTGGCATCCGCCTCGCAATACAGCCCATCATGATGACCAGGACCAGAGACGCCAGCAGCCACGAAGCCAGCTTCCGCATCTGCGCCGCTTGCGGCATCCGGGTCTCCGCGGCCTCGTTCGGGGCCGCCTCGGCGCGCCTGCTGATGCACGTCAAGCAGGCCCACGCCGGCGCCGCCTGGCGCGGCACCATCGAGCGCGTGCTGCCGCGCGGCGAGCAGCGCGGCCAGCGCCAGCAGCACATCGAGGAGCGCATCTCGGTCCGCGCCACCCCACCGGTGACCGCGCCCGATCTGTCGCTGCGCTTCGACCACACCAGCGACCTCGCCGAGGCCCAGATCATCGGCGCCACCGACTGGCTGCACCTGACCGGCTCGACCAGGGGCCGCGGCGTCGGCGACCGCCTGCGCATCAACATCCAGGTCGGCGACGTGGGCTACCTGCTGACCACCATCATCACCGACATCGACGGCGACATGACCTCGATCTACATCACCGGCGCCAGCGCGGGGTGGAGCGGTCTGGCCCGCCGCACCATCGATCGCGCGCACCGCGCGACCCTCGCCACCGCCGCCTCCTCCGGCGAGTGCCCCGTCACCGACGAGGACGGCCGCTTCACCGCCGACGTCGTCGGCGAGTTCGACCACCTCTAGTACGGACTCGTCTGCACTCCGAACAGCCGATCATGCTCGGCCTCCTCGTGGCACGTCATGCATGACGCGATCCGCCCCGCCGCGCTGACCTCACCCGCGGTGTTCACCGTGGCATAGACCCAGCCGCGATCCGTCCCCACCGTGGTCGGCGACAGCTTGAACATCACGAACAGCCCGGCCGGCGCCCCGGCGCGGTAGGTCACGCCGTCCTTCACCACATAGGGATGGAAGTGATCGGCCTCGACGTTCTGCGCCGTGGTCTGATCGAACGGCGCCGCTTGCTCGACCCGCTCGGGCACGAACGACTCCTTGACCACGACCTGACCGACCTGCGAATCGGCCGGATAGCGCTCGCGATCGCGGACGAACACCGAGTACAGCTTCTGCCCGTGGGTGTTGGCGTGGCCCGACGCGCTGACATGCGCGCTGGCCGGCATGGGCTGGCGACACAGGAACGGCGCCCAGCGCAGCTCGTCGTCGACGCGGCCCCAGGCCTTGTACTGGCTGGCGATCTCCCGCGCCCGCGCCGCGAACGTCGCGTCCAGCGGAGCCCCGACCTCGAGCACCGGCAGCGTCGGCCCCTGCTCGCCCGCCCCCGAACACCCCAGCATCCCCCAGACCAAGCCCAGCGCCAGCATCCGCCGCATTCGAGACCTCAGATTTTCGAGAGTGTTTTGCAGAATCCTGGCGTTCGCGCGGGGCAAACCCGCGACGCGCCGTGGCTGCTCCGGCACACTGCAAGCCGCGGGCTCATGCAGGTCGCCGGCCGGGCACGGAACGGAACCGAGACGGAGACGGAACGGAGACGGACGGGATCTGCCAGTACGCCCAGCTCCGCTGGGCTACTGGCAGATCCCGATGGTATTCGGCCCCGCGAACTGCGCCGTCGAGAACCCGCTGCACGTGGTTCCGCTCGGGCACCCGGTGCCGCCGACCACGCAGAACTTCGCGCACGCGAAGCCGAACCCGATGGGCGACGTGCACAGATACCCCGGCGCACATAGCGAGTCGTCGCCCGCCGTGAAGCCGCAGAAGTCGTCCTGCACGCCCGACCCCGAGCCCAGATTGTAGCAGTCGCTGGCGCGGTCGTTCGAGGGCAGACACTTCAGCCCCGGCCCACAGGCGTCATACGTCGCGTCATCCAGCTGCGGATTGACCGGGTCACAGGTCAGCGTGCAGTACAGGAACCCCGGCGTGGGCAGCGTCGCGCCCCCGGCGTCCTCGTAGTAGGCCTGCTTGCACTGGCGATACGCCCCCGGGCAGTCCGCGCTACCGGCGCAGTACGGCGTACACAGCCCGCCGAAGCACGAGTTGCCCCGCGCGCACTGGCTGTTGGTCGTGCACGACCGGTACGGCGTCGTCGCGCCCGCGGTGATGCACCCGGTATTGCCGCTGGTGTTGTCGATGACGACACAGTTCTGCGTCCCGCTGCAGCCGCACTGCGGCGCGGTGTCGCACGGCCCCGCCACCGGCGGCACGCACATCGGCGCGGCATCCGGCGCCATCGCGTCGGGCACCGCGGCGTCCAGCATCTGCGCGTCGGGCAGCCGGGCATCGATCATCTGCGCGTCAGCCATCTGCGCATCCGGCGTCGCCGCGTCGACCGCCTGGCCATCGAGCGCCGCCGCATCGACCGGCGCGCCGTCCTTGTCCAGCGCGGCATCGACCACGCGTGCGTCGACATCGTCGTCGCCGCCGGCGTCGGGCTCGTTGCCACCGCTCGCGGTCGCACAGCCCGCGACCATCAGCATCATCATCAAGGAAGCGAAGCTCAGCGTGCCCAGCGCGCGCATAGAAACCTCTCTCGGCGCTAAAAGCGAGCAGCATAGTCGAAGCGCGTGGCAGGGCAAGCGCGCCTTTGGTGCGTCACCGCACATCCACAACCGCCCGATTTTACTCACGTGTGAACCCGCCAGGCAGGTCCGCACTCGTCCGGCCCTCCCCTAGCTCCAGTCGAGGATGACCTTGCCCGAGCTGCCCGAGCGCATGACATCGAAGGCACTCTGGAAGTCGCGCGCCGCGAAGTGATGCGTGATCACCGGGCGCACATCCAGCCCGCTCTGCAGCATGCTGGCCATCTTGTACCAGGTCTCGAACATCTCGCGCCCGTAGATCCCCTTCAGCACCAGCCCCTTGAAGATGACCAGGTTCCAGTCGATGGCGATCTCGCCCGGCGGGATGCCCAGCAGCGCGACGCGCCCACCGTGGTTCATCGTCTTCAGCATGCCGCGCAGCGCATCGGGGTTACCCGACATCTCCATGCCGACGTCGAAGCCCTCGGTCATGCCGAGCTCGGCCATGGTCGCCTCGACCGAGGTCGCCTTGATGTTGACCGCCCGCGTCGCCCCCATCTTGCGCGCCAGCTCCAGGCGGTACTCGTTGACGTCGGTCACCACCACGAAGCGGGCGCCCACGTGGCGCGCGATCGCGGTCGCCATGATCCCGATCGGCCCCGCCCCGGTGATCAGCACGTCCTCGCCGACCAGGTCGAACGACAGCGCGGTGTGGGTGGCATTGCCCAGCGGATCCAGGAACGACGCCACGTCGTCCCCGATGGCGTCGGGCACGTGGAAGGCGTTGACCGCCGGCAGGCACAGGTAGTCCGCGAAGCAGCCCGGCCGGCTGACGCCGACGCCGACCGTGTTGCGGCACAGGTGGCGCCGCCCGGCGCGACAGTTGCGGCAGTGGCCGCAGGTGATGTGGCCCTCGCCCGACACGCGATCGCCCGGCTTGAAGCCCGAGACCTCGCTGCCGACCGCCTCGATGCGCCCGACGAACTCGTGCCCGATGGTCATCGGCACCTTGATGTTGCGCTGCGACCAGTCGTCCCACGCGTAGATGTGGATGTCGGTCCCGCACACCGCGGCCTTGCTGATGCGCACCAGCACGTCGTTGTGGCCGACGCTGGGCATGGGCTGCTCCTCCAGCCAGATGCCCGGCTCGGCGCGCGACTTGACCAGCGCCCTCACGCGATCACCCCCAGCGCGCGGCCGCACTTCTCGAAGCCGGCCAGCGCGCGGTCGAGGTGCGCGCGCTGGTGGCCAGCCGACATCTGGGTGCGAATCCGCGCCTGGCCCTGCGGCACCACGGGATACGAGAAGCCGATCACATAGACCCCCTCGTCGAGCAGGCGCGCCGCCAGCTCGCGCGCCAGCGTGGCCTCACCCAGCATGACCGGGATGATGGCGTGCTGTCCGGGCACCAGCCGGAAGCCGAGCTTCTCCATGCCGGCGCGAAAATAGGCGCTGTTGTCGCGCAGCTTCTGCCGCAGCTCACCCGAGCCCTCGAGCAGATCGAGCACCGTCAGCGAGGCCCCCGCGATGGCCGGCGCCAGCGTGTTCGAGAACAGGTACGGTCGCGAGCGCTGGCGCAGCCAGGCCACGATCTCCTTGCGCGCCGCGGTGTAGCCGCCCGAGGCGCCGCCCAGCGCCTTGCCCAGGGTGCCCGTGATGATGTCGATCTTGCCCAGCACGCCGCACTGCTCCGGGGTGCCGCGCCCACCCTCGCCCACGAAGCCAACCGCGTGTGAGTCGTCGACCATGACCAGCGCGCCATGCTGGTCGGCCAGCGCGCGGATGGCCGCCAGGTTGGCGATGATGCCGTCCATCGAGAACACGCCGTCGGTCGCGATCAGCTTGACCCGCGCGCCGCGCGCCGCCTCCAGCTGCCGCTCGAGGTCGGCCATGTCGTTGTTGGCGTAGCGAAAGCGCTGCGCCTTGCACAGCCGCACCCCGTCGATGATGCTGGCGTGGTTGAGCGCGTCGCTGATGACGGCGTCCTCGGCGTCGAGCAGGGTCTCGAACAGGCCGCCGTTGGCGTCGAAGCACGAGCCGTACAGGATGGTGTCGTCGGTGCCGAGGAACCCGCTCAGCCGCGCCTCCAGCCGCTTGTGCACATCCTGGGTGCCGCAGATGAAGCGCACCGACGACAGGCCGTAGCCGTGGTCGTCCAGCGTCTGCTTGGCGGCCGCCACCAGCGCCGGGTGGTTGGACAGGCCGAGATAGTTGTTGGCGCACAGGTTGATGACCTCGCGGCCATCGGCTATGCGCACCACCGTTTGCTGCGGTGACACGATGATGTGCTTGTCCTTGTAGAGGCCGCTGTGCTGCAGCTCCTCGAGCTGTCCAGCGAGGCGACCGAGGAGGCCTTGGGTCTCGGGGTTGGGCGCGTGCACGGCGGGGAGCTTAAAGCATCACGACCTCGATGTGCAGCACGTCGGGCACCCGGCGCAGCTCGTCGATGCAGGCCGCCGGGGGCGCGCTGCCCAGGCGGATGACCGCGGTGGCCGCGGCGCCGCCCTCGAACTGGCGGTTCTGCATCTCGCCGACGTTGATGCCGTGCTGCTTGATGACGCCCAGCAGCGACGCCAGCACGCCGACCCGATCCAGGTGGCGCGTCACCAGCTGACAGTGCGCCGGCGGGGTCACCGCGACGTTGACACAGTTCGGCACCTCGCCGGCCTTCAGGAACGACGCCACGATGCGCACCGCCTCATCGGCGATGGCCAGCTGCGCCTGCGCGGTCGACGCGCCCACGTGGGGCGTCGCGATGACCCCGGGCAGCGCCAGCAGCTCGTGGCTGTAGCTCGCGCTGGCCGCCTCGGGCTCGCCGGGCAGCACGTCGAGGCCGACGCGCAGGCCGCGCGTGCGCACCAGCTCGGCCAGCTGGGCATGGTCGACCAGCTCGGCGCGCGCCGTGTTGATGAGCATCGCGCGCGCCGGCAGCGCCCCCAGCACCTCGGCATTGACCGCCCCGCGCGTGGCCGCCGTCATGGGCAGGTGCAGCGACAAAATGTCCGACGCCGCCGCCAGCGAGCGCAGCGAGTCGTGCCGCGTCACCCCCAGCTCGGCCGCGCCCTCGGCGGTCAGCGAGCGCGAGTACACGTGGCCGCGCAGCCCCAGCGCGTGCCCGCGCACCAGCACCTCGCGCCCGATGGCGCCCAGCCCGGCCACGCCGAGCGACTTGCCGAACAGGCCATCGGCCTTGCCATATTCGCCCTTCTCCCAGCGCCCCGCGCGCAGCGAGGCCACCGCGTCGGGCAGCCGCCGATCCAGCGCCAGCATCAGGCCGATGGCCAGCTCGGCGACCGCAATGGCGTTCTTGCCCGGGCAGTTGGCCACGAACACGCCGCGCGCGCTGGCCGCCTTGACGTCGATGGTGTTGACGCCGGCGCCCGCGCGCACCACCAACTGCAGGGCATCGGCGCGCTCGAACACCGCCGCGCTGACCTGCTTGCCGCGCACGATCAGGATGCCGACCCCGGCCATGGCGTCGGGCAGCGCGTCCTTGCCGATGCCGGGCAGAGGCACCACCTCCAGCCCGGGCAGCGCGCGCAGCGCCTCCAGCGCCTGATCCTCCAGCTTGTCCGCGATGAGCAGCTTCATGGCCCCAGAGGGTACACTCGCGGCATGCCGACGTCTGCCCCGCCCGTGCCCGCATCATGAGTGGCCCCCAGCACTGGGATCCGGCGCGCTACGCCGAGAACGCCCGCTTCGTGGCCGACCTCGGCCAGCCCGTGCTCGAGCTCCTGGCCCCGCAACCCGGCGAGCGCATCCTCGACCTCGGCTGTGGCGACGGCGCGCTGACCCGCACCCTGGTGGCGCGCGGCTGCAAGGTCGTCGGCGTCGACTCCAGCCCGGAGCAGATCGCCGCCGCCCAGGCGCTCGGCCTCGACGCCCGCGTCATGGCCGGCGAGGCGCTGAGCTTCGATGGCGAGTTCGATGCCGTGTTCTCCAACGCCGCGCTGCACTGGATGCCCGACGCCGACCGCGTGCTGGCGGGCGTCGCGCGCGCCCTGCGCCCCGGCGGCCGCTTCGTGGCCGAGTGCGGCGGTGACGGCTGCGTGGAGACCATCCACGGCGCGCTGATCACCGGCCTCGACGCCCGCGGCCTCGACGGCCGCGCCGCGTCACCCTGGTACTTCCCCACCGTGGTCGACTATGCGGCCCGGCTCGCGCGCGCCGGCTTCGAGGTGCCCGAGATCCGGCTGTTCCCGCGCCCGACCCCGCTGCCGGGCGCGCTGGGCGGCTGGCTGGCCACCTTCGCCGAGTCGTTCACCCGCGTGCTGCCGCCCGAGCAGCGCGCGAGCTTCCTCGAGGAGGTCGAGCAGCGCGTGCGCCCGACCTTGTGCGACGCCGACGGGCGCTGGACCGCCGACTATGTGCGCCTGCGCTTCCGCGCTATGCGAACGACCACGACCTGAGCCGCCGCGCGCGCTACTGGCGCATCTCGGCGTTCAGCACCGTGACCGCGTCGACCACCAGGTTCACGTTGCCGGTGCTGAAGGTCGTGCGCGGCGTGCAGCCGGAGACCCCCGAGGTCAGCGTGGGCGTGCCGACCGGGTTCAG
>Ga0154020_10003640_pt1 | contig 18515 bp, 18 predicted proteins | sample Klosneuvirus_201_FD_109709 | JGI IMG/M metagenome (GOLD analysis project Ga0154020, IMG submission 109709) | Active sludge microbial communities from wastewater, Klosterneuburg, Austria - Klosneuvirus_20160825_MG | ecosystem: Engineered > WWTP > Aerobic digester > Activated sludge | place... | reverse complement strand
TGTTTTTGTAATTTTGATTTTGATTTTTAATTTTTGTTTTTTTTTAATAAAAATTATCTCTCCGTTTATTAATATATCTTTTCGATTTACTTTTGGATTTTTTTTAGAAAATTTTTTAAATTTCAATAAAAGATAATAATCATAGTATTTCCTGGTTTGGTATTAAAATGGAAAAATAATGGAATACTATTCTTACCTGAAATTTTGATATAAAATATTGATGCTGAAATTTTTGTCGCTTAGTCATTTTAGTTATGAGCTTAGAATCAGATACTTCTGGTTGGTTATTTTCTTTTACTAAATTAGATGGGATTTCGATGCCATTCTGATTCTCATAGTTTGCAAGTTTGGCGTTCACCAATTCATTTTCATTTTCTATAAGTCCAGACTGACTCAAGAGATTAACATAAGCCTCAGTTGCAGCTACTTGTTGACCCTCTGGAATACCAAGTTCATCAATGACAAAAGGAGCTGACTTTACGATTGGCATTGCTTTAATCTCAGAAGGTAATTGTGCCAATGCAGCAGAAAATCGTTCTGCCGAAATCCCAAACTCATTCTCTAACGAGGCCATAAGTTTTAGAACTGCACTATTTTTAATGTCTTTAGGACGACTCGTTTTCTTTGAACCCTGTTTTCCTTCTGAAACAGTTGATTCATTCGTTTCCAAATTCTCTCTATCTTCAACAGCTTCACTCTGTCCTAATTTTTTTTGTTTTTGATTTCTAGAAATAATTTCATTAGGTACGGGGTCCTTTTTAGAATCCCATTTTTTATCAACCATAGTCGTTGACAATCGCGTTGGTCTATTTCTATCTGAAACCATAGAGCTAAAATCATTTTTAGCCCCCTCTTGATTTCTCACATCATTATCTCGGCTCATTCCCAATTTTGCATTGGTAGGAGCCAAATTAGTTATTGGGACTTGCATTAACACCTCCATGTGTTATTCAAAACCAAATTTACTTTCTATACCCTGCATATTTTTCTGAAAGTGATTGAGCCTTTTCAGGTTTCAAAAGATTCATAATATCTGCAGCGCTTTTCTTTTTCATTTTTTCAATGACTCTTACAGCTAATGCCTCATCAATAGTTTCCAAAATTTTAGCTGCTTGAGGTGGTTTCATGTTAGAATAAAAAGCAACTAAATCTTGTACCTTTTGATCATCATTTTGTACCTTTTCCTCTAATGTTGAACTTATGTTTCTTCGAACATTCTCTAGTTCTTTTAATTTTTGTTCTAAATCTGCTCGTTGTTGTGTGAGTTCTTCTTCTAGTTTAACAAGATCCTCTTCTCTTTTGTCCAGTTCAATTTTTCGTTCGCGTAAACGTGCTAAATGATTTAATTCAACCTCTTCATCTTCAGTTTCAGCTTTTCTTTCAGCTGTCGACGAGTTTGAATCATTAACTTTCGAAGATTGTGTATCTTTTGAATTCGACGATTTATCAAGCTTTGAAGAAGACGATGAGGATGCTACTTCGGCACCCGCAATACTAAATATTGAAACATCAATATTTTTAGAAATATGAATTAACTCTTCTGTATAAAGACCACCAATTAAGGTTAAGAAAAAACCAATACATGTTAAAGTTAAAGCTAATTTATGACTTTTCTTTTTTGAAATAGATTTCACGCCATTTTTAAAATTTTTTTTAGCTAAAGATTTTGATTTATCATCCATTTTTTTAATGATTCCACTCTGCGTTTGAGCTTTCTCAAAAAAATCTTTATAACTACTGCTCATTTTTTCGCCTCATTTCAAATCTTGAGTTAGCCATTTCTGTTTGTTCTTTTTGCTCAAGTTTTTTTTCATTTTCACGATAAGCTGTGTATTGACGTTCTTTAAGCTTTTCTACCATTTTATATTCAATTGCAGCTGCTTGCAAAGCACGTTGTTGTTTCTCGACTATTGCTAGCTGTTTTTTAATAATATTTTTTTGACGTTCAATTTTAACTTCAGTATCTTTGATATAGTCGCTAATTTGACTTAACTTTTCACCAGCATTTCCGCCCAAAGATACAAGATTATGTCGTTGTTCTTGAGATTGATGAATTGATTCATAAAATTTATTTAATAGGTCTTCTTCTTCATTTAAAACTGCTTTAGCTTCAAGAAAATTTCTTTTGGCTAAGTCTTCTAATGATTTTCTATGTTTTAAAACTTTTTCAAGTCGATATTTAAAACCCATTTTAATTACTCACGCAGTATACTTTGAAGCTCTCTCACTGAGTTAACAAAATTAGTTTGATCTTCAACTCTTTGCTTCAAAAAATGAATGATTGGATTATAGAGTCTTACGGCCCTATCAATTCGTGAATTTGTTCCTTGTTTATAAGCTCCAATATTAATAAGATCTTCGGCTTCTTTATAAGTGGATAATATTTCCCTTAACTCACGTGCTAATTCTTGATGTACATGATCAGTCACACTTCTCATTACTCGACTGGCACTTTGTAAAATATCAACTGCTGGAAAATGCCCTTGATGTGCTAAACGCCTTGATAAAATAAAGTGTCCATCGACTATGGATCGAACAGCATCGCCGATGGGATCATCCATATCATCACCTTCAACTAAAACTGTATATAGTCCTGTGATACTTCCTTCGTTTTCAAATGAGCCCGCTCTTTCGAGTAGTTTTGGAAGTGTTGAAAAAACACTTGGTGTGTATCCTTTGGTAGCCGGAGGTTCTCCTGTACTTAATCCAATTTCTCTTTGTGCCATTGCAAAACGAGTCACAGAGTCCATCATTAACAGCACATTTTTTGATTGAGCACAGAAGTGTTCAGCAATGGCCATTGCAACATAAGCTCCTCGCATACGGATAAGAGGACCTTGGTCACTCGTTGCCACAACAATGACTGATTTTTTTAAACCCTCTGGGCCTAAATCATCTTCAATAAATTCACGTAACTCACGACCACGTTCACCAATTAATGCAATAACATTAATATCTGCTTCTGTGTACCTTGCCATCATTCCAAGGAGTACTGATTTACCAACACCTGAACCAGCTAAAATTCCCACTCTCTGTCCACGACCAACTGTTAATGCAGCGTTAATTGACCTCACGCCTAAGTCTAGCGATTCTCGAATGGGTCTACGAGCTAAGGGGTTCCTGACTTCTTTATACAGTGGAAGCTCTCTTGGCTGTTCCATAGGACCTAATCCATCAATAGGCTGACCCAGTCCATTGATCACTCTTCCTAATATATTATTTCCGATTCTTACTGTTGCGATTTGTTTTGCCAAAGTAACACGTGATCCGAAACTAACTCCATGCATTGGACCAAGCGGCATCATCAATACATTTCGATCTTTAAATCCTACCACTTCAGCCCAAAATTTATTATCAGACCCTTGAGATTGAATTTCGACAATACTTCCAACGCTCGCGCCGGGAAGGGTTGCTTTAATCACTAAACCTTGGACCTCGAGAACTTTTCCGCTATCGCGCGTAAACCTTTGGGTTTCTAAAAGTTGATAATATTTTTCAAAATCAATCAGTGGTTCATTATTCATTTTATTTACTCTTGTTCAATTTTATCTTTTAAAGGGGGTATTGAATTTTGAATTTCTTTCCAGAGTTTTTCGATTCGTTCTTCAATTCGGGCATCAATTTCAGAATAATTTGTAGCAATAATACAACCCCCCACACGAATACCTTCTTGCGGAGAAAATTCTACATTTTTTAAAAATTCAAATTCACGTTTTGTTTCTTTTTGAAGGGTCTCTAGAAACTCTAATTGTTCTGGTGCAACACTTACCTTTATCGTTTCATCTTCGTGAGAAATATTAACACACTCTCTTAAAACAGCAATCATCGAATCTTTTGAATTTCTATCAATTTCAAATAAAGCAATCTTAGTAGCCAGGTAAAAGGCCATTTTAATAATCTGATTTTCATTACTATTTAAAAAATGGATTTTCAAATCTCTAAAGGTTGATATTAAGAGATCTAAATCTTTTAATCTTTTATCAATTTCTTCAGAAGAACTTAAAAATGACTGTCTACGACCCTCGCTCACGCCCAGTTCAAAAGCTTCTGAATAAGCTTGTTCTTGAATCGATTTTAGCTCCTCTAAAGCTCTACGTTCAATTTCATTCTCAATTTGTTTATTTTCGATTTCTGCTAGCCCAGTAAAATTCTTTACAACTTCAGCAATTCTAAAATCATCATTAAATTTATTAGCACTCATTAATTCATTCATACTCTCAGTGCTAACAGCGATAAGTTTTTGAGGTTCAAATTTTAAAACCTCTTGGAATACTGATTTTGATTTAATGATATTTTTAGATCCCATAAGTTATAAATTCCATATTATACAAGTGCATCATCAGAACCACCTCTAGAAATAATGATTCGACCTTCCGCCTCAAGTCTTCGTGCCACATTCACAATTTCTTGTTGAGCACCTTCAACATCACTGAGTCGAGCTGGTCCCATACTACCCAAGTCATCTTTTAAGGCTTCAGCAGCTCGAGCACTAATATTTTTGAAAATTTTGTTTCTAATATCTTCACTGGCTGTCTTTAAGGCCAATAATAATTTATCATTTGGAACTTCTTTAAGTAATGTTTGAATACCTCGATCATCAATTTTAACAATATCATCGAATACAAACATCAGTTTCCTAATTTCTTCAGCCAGGATTGGATCTTTTTCTTCAAGTCTCGACATAATTGATGCTTCAGTATTTTTATCCATTACGTTTAACATTTCAGCTACTGGCTGAACACCGCCAAGTGTTGCCTGCTCAACTGTACTCATTGATGCGAGCTCGACACGCAGAACACGATCCACTTCTGCAATTAACTCTGGTGATACATGCTCTAAATTTGCCATCCGAAGAACCACTTCTGCTTGAAGATTTTCAGGCAGACGACGTAAAACTTCAGATTTCTTCTCCGCCTCTAAGTGCGATAGAATCACTGCAACTGTTTGAGGATGTTCACTCATCAAAAAATTCGCTAAGGATTTTGCGTCAACCATTTCAAGACTTTCTAAAGTTCGTGCCTGAGTGACATTCGAATTTAGTCCACCTAAAATTCCTCTTGCTCTTTCTTCTCCAACCGCATCAACAATATTATCTTTATTTGTCAACTGTTCAGAAAATATATATTCCTCAGATTCACTTATCATTTCATAATATTCTTCTAAGATTTTTTTTGTTACGTGAACTGGCACGACTCTAAATTTTGACATCATATTGATCAGTTTTCTAATATCTGCATCATCCATTTTTTTGAAAAGAGCACTGGCTGCAGTTTTTCCTAAATAATTTATAAGTATAGCCGCCTTCTCAAAACCTTTTAAATGTTCATATTGAATATTATCTACTTTTGATAAACGTGTCATACTTTGTCATCCCTTCTCACTAACCATAGCGAAAGTGCATTTGATGCTTTTTCATCATCTTTTGACATAATATCCAGAATTCGATCTTTTAGTAATTCACTCTCGGCTTTATCTGGGTCCACTGACTCCTCCAGCATTGGAAGTGCCGAACTCATTCCTGGTAAAGTGCTGTCCACTGTTTGCAATTCCTCAAGTTCTTCTATTGTTCTTGGTAACATCTCTTCGACTGAATCTTGAAAACTATCTGTTACCCATTGCATAAACGGTCTGACGATAATCATAAAGAATAATGCTAAGGCAAAAGCCATCATTGACCACTTGAATATTCCTTGAATCGTACGTTTAATTTCAAGATTTGTCAGAAGTCGTTCTGACTCACTAAAATCTTCCTGTGCAAACTGAATATTTTCAATTTTTACTGAATCTCCTCGACTCGAGTTGAATCCAATCGCACTCTTTACCAAGGTCTCATATTTTTGTATTTCTTCCGGTGTTCTAGCAACCCATTTTGTCTCTTCAGTTCCATCACTTTTTTTAGTTGTTTGAAATGTTCCGTCAACTAAAACTGCTACAGAAATTCGATCTATACTTCCGCCACCCTCTTTGATATTTCTGACTGTTTTGGGAACTTCATAATTTGTAGTCTTCAGTTCTTTTTTAACATTTTGATTAAATCCTGCTTGAGAATTTGCATTATTATCCGTGCCGGGTAAATTGGATCTGGTTCCGGGCACGCCTGATGGATTAGTTCTACTTCCATCTAAAGTTTCTTCTTCACTCGTTACTGAACGTACAGCTGTTTTATCTGCATCCACTAATTCTTCAACACTTGAAATTTGTTTATTGTTAAGCGCTACATCAACTTTAGCAATGACTCGAGCTTGTCCAACCACCTTTGATAAAATAGTATCGATTCGAGATTCCATATCTTCTTCAATCTTACCTTTAAGTTCCATCAGTTCTTCTGAAGCACCGGCCTGATCACCCATTCGAGATAAAATTTTTCCTCTGTCATCAACTACAGTCACGCGATCTGCATCTAGTCCTTCAACTGCACTGGCCACTAAATACCGTATTCCCCGGATTTGTTCGTTACTTAAAGTTTTCCCTGGATTAAGTTGAACGACAACAGAGGCTGTGGGTGGTTTTGACTCTTCTAAAAAATTCTTTTTCGCAGGCATTGCAAGAATTACTTTTGATTGCTTTACAGCAGAGAGACTATTGATCGCTCTCATTAATTCACCTTGCAAGGCTCTTTGATAATTAACTTTTTGAGTGTATGTATTAGAAGTTAAATCTTGTTTTTCGAATATCTCTAATCCAACATTACCCAGTTTTGTTGAACCAATTTCTGCCATCAAAGCCATTTGTGTGGAATGCAATAGTTGTTCTGGCACTACAACAGTATTTGTTTCATCTAAAATTCTAAATGGGACACCCTTTTCTCTTAGCTTATCAACAACTAACGAAACCTGATCAGCAGGAACATTGCTAAAAAGTGGAACATACTCTTGTCCCGATACCATATTCAAAACAATGAGCCCAGTAAGAATTCCAACAATGACTACTCCAATTAGTGATAGTCGTTTGGTGGGACTAAGAGTTTTATAAAACTCTTTGAACTGTGCTATTAAACTGGCGAACAACTTCTGCACTCAATCCTCCATTATTATTCCTACAACAGACTATTAATCTCTAAACTTGCATCTTCATCACTTCATGATAAGCATCAATTATCTTGCTTCTAACTTGTACCAATAATTTTAAAGCAATATCTGCTTTTTCTGCTGCGATCATGACATCTGGAATATTATCTGTTTTACCTGTTGCCATATCCTGCATTTTTTTATCTGATGTTTTTTGTAATTGATTGACTTCTTGAATGGCGTCTTTCAAAGTTTCGCCAAATGTTTTTCCAGAACTAAGGCTTGAACCCGATGACTCCGATTCTAAGCTTGTAGTTTTAGATTCAATATTTCCAGTATTTAAAAACCGTTGACTGCCTGAAACATTAAAACCATCCATGGTACCTCACTTTTACATTTCAAACTGAGACAATCATTTTCTCAGTCTATTATTATCTTAGCAAATAAATAATATTTATTTCAGCTGAATTATTCAACTCCACTTAGTTTTCTACTATCGTCCCAATTCGAGAGCACTTGCTGCCATTTCTTTACTTGCTTGCATAGCCGAAACATTGGCTTCATATAATCTCGTTGCCATAATCATATTAGCCATTTCTTCCATATGATTTATATTGGGATAGGCCACATAGCCTTCAGCATTGGCGTCAGGGTGGTTGGGTTCATATTTCAGAAGTGGTGCTTTACTATCTGAAATGACATCTACAACTTGAACCCTTTGAACGTCACTTCTTGGATCACTCGACATTATAATTTCACCAAAGTTTCGAGCATCAGGCATGGATTCAAAAACAACATCTTTTCTTCTATATGGACCACCCTCAGGAGTTTTCGTCGTATTAATGTTGGCGATATTACTTGAAATAGTATTCATTCGAGTCCGTTGCGCAGCCATACCGCTAGCTGAAACCCTCATTCCTGAAAGAAAATCTGCCATTATCGACCACCCTCAGTTGCCGCATATTTTAAAGCCGCCATTTTTTTATTAATGAGTTGTAAAGCTGTTTTATAGAGTAGATTATTTTCAGTTAAAGCAGTCATTTCTCTTTCTAAATCAACCGTATTGCCATCATTATTTATTGCACCTTCTGGATTTTCATACATATCAGGACGAACATTGGATGGTCCCGAACCTCCAACAGGAAAATGTTCATCATGCGTAACGGTAACGCCCCTCAATTCATCGACATCTAAGGCTCGCCCGAGCGCCTCTTCAAAATCCAGTTTTTTTGCATGATAATTGGGAGTTTCTGCATTGGCGACATTTGATGAAATAACATTATGACGTAATTGACGCATATTTATGGATGCTGCTAAACCTTTTGTGGTTTTATCAAAAATATCTGACATTATTCTTTTCCTTTCTCGGTGACTTTAGACATAGCTGGAATACGTTCAATATATTTCTTATAAGTATCTTTCCATTCTTTTTCTTTTAGACAATTTTGTGCAATACCCCACCAAAAATTATCCTTTTTTTGTTCAAGCACTTTCCAAGTCACTGATGCTTTTTGTATATTTCCTTCATCAAAATAAATTTTACCTAAACGAAATCGAAAAGGATTGACGACAGGCTTATCTCCATAGATTTCAATCATTTTATTTAAAACTATTTCATTTTCTGTTTTTTTATCAGACTGCTGATAGACTTCACTCAGTAATTTTTGTGTTTGAAAGTGTTCGTCAGACGGAATTTTCTGACCATCTTCTAAATCTGCAATATTTTCTTTAAGTAAAGTTTCTGCTTTGACATAATCTTTTGAATCCAACTCTAGTTGAGCTAATTTTAATCTTATACTCGAAATTTTAAGCGGTTGCGATTTCCAATTATTAATTAGATCCCGAGCATATATTTTGGCGGTTTCGGCATCACCCATTTCTTTTAAGAGGCGCATCGCAATTTCCATTCTTTCGATTTGCTGAGTATCGCTTAATTTACTTGGGTCTTTAATTGATTTTATATAATCATAGGATTTATTATTCTCACCTAATTCTAACTTTACTTTTGCTAATCTTAAAAATGTTTCATCCATCGTCGGTAAATACTCTAATGCCGAATGTTCTATCGCTTGTTTAGAGTTCATACTTGATGATGCTAATTGATTAGAAGTTTCTCTAAATAAAAAATCAGCCTCTTTGTATGCTCCAGCTTGTTCAAATGCCCTTCCTAAATTATAAATAGTATCGATTCTTCCAGAACCTTTCAGCCACAATTCACCATACTCACTATGTAATTTTAGTGCTCCAAGAAAATTCCCGTTCTCGACATCTCCTCTCATTTTTTCGTTCACATGCCGGACAATTCTTTTTCTAATTAAATTTGCGGCACGAGTTGAAGAGTTGGATTGATACCAATTCAATAAAGTTTTAATCGATCTCTCAAATTCAGAACGTTGGCTTAATCCCTCTGCAATCATAATCGTCGCAAACAGATCAATTTGCGGTAACTGTACATTTCCAGCATAAGATTTAATTTCAGCGATGGCCTTTTCGGATTCGCGTTCTTTCATGTTTTTCATTCTATTACTTAACAGTCGCATTCGAGCTACGATTCCACCTTCTGTACCTCTATACCTAAATGATGCTTCGAGAAATGCACCAATAACTCTTTTGGGATCAGCACCTAGAATTTCCATTGTTTCACCCGCCCTTGTCATGGCATAAGGGGCATGACTATGGCCCGAAAATTTTGTTAAAAATTCTCTATAAGATTCTAATGATGCTTTATACAATTTTTGCCAAAATAAACTTTCAGCTAAATTGAAAAAAGCATTTGGGTATAATTTCATATACTGAGGATTTTTCAATACAGCATCACGATAGGCTTCTGAAGCTAATTTATATTGATTATTTGAATAATAAACGTCTCCTTTAAGATAACTAGCCTCAACTCGATTTGCCTCTGCAAATCCATCTTTTTCAATTTGTTCATACATTTTTATAGACTCTTCAAATTGGTTGAGTCGCAATAATGATCTGGCCGCTGCTAACATAGCTTTATCTCTCAAATCTGATGCCTTGGATTCACTTACATACCCTTGAAATATTCTTAATGAACCAAAATAATCTTTATTAAAAAATGAAGCATAACCTGTAAAAAATTTTGTTCTTGGTGCTAAAATTGAGTTTGGAAATTTGGTTAATGCTTCTTTATAGGCTTGAAGAGAAGCTTCATAACTGGATCTATTTTTACTTTTTTCCCAAAGTTTATAATGTAGATCTCCAAGAGCATACCTAATAATTTCTTCGTACTTTGAACTATTGTATTTACTCAAAAACCAATTAATTGTTTTCAAACAAACAGCTAAGCGATTTTTTTCAAGTAAAGTAAGAACTAATCTAGCTAATTTATTCTCATCTGAATTGGTTGGAGTTATTTCATAAATGGGGGGCTTTAACTTTATAGCCTCAAAATGAACTCCTTCAACCATAAGCATGGGAAATGATGTGTATAAGTTTTCTTGACTGCGCACGATGGATTCTTCTTTTATTTCATGATCTTTAACTGCAAATCGCTCAAAATTTGGATCACCACCATCAAATATTCCAGTAGTCGTCATTAATTTAGATTCTATAGGTAGTTCTGTCTCTGCGATTTTGATTAAATCATCGACTTTACTAAATTCATCCATTGCTGGTTTTCGTTGCCCTTGCTTTGGTGGCAACTTCATTGCATGCGCAGTTTTTTCACTACTCCCTTTTTCCGTCGAGTTATTATTAGTTAGAATTTCTGTTGATTTTAAACTTGCTGCTTTTTTTTGTTTTTTACTATTGATATATAAGTCGACAACTAATCTTGAAGGTTTCTCAGTTAAGTAATCAAAACTTTCAACATATTTTGATTTTAAATTAATTGTTAAAATATCTTTTCCGCCACCTGGTACACGTTCTAATCGAATTGAATCAACGACTTCATTATTTGATATTTTTTTTAATAATTTTTCTGTCTCAGACTTTAGACTAGGAACACGAAGTTCAACAACAGCTTGACCATCTTGATCTTTTCTTTCGAGATCATAATCCCATTCTTTTAAACCAGAAAATTCAAGATGAAAATTTCCATCAACCACACGAAGATCCATAGAGACATTTTCTTCCACTGCTTGGACTTTAGCTTGGGGAATTAAACATAAATTTAAAATTAAAAACGTCAATGGAGTTCTTATAAATCTAATCGCTCTGTCAACTCTATGACTGAGACTCAAGTCCAAATATAACTTAACTAATACGCTAAGGTTTTGAATTCCCATTAAATTTAGTACCTTTTTGACTTGATAATTGATGTTTGGTTCAAAAAAATTACCTCTAACTATTTTATTAGCAGCTTTGGTGCCAGCTCGACTAAGGATATGAATCTTTTGATTACAACGCTCTCATTTTTAACTCGTATAGATTTCGCATCGACCTATTGATCTAAATTTAAACTACAAACTATTCCTGAGAGCTCGTTAATATAACGCATCTTCGAATTTAAACATTTTTTTTACATCAAATTCTCATTAATTTCCATTTTTCAGAAATTATTATTTTAATACAGACTTTAAAATTGTCCTTATAATTCCGATGACATAGTTATGAAGTTTCGTCTCCTTTATTTTTTATTTATTAACCTGTTTATTCAAGTCGGTTGCATTCACTTTAAACTAGGCGAATCAGAACCACAAAAGTCATTGAATATTTCCTTTAAAGAACCTCTCTCTCCCTTTGTCATTTCTAAAAATACGGATGCAGATCAAGCTTGGGAAAGTAATAAAACAGGAAATATAATTGCAATTACATCAAATTGTTCAAAAAACTCTGATAAGTCTTTAAATTTTGCATTTCAAGAAATAGCTAAAGGATTTGATCGGGTGGATTCCAGTAATCAAACCTCACTTTTTTTTAATGGCAGAGAAGCTCTGCGAGGCTCAGTCAGTGGAACCATTGATGGAATTTCTGTTTCTATGGAAACATTACAGTTTAATAAAAATCAATGTTTTTACCAACTCACATATTCTGGTGTATCCAAAAATTTTGAAAGTGAACAACATTACTTTGAACAATTTTTAAAGGACTTTAAAGCCCCGTGACTAATACTCTTTGGCTCTTTATTGGTGGTGTAACTTTACTTGCAATTCAGGTAGCCCGTGATCTGAAACAAGGTCCATTTTATTTCGATCTTTTTATTGAGCAACTTTACCAAGTAGGCATTAAATCCATCCCTTTAGTGTTTCTCACTGCATTGTCTATAGGTATGGTCATGTCTTTACAATTTGGAATGGGTCTTGAAAAATTTGGTGGAAAACTTTACGTTCCAAAATTGCTCGCAACAATCATCATTCGAGAAATTGGCCCAGTGTTTACTAGTCTTATGTTAGCAGCCCGAGTGGGTGCTGGTTTTGCTTCTGAAATTGGCTCCATGGTGGTCACTCAACAAATTGATGCAATACGAGCACTCGGTACGTCTCCAACACGAAAAATTGTTTTTCCACGTGTATTAGCATGTCTTGTTGCCGTTCCTATCTTAGTTGCTTTTTCAAATATTATTGGAATGGCTGGTGGTCTACTAATTGGCTCTACTGAACTTGGCCTAGATCCTCATTACTATTTACTCAAAACGCTTTCAGCATTAGCCATGTCCGATTATCTAACTGGTTTTTTTAAAGCTATTTTCTTTTCTCTTTTTATCAGCATGACATCTTGTTATTATGGTCTCAATGTCACTGATGGAGCCACGGGAGTGGGGCTCGCTACCACTCGAGCCGTTGTAACCTCTTCCATTCTAATTCTTATCGGAGATTTCTTTCTTTCTAAACTATTTTGGATTATACAAAAGTGGGGCTAATAATATGATTAAAGTCACTCACTTTTCAAAAAGTTATGGCAATAAATTAGTTCATAAAAATATCAATTTTCATGTTAAAAAAGGAGAATGTCTTGGACTTATTGGCGGCTCCGGCACAGGAAAAAGTGTCTTACTCCGAAGTATAATCGGGCTCGAGTCTCCAGACTCTGGATCTATTCTCGTCAACAATAAAAATGTGAATTTTCTTTCTGAAAATGAAACCATCCAACTTCGTCAACAAGTCTCTTACGTATTTCAAGGAGGTGCCCTTTTTGATTCTCTCAGTGTATTTGATAATTTGGCATATCCCTTAAAAGAACACACTCAACTTTCAGGTCCTGAAATATTTCAAAAAATTCACTCTACTTTAACTCAATTTGGTCTCGCTGACAGTGCTAAACTAATGCCTTCTCAATTAAGTGGTGGCATGCAAAAACGTGTCGGCCTGGCTCGTGCCATGATTATGAACCCCAATATTCTTCTTTATGATGAGCCGACCGCGGGTCTCGATCCTTTTAACACCAAAAGAATTCAAGAACTCATTATTCATTTAAAACAAACAGGTGTAACATCCATACTTGTCACACACGATATGCCTGTTGCTCTTGAAGTCTGCGATCGCCTAGCATTACTTTTAAATGGAGAAATTGTAGAAGAAATGAGCCCACAAGAGTTTTTCAAATCGCCTCAAGCCCTTATGCATCGTTTTATTCATGGAGAATCATTCTAATGAAAACCACATGGGAACACCAAAAAAGAGTCGGAATTTTTGTCGCACTAGGACTCTTAACAATATGTTTGTCGATTTTCTTTATTGGAGGAAATGAGATTTTCAAAACCAAATTTCAACTCAAAGCACGCTTCCCTCAAATTCAAGGCTTAACGAAAGGCAGTGTTGTTTCTCTTTCTGGAATCAAAGTCGGCAATATTAAAGACGTCAACTTCATAACTAATCAAAATTCAGTTGAAGTCATACTTCGTATCGACCAAGAGTTTGCTGCTAAAATCACAGAAGGAAGTCAGATTGAAATTCGTACCCAAGGAGCACTTGGTGATAAGTATTTATTTATTACTCCTGGTCCTATTGAGAATTCACCACTTGCAATAGATGCCATTCTACCCAATGCTCCTAACTCAGACCTGCTCTCAGTTTTAAGTGAAAAAGGAGATCGTGCTGCTGTCGTCTTTGATATTCTCGATAATTTACAAAAAATCACAAAGAGTCTTTTACTCGAAAATAGAATGGCAAAAATTCCTGCTCAAACTGAACAAGTATTAGTAGAACTTTCACAAACTGTTCTTGAATCGCAAAAGCTGCTAAAAGATCTTCGCGGATCAGACAGTTCTGGTAATTCTTCTAAAATGTCTCGCATTGTAGATAAAGTTGAAAAAATTGTGGATAAATTAGAGCGAGGCGAAGGCAGTCTAGGAGCGCTCATCAACGACACGACCATTCATGATCAACTTAAAAGTCTTCTCGGTGCCCAAAACTCTTCACATCAAACACGCTCTTTATTAAGAACTTCAATAAAACGTCAAGAGACTCAACTCGATAAATAAAAGTCCTTCGCTCCTGCTTTAACTTGAGCCTTATTCTGATTCTTTTTTTCATCGTTCAAAAAGCAGACATTAATATTTGATGAACGATAAGATTTATAATTTTATACACTCGATCTGACAAGATACTAAAGTTAGTCATGTAAGATAATATCATAAACTATTATTAGTTAGATGCTTTAAATTATTTTTAAATTAGTTATAAAATTAGCCTCTACTCATCTATTTTAGATCAATGCACAAATGACATTTATCATTATTACTTGATCTACAGACAATTTTATCGTTTTATCTTTCCAACTGATTAAATTGAGCTAAATTAGTACAATCACGTCTGACCTATCAAAATATTATAAAGGATGAGTTATGTCTGATCTCAAAAGAACTCCAATCTATCAAGATCACCTTCGCCTTGGAGCGAAGATGGTTCCATTTGCTGGTTACGAAATGCCAGTACAATACACATCTTTAAAAGACGAGCATCTTACTGTTCGTTCTAATGTGGGGATTTTCGATGTCTCCCACATGGGAGAAATTCGCTTTAAAGGTCCAAATGCTTTAGAAACTTTAAGTTGGCTCACAACTAATGATGTGACCAAGCTCCAAAGAGGAGAAGCTCAGTATTCTCTTTTGCCCAATGAAACAGGGGGGCTTGTCGATGATATTATTATTTATTGCATAGAACCACGCCAAGAGTATTTGGTATGTGTCAATGCCTCCAATAAAGATAAAGATTTTGCATGGATGCTTTCTCATAATAAAGGCGCAACCATTACCGATGAGAGTGATCTTTGGGGGCAAATCGCCGTTCAAGGGCCCAAAGCTTTAGCACTTCTAGAAAAAGTTTTGAATTTTAAAATTTCAGCGATGGCTCCCTTTAAATGGGAGTCCGTACCCTGGAAAGACAATCTTCTTATGGTTGCTACCACTGGCTATACAGGAGAAAAAGGCGCTGAAATTTTTGTTCCGTCCGCTACGGCTAGTTTGCTTTGGTGTGCGCTCCTTGAGCAAGGCCAAGAATTTGGAGTAAAACCCATCGGCCTTGGCGCACGAGATACTTTGCGCTTAGAAATGAAATATAGTCTTTATGGTCATGAAATTGAAGAAAACATAAATCCTTTTGCTGCAGGATTAGGTTGGGTGATAAAACCATCCATCAAAGACTTTGTTGGTAAATCAGAAATGCTTAAACAAAAGGAACTTGGTCTTCCACTAATCCTTGTTGGCTTCAAACTTTTAGAAAAAGGGATACCACGACAGGGCTATACCTTGTTTTCTTTTGACAACCAAGAAATGGGCAAGGTAACCAGTGGTACTCTTTCGCCTTCCACTAATGATCCCATAGGTTTGGGGTATGTGTGGACGCAATATTCTAAACTTGGATCAGAGATCTATGTTGACATTCGCGGGCGAAAGACCAAAGCATTAGTCGTTCCAACACCATTTGTTCGACCGACCTGAAGGAGTCATTATGGGTTTCATTGTTCCAGAAGATTTATATTATACAAAAGACCACGAGTGGGCTCAAGTAGATGAGAATATTGTTACAGTAGGTATTACTGAGTTTGCTCAAGATTCTCTAGGAGAGATTGTTTATGTGGAGCTTCCTGAAGAAGGATCAAAAGTAACACAAAATGAATCTTTTGGAGTCATCGAAAGTGTAAAGGCCGCAAGCGATCTCTACTCGCCAGTTTCCGGCACAGTTATTGAGGTCAACATGGCTTTGATGGATAATCCTTCAGTGCTCAATGATGATCCTTTAAACGAAGGTTGGCTTCTTCGTATTGAGATGGATACCGAAAAGGAGTTAGCAAATTTAATGCGGGCTCCCGATTACAAAAAACTAATTAACGAAGCTAAGTAACTTGTATAAATAAAATTTTTCGGTTATGAAACTACCTCTTAACCGAACTTTTAGGTTATAATTTGATTTTTGCCCCGCTAGTGAATTGTCAGGGCACTTGAGAGCCCACAGAAAATGCCGAGGAGCGAGGCTCAAGTGACTCCAGACTTAGGATCTTTTAATCTAAGTCGTCACACAAGAACTTGGCACTGATATTTGAAAACTTATTTATTGCCCCGCTGGTGAAATTGGCAGACACGCCAGACTTAGGATCTGGTGCGCAAGCGTGGGGGTTCAAGTCCCTCGCGGGGCACCATTTAAGCAAGTATTCGAACCAAAATGCCTTAAAAATTGCGATGCGTTAGCTGATGGTAAATCAACTAACGCATTTTTTTTATCCGAAATCTCGTCCCAGAGTCCAGTCGGACTAAGGGGTCATGACTTGGATATGACTCAAAATACTTTATCTAAAAGTCAAAGTGCTGATGCGATGGCTCCAAGAGTAATTGTTTATGACGAATTCAATGGATTTTCATTAAGTTTTAATGGTGGCATTGACGAGAACAGACTATCGATTATGCAAAACATTGAAAAGTCAGATGCTCTACAAAATGAGTCGGATATAACAACTTTAAAAGTATTTGGTCTATCAAAAACTCAATCATTTCCGCATCGACTCGATATTTTGAACTTTAATCAAAACACAAAACAATTTAAACTTTCTTTTGTTGATTTCACTCAAAAGAATTTGAGAATCAACACAGAAAATAGTTGTTTTGCCTGTCACGGGCCAACTGATAGACCAATATTTTCTATGTATCCTGATTGGCCTCAGTTCTATGGGTCAGACAATGATGAACTTGTAGGATATCAAAATCAAGTTGATTTTGAACTTCAACATCGTCACCAAACTTTGGAGCTTGAAAACTACAAACAATTTAAATCAAACATCACGCAGTTTCCTGAATTATACACTCGCTACAGTCCTTTCTATGATCAAGTTAACTTAAAGAATTTTTTTGATCCACTTCTAAGCAATCTGTCTGAAAACGCTGAAGGAATTACATCTAATTTAAAAGACTGGATTAGTTATCCTTTTCGTCCATTTAATACAGCTTCGCCAGCTAAATCTGCTTCAAGGGCCTTTGCCTTCAGACCCGGATTGAGATTTGGAATAGTTCAAAATAGAAATATGAGCATTAAAATCGCAGAAGATCTCATATTTGACCGAACATTAAAATCAACATCAACAGCAGTTGAACCAGTAAAATCAGTATTTGATAATTTTGGTTTATATTTTATGTATCAATTAATACAATGTGTACCAAAAGAAGTTAACAAATCATCACAAGTGTTGGGTGTTGTTTTAAAAAGTAACGATCAACCTCTGAATATACTGATAAATAATCGATGGACCAGTAAGGTCGCAAAGAGACTCAACGAAGTACAAAGAATTGAGAGTCACTTGAGGGATCAACAACTTTCATCATTAAATGATTCGCAAAATGATTTAGTAAACCTGTACCCTGATGAATTAGCTACAATTTATTCGATACCGCAATATACTCATAATGGGCATCTTAATTACAAACAATTGTGGGCTTTATTTCAAATTATGGTCAGAGATATAGATATAAGATTTAGCAGAAATCATAGTGGATACTCCTCTCACCTTGATCCATCAACTAAACTATATACTCAAGTGGGAAAATTAAAACCAAAAGCTACTAACTTATTTGAGGAAAAAATTATGGATATTGGTTATATTGATTCTTATTTTAATTCTTATTTTGATGGAAGTGCTACAATTGACGAATTAGTAGCTGCAAAACTTTATACGCATTTCAAAGAAAAAGGTATTATTAACGTAAATCTTGAACTTTCAGGCCTTGAAAAAAAATATGCTAAGAAATTTACAGATCGTTTTATTCTAGATAAAGATTTCTTTCAGCGAATGGATCAGCTTGGACTTTGGTTACCTATACCATATCCCTCTGAAAAAATTTCTTCGGTATTTGAAAATCAACATCGTGAAACCTACAAAAACGAATTTGCCATTCAACATAATCAGCTTTGTTTGGAATTAGCAAATACACTACTTCCTCAAGATCCTCCACATTGAAAATGAGCGTTTAAGGAATGTTAAAAGTAGCGGAATAATCGATTCACTACATTGTTTTTATAATAAATTTTTGAACAGAATTTGGGATTTTTAATAAAGCCTTTAATTCACTTTCTTTTTTAGCACGTTTTACGTATTGGTAATCATTAAAATCAGTACTTT
>Ga0154020_10003639_pt1 | contig 18516 bp, 13 predicted proteins | sample Klosneuvirus_201_FD_109709 | JGI IMG/M metagenome (GOLD analysis project Ga0154020, IMG submission 109709) | Active sludge microbial communities from wastewater, Klosterneuburg, Austria - Klosneuvirus_20160825_MG | ecosystem: Engineered > WWTP > Aerobic digester > Activated sludge | place... | reverse complement strand
TGCCCAGGCGGCCGAGCAACGTCCCGGTGGCCGGCCCGGAGCCGTCGAAGTCATAGTCGCCGCTGCCGTCCGCGTCCCGCGCCTCGATGACCCGCCCGGTGCCCGTGTTCCAGCTGTTGTAGGTCCCGCCCGGCCCGCCGATGAGCAGGTTGTTGCGGAAGTACTGACGCAGGTGCGGCACCCCCGACGCGATGGCCAGGGCGTCACCGTTCTTGATCACCGTGTTGTGCAGCGCCACGTCACCCACGCTGCCCCGGTTGAGCTTGAACGGCGACAGCAGCACGTTGTAGGCGACGTTGCGCACGAAGTAGTTGGGCCCGCCGAGGCCTGGCTGCGAGCTCAGCGCGATGAACACGTTGGTCAGCCGGTTGCGCACCACGCGACAGTCGTGCTCGCAGAAGTCGGCCTCGACGCCGTCGTCGGCGCACACCGCGAGATCGTTCTCGATGAAGTCGATGCTGTACTGATCGATCGCCTCGCTGTCCTCGAAGGTCGACAGACAGTCGCGGAAGCCGGTGACCCGGTTGTGCTCGATGACGTGGCCGGGCCCGATGACCGCGATGCCCTCACCGACGTTGCTGCCGCTGACGCCCAGCGCGGCCTGGTTCCACATCGTCGCGCCAGTCACCACGTTGTCGGCGATGTAGAGATCCTGCGAGCGCAGGCCGGCGATGATGCCGTCGCCGGTCGTGCGCACGGTGCAGCGCATGATGGCCACCGCCTCGGTCGAGTTCAGCCGCACCCGCCCGTTGATGGTCAGCCCGACCAGGTGCACGAACTTGCGCCCGATCAGCGACACCTCGCCGCCGACGGTCACGGTCGCCCCGGCCGCCGCGCGCACCACGATGGGCCGCCCCGCCGCGCCATCGACCGGGAACTGGAACCCCGCATAGCTGCCCGCCGCCAGCTCGAGGATGTCGCCCGGCTGCGCCGCGCCGGCCATCGCCGTGAAGGTCGCCGGGGTCACGCTGCGCACCGGCGCGCCGGCCATCGCCACCGGCACCGGGCGGGTGGCGACCTCCAGCGTGCGCAGCTCGCAGCCACCGTCGGGATCGCTCAGCCCGAGCTCGATCTCGTACATCGTCCCCGGCTCCAGATCGAACAGGCTGCCAGCATGCTTGCTGGGCCAGCTGTGCCCCTCGACGGTGCCAGCGGGGACGCGACGCAGCGGCATGCCCGCCGCCCACGCGGTCTGGCCCTTGACCCGATAGCGCACGGTGACGACGCCGTCGTTGTCGGCGTCACCGCTGATCAGCCACTGCAGCGCCAGGTTGCGCAGCGTGGGCGCCGGCGCGCTCAGCGCTCCCGGCACCGTCGCGTTCGGGCCACCCGCAGCGACCCCGCCATCGCCACACAGCATCGGCGGCGGCGCGCTGGCATCGACACCGCCGCCGCCATCATCATCCCCGCCACCTCCCCCATCGCTGCTCGCCGCCCCGCTGCCACCACAGCCGACGCTGCTCGCGCCAGCCACACCCAGCACCATCATCAGGAAGAGCCCGCCACGCATCGCGGCATGATGCTCCATTTTGTGAGGGTTCGTCGAGAACCCGTGTGACATCGGCGAGTTGCGACGGGGACTCGATGATTTCGAGACCTCGCGACCTGGTAGACGCCGGCCTCAGGTAGCCGGCTACTGGTCCTGCCGCCGCGGGGGCCGCGTCGCCGACGCACCGGGAATGACAGGGCATCCGCGCACACCGGGGCGGGCACGCGACTTGCTGAACTCCGGACAACATGTCCGCCCCTGCCCGCTGGTCGCCGCTGCTCGCCGTGCTCACGCTCGGCCTGGCGGCCGGCTGCGCCGACCCCGAAGCAGGGGTCCCCAGCAAGGCCGACGTGCTGGACGGCAAGCAGGACGGCGCCGGCTGGTGCCGCCTCCTCGGCGCCGGCCCCGGCTGCGACCTGTGTGAGGAGCTGGGCTGGTACGGCGACGGCGACTGCGATCACCTGCTGACCGACGCCGGGGCCTGCCGCCGCCGCGATCCCGACTGCCCCCCACCCGGCTGCTTCGAGGCCCACCTGCTCGACGCCATCGCGCTCAACCAGGAGCGCGCGCCGCGCTATGCCGCCGCCTCGGGCGGGCGCTCGCAGGCCATCTCGTCGCGTCTGATCTCCAGCGAGCGCACCCTGCTGCCGGTGGCGCGCCGCTTCGACGCCAGCGCCGCGGCCTGGCAGCAGGCCGGCGTCGGCGTCATGTGCGACGAGTTCGTGCCCATCGATCGCGCGCCCACGTTCGCCGCCCCGGTGGCGCGGCCGACCGCGACCTTCGCGGCGCAGAGCGGCGTCGCCATCGCGGCCGGCCTGACCGCCAAGCTGGTGGCTGGCGGCCAGCCCGCGCTGCGCGCCGCCATCGAGGCCGAGCTCGGCGACCTCGCCGCGGCGCCGGAGTTCCACTGCATGCTGCGCCACGTGCTGGAGTCGACCCGCCGCGCCATCGACATGGCCGCCGCGCACGAGCTCGCCGCCGAGCGCCTCGGCCTGCCCAGCCCGCACAGCCTCAGCCGCGACTACATCCTGGCCCAGCTCGGCGGCGTCGCCCTGGCCACCGGCCTCGACAAGGCCGCGGCCCCGCTGCAGGCCGCCGGCATCCCCATCGTCTGCCGCGACGTGCCGCCCATCGACTGAAGCGCCGCTCGACCAGGTCGGCAACCACAGGCTGGCGCTGGCCTGGAGCTCGGCGCTCGACTACTCTGAAGGCATGCGAGCTCGATGGGGGATCGTGGCTCTGGCTCTCGGTGTGGCCCTGGCCGGCTGCGGCGATGACGCTGGCAATGGCGACGCCGTCGATGCGGCGCGCGCGGATGCGGCGCCGGCCGACGCGGCGGCGACGGATGCGGCGGTCCCGGATGCGGCGCCCGCCGACGCCACACGCACGCCCTTGCGCCCGGTCATCACGCTGTCGACCGCGACGCGGACCTTCACCGAGAACGGCGGCGATTTCCCGGTCGATCCGGCGCTCGACGTGAGCGACGACGGCATGATCTACTCGGCGATGGCGTCGCTGACGGTGGCCGCGGCCGGCGACGTCCTGCACATCGGCACGCCCGGCAGCTTGACCGTGGCCCTGGAGGGCGGCTCGACCGTGCTGCTCACCGGCGCGGCCCCACCCAGCGTGTACGCCGCCGCGATGCGCACCATCAGCTTCTTCAATTCGCGCGACCGGACCGTCTCACTGCCGCGCACCATCAGCTTCACCGCCAACGACGAGGTCGGCCCAGGGCTCACGGTGAACCGCATGATCGAGGTGGTCGCGGTCAACGACCCGCCCATCAACCAGCTCCCCGCCACACTCAGCGCCATGGCTGGTGTGCCGCTCGCGATCAGCGGCGTCGCGGTGTCCGACGCCGACGCCGACGTGTCGCCGCTGCGCGTGACCCTGACCGCATCCAGCGGCACCCTCAACGTCGACGCGCCCGCGGGCGGCGGCCGCAGCGGCGACGGCACCGGCACGGTCGTCATGACCGGGGCGCAGACCATGCTCACGACCGCGCTGGCCAGCCTGCGCTACACCGCCACCACCGCCGGCGCCGCCACCATCACCATGCTGAGCGACGACCAGGGCGTGACGCCAGCGCCTGCGCAGACCGATAGCGACGTCATCAACGTCACCGTGGCCGCCGCCACCCCGCCGGTGCTCGACCTCAGCGGCGCCTCCTCCACGTTCACCGAGGGCGGCAACCCGGTCCCGGTGGCGCCCATGTTCGGCCTGACCTCCGCGAGCACGATCACGTCCGCGGTGATCAGCATCGAGAGCCCGCGCGGCGGCGACTTCCTCGCGATGTTGGAGCAGGCGCCCTTCGTCGCCGGCGACCTCGTGCGCACCGGCAACAGCACCATCACCATCACGCGCAACGCCACCGCCGCCGAATACCAGAACCAGCTGCGCTTCGCGATCTTCGCCAACGCCAGCGACGACCCCGGCAGCAGCCGCACCATCCGCTACACGGTCACCAACCTGGCCACCCTGTCGGCGACCGGGACGCGCACGGTCAACGTCACCTCGATCAACGACGTCCCCGTGAACATGGTACCCGGCGCACGCGCCAGCCTGAGCGGCGCCGCGATGGTGTGGAGCGGCGCCAACTCCATCGGCGTCACCGACTTCGACCCGGGCGTCCTGCGCGTCACGCTGACCCCGACCGGCGGCACCGTGACCGCCACCGCCGCCGGCAGCGCCGTCCTCACCATGCCCGGCGGCGCGCTCCAGATCGACGGCACGCTGTTCGACGTCAACGACACCCTGGCGACCTTGCGCTTCACCCCCAGCGTGGTGACCAGCGCGACCCTGGTGGTCGCCAGCGACGACCTCGCCGGCGGCACCGACAGCGACACCCTCACGATCGGCGTGTTCGATGCGGCCTCGTGCAGCGCCGCCGTCCACAACGGCCACCGCTACTTCTTCTGTAGCGCCTCGGTCGGCTGGGACGCCGCGCGCGCAGCTTGCACCGCGCGCTCGACCGACCTCGCCAGCATCGCCGACGGCCCCGAGGACACCGCGGTCAGCGCGCTGGGCACCGGCAACCGCTGGATCGGCCTCACCGACGCGCTGGGGGAGGCCTGCTTCGGCTGGATCGACGGCTCGACCCCGCCCCCGATGGGCGCGACGTCGACCCAGGTCCGCCCCGGCGGTGGCTGCCCGGCCGCCGGCAGCTTCGAGCGCTGGACCGCGACCGAGCCCAACAACCTCGGCGAGGAAGACTGCGTCTACATGACCGCCGCCAACCTGTGGAACGACTCCGGCTGCAACTTCGGCACGAACTACCTGTGCGAATCCCCGCGCGACTGAGCCGAACAGGGTGGCCGTCGCGCGCGCAGTGAGTGCGCCCCGGGGGCCACCGGCGCGCAATGAATGCGTCGTTTTCACCGTGTTTGCGCGGCACTCCGCGGCGTGACGACCGAGCTGCCATGGTCCCGGTCTTGCTCCACCCTGGGTCATGCCACCTCGTGCGCTGACGTCCCGCACCTCTCGCCACGTGCTCCTGGCGTTGCTCGCCTTGCTCGGGCTCAACGCCCTCGGGGGCGGGCTGTACGGGATGGCGGGGGCCCAGGGCGTGCCCACAGCCCCGCTCGCCGGCACTCCGTTCGCCAGCTACTTCGTGCCCAGCTTCATCCTGTTCACGGCGGTCGGCGGGGCCCTCATCCTCGCCGCGATCGCGCTCTCGGTCGGCCATGCCCAGGCGCGTCGTCTCGCGCTCGCGGCGGCCGCGATCGTGCTCGGCTGGATCACCGTCCAACTCCTGCTCGTCGGCTTCATCTCGTGGCTGCAACCCGTGGTCGCCGCGCTGGGCGTGGTCATCATCATCCTGACAGCGCGCCTGCCCCGCGAGGCACCCCGCGCAGCGGCGCCGCGACCCACCGGCGCCAGGGCATGGTTCCTGGGCCTGGCGATCCTGGTTGCGCCGCTGCTCTCGATCGCCGCGGCCGTCGGCGTGGCCTGGCCCGGCACCTACCAGCGTGATGCCGCGTCGATCGCCGCCCAGGCGGTGGGCCAGGACTGGGTCACCCTGGTCCTCGCGGTGCCGCTGCTGATCCTCGGCGTCGTGACCGCCTGGCGCGGCTCGGCGCTCGGCCACCTGCTCGCCCTCGGCGTGCTCGGCTACGCCGTCTACGGCTACCTGCTCTACGCCTTCGGGGTGCGTCACAACGAGCTCTTCCTCTGCTACGTCGCCATCCTGGGCGCCTCGGTCTGGGGCCTGGGGGCCGGGCTGAGCGCGCTCTCGGCCCGCCCCCAGCCGGTGGCAACCGTCAGCCTGGCCTGGCGCTGGACCGGCGGTTTCTTCGTCGGCATCGCGCTGGTCTTCGCCGCGCTCTGGCTATCGCAGATCATCCCGCCGCTGCTGCGCGGCGAGACCCCCGCGGCCGTGCGCGAGTGGGGCACCCCGACCAACGGCGTCCACGTCATCGATCTCGCGCTGGTCCTGCCGCTGCTGGCCTGGGCCGGCGCCCGCCTGTGGCGACGCGACCCGGCCGTGGTCCCGATCGCGGGCGTGCTGCTCTTCAAGATCGTGACCCTGGGCATCGCGATCCTGGCCATGGGGGTCGCGCAGCTCGCCCGCGGGACCGCGGTGGATCTGGTGCTGATGGGGATCTTCGTCGCGCTGACCGGCCTCGCGCTGGCGACGCTGATCCAGTACGTCCGTGCGGTCCGCCGCGCGCTGAGGTCCGAACCGTCGAAAGACCGCCAATCCGGGATCTCCGGATCGGCGCTGGTCTAGTCCCTCACTTCGCCCGCTCGTCCACGGCGAACGAGATGTTCTCCCACCTGGTCCTGTACACGGCCGCGACGACCTTGTTGATGACCTCCGACGGCGTGGAGCGGTCCGCCTGCAAGATGATCCGTCCCGGCCAGGACGGCTGCGACCCGAGCGCCTCGTAGCTGGCTCGTTCTTCGACTCCCAGCGCAGCCAGCGCCGCAGTCACGGCTGGCAGCTGGTCGCTCGGATCGTCCTTGATGGTGCGAGGATCGCCAATCTCGACGCCATTCAGCGTGATGGCGTCCTGCGAGATGATGAGGAGTGGAGCACGCTCGATCTCGTACCTGCAACTCCAGGCTGGCAGCTTGAGCCCACGCTCCTCACCGGCCAAGATCTCGCCGAGGGCCCCGGCGGGCGCCCGCGCCAGGAAGACACCGAGCACCGTCGCGGCGACGATCAGTGCCGGTGGGTTCGGCCTGGACGCGAGCCAGACGTAGCCAAACAGAATGAGCCAGCTGCCCCAGCACAGGTCCGGTTGCCTGGCGAGGCCGTCGATTGCTACCATCGGTCGCCGCCTGGTCTGGTCGGGATGACCCAAGGCGAGCTTCAGCAAAGGTCGATCCAGACAGCGCCCGAGTCTTCCCTGGGTCTTGCAGTGCCCCGCGCCGGCCCTGGGGCTGCCAGACCGGGTCAGAACGCGACGGCCCGCCCCTTTCTGCGACACCCCACGCCCAGAAACTCGAAAGGCCCACCGTTTCCGATGGGCCTTCGAGGACTTCTTGGTAGCGGGGGCCGGATTTGAACCAGCGACCTTCGGGTTATGAGCCCGACGAGCTACCAGGCTGCTCCACCCCGCATCACTGCGCTCGACTCGATGAACGCGGACCTCTTGTGCCACGCCATCAGTGACCCGTCAAGTCTCTTCGCAACAAAGGTCGGCCCCAGGGCCCACGCGGGTTTGCGCGTCAGCGGCTGGTCGGGACCCAGACCAGCGCGACCAGCTCGAGGACGATCGCGCTCTTCCTGGGCGCCACCTGCACCCGCTCGACCACCACTGGCGCTCCGGCTGCGGCCGCCCCCGCGCGTAGCTCGATGTCGAGCGCCTCCAGTTTGGCGCGGGCGGCGGCGACCTCGGCCTCGGCGCGGGCGACGTCGCTCTTCTCGCGCGACACGCGGCTCAGGTTGCGCGCCGAGCGGCGCGCCGCCGGCACCACCCGGCGCCGGCCCAGCAGGGCGCCCAGCACGCTCTCGCCGATGCTGGCCGCGGTGTCGACCTGGCTGTCGGTGACGTCGGCGCGCTGTCGGGCCAGGTTGTCCTCGGCGCGACGCAGGCGCGCCTCCAGCGGGGCCCGGCGGGCGTCATGGCGGGCACGCACGCGACCCAGTCGTTCGCCCTCGTGGGCCTGGGCCTCGGCGGTGACGCGGGCGCGGAAGCTGGCCTCGTCCTCACCGGGGTGCGAGAGCTCGTCCCAGTCCTCGCACTGCCACAGCTCCAGGCGCTGGTGGCCGAGCAGCCAGGCGGTGAACGCGCGCCCGAACGCGGGATAGCTCTTCGGGCTCTGCGCCGCCGCCGGCAGCGCCGCAAACTGCGCATCGGGCTCCGGCGCGCGCAGGAGTTCGGACAGCTCGCAGGGACGCCCGATGGCGTCCTCCCAGCGCACCGCGACCGGCGCGTCGGTCGGCGCGGTCATGAAGGCGACCTCGCGCGCCTGCGTCACGGTCTTGTGCGCGAAGGTCACCCGCGCCGCGCCCAGGATGTACGGCACATACAGCGGCGGGCCGCCCTGCCCCGGCGCCACCGGCACGAAGAACTCGGGAATCGAAGGCGCCAGCGCAGGCCGCCCCGCGACAGCCGGACTCGGACTCGGACTCGGACTCGTGCTCGTGCTCGTGCTCGGACTCGTGCTCGTGCTCGTGCTCGGACTCGTGCTCATGCTCGTGCTCGCGCTCGTCAGCCGCCTGATCTGATCCCGCGTCAGCGGCCCGCGCAGATACGACATCGCCCAGCGCGACGTCATCACCTCGAACCCGCCCCGATGCACGTCATTCATCAAGAACACCCGGCTGCCCAGCCCCGCCAGCATGGCCTCGACGCGCCCCCGATCGAACCCCTGCGCCCCCACGCTGGCGCCCTCGAGGCCCTCGATGACCCGCATCTTGTCGCGCTCGGTCTGCAGCCGCCCGATGAACCACGTCCCGGTGTTCGACAGCCCCTTGTAGTCGAGGTCGACCGGATTCTGCGTCGCCAGCACCAGGCCGAGGCCGAACGCCCTCGCCTGCTTGAGCAGCGTCAGCAGCGGCGGCTTGGACGGCGGGTTCGCGACCGGTGGGAAGTAGCCGAAGATCTCGTCCATGTACAGCAGCGCGCGCAGGCTGCTGGTGCCCGACTGCGTGCGCACCCAGCTCAGCACCTCGCCGAGCAACATCGACACGAACATCATGCGCTCGCTGTCGGTCAGGTGCGCGATCGACAGGATCGACACCCGCGGCCTCCCCTCCGGCGTGCGCAGCAGCGCCCCCACATCCAGCGGCGCACCATCCATCCAGGCGTCGAACCCCGGCGCCGCCAGCAGGTTGTTCAAGAGCAGCGCCAGCTCGCCGCGCGCCGCCGGCGGGAAGAAGCTGTCCACCTCCATGACCCCGACCCGCTCCAGCGGCGGCGTGGTGATCTGCCCGATCAGCGCCCCCAGATCCAGATCCTGCCCCGCCAGCCAGGCCCGCTGCAGCAGGCTCGCGACCAGGATGTGCTCGCGACTGCGCAGCGGATCGGCGTCGATCCCCAGCAGCCCCAGCAGGCTCGACGCCGTCGTCGTCACGCGCTCGCGCAGCGCATCAGGATCGTCGCGCAGCGCCTGCGCCGGCGCCGAGAACGACCGCAGCACCGACAGCGGCACCCCGGCCCGGCTGCCCGGCGTGTAGATGGTGAACTCCGCCGCCTCGGTCAGCCGGCGCACCCGCGCGCCATCCTGCCCCGATGCCGCCAGCCCCGCTCGCCAGCGCTCGGCCTGCTCCGCCGCCAGCGTCGCCACGTCGATCCCCCGCCGCGCCGCCTCCTCGGCGTCCACCCACGGCTCCAGATCCTCGCCGCGCACATCGGGAAACGCCAGCAGCAGATTGCCGATGTCGCCCTTGGGATCGATGACCAGCGCTGGCAGCCCGGCCAGCGCGGCCTCCTCCAGCAAGGTCACACACAGCCCGGTCTTGCCGCTCCCGGTCATGCCCACGCACACCGCGTGGGTCAGCAGATCACGCGCGTCATACAGCAGCGGCTCGGGCCGCGCGCTGCGCGTCTCGAGATCGTAGGGCTGCCCCAGGTAGAACTTCCCCGGCTGATCGATCCCGGTCACGGCCATTGCCGCATCCTACGACCTCGGGCCTCGCACCGCTTCGCGAAACCGGCGCCCGCGTGTACCCTCGCGGCATGGCTGGCGCCCCTCCCGCCGCGACCAAGCGCCTGCGCTGGCGCTGGAACGTCCCGTTGCTCGCAGGCCTCGCCGCCACCATCCTGGCCGCCCTGCTGCAGCTGCTCGAGCTCACCGGCGCGGTGCGCTGGCAGTCGCTCGACAACCTGGAGGCGCGCTCGCTCGACATGCGCTTCAAGCTGCGTGGCCCGCGCGCGCTGCGCTCGCACGAGCTGGCCATCATCGGCATCGACGACGCCACCCGCAGCCGCTACCCCGAGGTCTTCCAGCGCCGCCGCGGCTGGGCCACCCTGCTGACCGCGGTGTCGCGCTACCAGCCCGAGCTCATCGGCATCGACGCCTTCTTCGCGCGCCCCGAGATCGTCCTCCCTGGCGATCTCGTCAAGCGCATCGACGAGCTGCTCGCGACCACACCCGCCCCCATCGCCCCCGAGGCTGACCCCGCGCGGGCCCTGCTCAGCGCCATCCAGGACGAGACCCGCGGCGACGCCCGCCTGGCCGACGCCATCGCGGTCGCCGGCAACGTCTACCTCGGCTTCGTCGCCGTCCTCGGCGACCGCTCCGCCCCCGCCACCGTGCGCGAACCCGCCGCCCTGTCAGCCGCCCGCTATGACGAGGCGCTGTCCTCGCCCAGCCTGCCCCGCGGCGCGCGCGCCCCCTCGGCCTCGACCGTGATCGCAACCCACGACGCCGTGGCCAGCCACGCCGCCGGCGCCGGCGCCGTCAACAGCCTGCCCGATCCCGACCACACCATCCGCCGTGCCTACCTGGTCGTCGAGCACGCCGGCCGCCACTACGCGCCGCTCGGCCTGGCCCTGCTGCGCCGCCACCTGCAGCTCGCGCGCAAGCCCGGCCAGGGCACCCCGCCCGACCTGGCCTATGTCGCCGGTCGCGGCGTCACCCTGGGCGGCCGCCGCCTGCCCAGCGACGCCCGCGGGCGCGCCCTGCTCGACTTCCTGCCGCCCGGCGCCTTCCCCACCTTCTCGGCTGCCGACGTCATCGATCACAGCGTCCCCGAGGCCGCCCTGCGCGGCAAGGTCGTCCTCATCGGCTTCACCGACGCCGCGCGCGACAAGGTCGCCACGCCCCTCGCGCCCCTGGTCGACGGCGTCGAGCTGCACGCCACCCTGTTCCACAACGCCCTGCACGGCGAGCTGCTCACGCGCACCTCGCCCACCCTGACGCTGCTCATCATCGTGTTGCTCGGCCTGTACCTGTCGGCGCTGCAGCTGCGCCCGGTGCGCCGTCGCACCGTCGTCCCCGCAATCGCCGCCGTCCTCGGCATCGGGGCCTACCTCATCGTGGCCCACCTGGCCTTCACCCGCGCGCGCCTGTGGCTGCCCATCGCCACGCCCCTGGTCGCCTATGTCGCCATCGCCCTCATCACACTGGGCGCCGCGCTGGCCACCGAGGGCCGCGAGAAGCTCAAGCTGCGCGGCGCCTTCGAGCACTATGTCGGCGATCGCCTCATCGATCAGATCCTCAGCGACCCCTCCAAGCTGCGCCTGGGCGGCGAGCGTCGCGTGCTCACCGTGCTGTTCTCCGACATCCGCGGCTTCTCCGCCTTCTCCGAGCGCCTCGACCCCGAGGAGCTGGCGCGCTTCCTCAACGAGTATCTGACCCCGATGACCCAGATCGTCCTCGACGAGGACGGCCTGCTCGACAAGTACATCGGCGACGCCGTGATGGCCGTGTATGGCGCGCCGCTGGTGCAGCGCGATCACGCCATCCGCGCCTGCCGCTCGGCGCTGCGCATGCAGTCCTCGCTGGCCGACCTCAACCGCGGCTGGCAGGCCCGCGGGCTGCCCGCCATCGCCATCGGCGTCGGCCTCAACACCGGCATGGTCTCGGTCGGCAACATGGGCTCGGCCACGCGCTTCGACTACACCGTCATGGGCGACGCCGTGAACCTGGGCTCGCGCCTGGAGGCGCTGACCAAGGACTATGACGTCCGCATCCTCTGCGGCGAGGCCACCTACGCCGAGGCCGAGGCCGACTTCCTGTTCCGCGAGGTCGACCTGGTGCGCGTCAAGGGCAAGGACCGCCCCGCCCGCGTCTACGAGCTGCTCGCCGCGAAGGGCAGCCCCGAGGAGACCGCGGCGCGCGCCCGCCTCGACCTCGAGCGCTTCGCCCGCGGCCTCGACTGCTACCGCGCCGGTGACTTCGCCGCCGCCATCCCGCACCTCGAGGCCGCCCTGGCCAAGGCCCCCGACGACGGCCCCGCCGCCACCCTGCTGGCGCGCGCCCGCACCCTGGTCGCCACGCCCCCTGCGGCCTGGACCGGCGTGTACGATCAGCTGACGAAGTAGCCCGGGCGCGCCCTACTTCCGCGGCAGCAGCAGATCCTCCAGGAAGAACGCCGCCAGCTCGGCGCGCCCCGCCAGGCCCGACTTCTTGTACACCGCCAGCGCCTGCTGCCGCACCGTGCGCTCGCTGGTCTCGCGCGCCGCCGCGACCTCCTTCATGCTCAGCCCCTTGAGCAAGAGCAGCGCGACCTCGCGCTCGGCCGGTGTCAGCTGCCAGTGATCGCACTGGCGATCGATGGCCTCACCGAGGCCCGCCAGCGCCTGCCCGGCCTCGCTGCGCCAGCGCTCCGCCTCGGCGCGCGCCACCGCCAGATCGCGCTCCAGCACCCGCCTGCCGCCCTGCAGTCGCCGCCACAGCACCAGCGCCCCGCCCCCCGCCACCAGCACCGCGGTCCCCTCCAGCACCAGGTGCAGCCACGAGCTGCCCTCGCCGGCGTCATAGATCATGTCGAGGCCAACCAGCACGGCGACCGCCAGCAGCACCCCCAGCACCCAGGGCGATTGGCCGTCCGTCCGATCAGGATCGCGCAAGTGCTGGCCGTCCTTGCTGTGAGGAGACATCCGTCATGCGCCGGATGGCCCCACCCGACGCGCTGGTCATGATGCCACACGAAAGGATGGTTCCCATGAACGGCCTCCCGCTTCATCCAGTCGTGGTTCATCTGCCACTCGTCATCGCCCTGCTGGTCCCCGCCCTGGCAGCTGGTCTCACCTGGGCCGCCTTCCGCGGTCGCGCCGGCCGCCGCGCCTGGGCCATCGCCCTGGCGCTGCAGGCCATCGTCGCCGGCACCGCGCTGCTGGCGATGCGCAGCGGCGAGGGCGCCGAAGAATCAGCCGAGGCGGTGGCGCCCGAGTCCGCCCTGCACGCCCATGAGGAGGCCGCCGAGGTCTTCTTCTTCGGCACCATCGCGGTCCTGGTCGGCCTCGGCGCAACCGTTGCGCTGAAGCCGCGCTGGTCGCGCTGGGCCGGCCTGGCGGTCACCGGCGGCGCCCTCGCCGTCGCCCTGCTCGGCGTGCGCGTCGGCCACGCCGGCGGCACCCTGGTCTACAAGCACGGCGCCGGGGTCACCCTGACCGAACCCGGCCCCGGCCCTGCCGGCGCCCTGGGTCAGCAGACCCCGCCTCGCCCTCGTGATCACGACGACGACTGACCCGCTGCCCCGACCATCCCGGGTTGACAGCCACCCCGCGCGCGCGATACTTAGCATGCGAAATGTCAGTGCAGCGAAACTTCTCCGGCGCGCAGAAGGCGAGCTTCGACCGCATCGTCGAGACCGTCATCTACCTGCAGACCGAGTCACGCCGCCTGGCGCGTGAATCCGCCGACCGCCTCGGGGTCACCCCGACCCAGCTCAACGTGCTCAAGCTGCTCGACGAGATCGGCGAGCTCTCGATGTCCTCCATCTCCACGCGCCTGGGTGCCAAGAACTCCACCGTCACCGGCATCGTCGACCGCATGGAGGCCGACGGCCTGGTCGAGCGCATCCGCGGCGCCGACGACCGCCGGGTCTACAAGATCCGCCTGTCCGCGCGCGGCCAGAAGATCGCCCGCGCGGTGTCGATCACCCCCTGGGAGCTCCTGCACGACGCCGTCGCGCGCCTGCCCGCGACCGACAAGGACAACCTGCTGCGCATCCTCGGCAAGCTCGCCGACCACATCTCCACTCGCATCGAGGACAAAACATGAAGGACAAGGTCATCGTCAGCTGCGCGCTCACCGGCGCGGTCACCACCAAGAAGCACTGCCCCGCCATCCCGTACACGCCGGTCGAGATCGCCGACGAGGCCAAGCGCGCCTATGACGCCGGCGCCGCCGTGTGTCACATCCACGCGCGCGAGGACAACGGCATGCCGACCTGGTCGGTCGACACGTTTCGCGCCATCAAGGCCGAGACCGAGAAGCGCTGCCCGGTCCTCATCAACTTCTCCACCGGCGGCGCCGGCCCGATGGAGAACCGGGTGCAGCACGTGCTGCAGCTCAAGCCCCACATCGCGGCCCTCAACATGGGCTCGATGAACTACGCCAAGTGGCGCTCCGACAAGAAGGAGTTCGCCTTCAACTTCCTGTTCGCCAACACCTTCCAGGACATCATCGCCTTCGCCACCGCGATGAAGGAGGCTGGCGCCAAGCCCGAGCTGGAGTGCTTCGACACCGGCCACGCCGCCAGCGCCGAGCCGCTGATCGACCTCGGCCTGCTCGCGGCGCCCTACCACTTCAGCTTCATCATGGGCGTCATGGGCGGCATCAAGGCCACCGCGCGCCACCTGGCCTTCCAGGCCTCCAACGTGCCCGCGAACTCGCGCTGGAAGGTCATCGGGATCTCGCGTGACCAGTGGATGCTGCTGATGGCCGCGCTGCCCATGGGCGGCGACGTCCGCGTCGGCCTGGAGGACAACTTCTACCTGCCCAACGGCGAGATGGCCAAGTCCAACGGCGACCTGGTCGCCAAGGCCGTCGAGCTGGTGCGCCTGGTCGGCCGCGAGCCCGCGACCCCCGCCGAGGCCAAGCAGCTGCTGGGGATCGCCTGATGGCCGAGAACACCAAGATGCGCGAGCGCGTCGCCACGCTGCACGCGGAGCGCGCGCGCATCGCCGAGATGGGCGGCGCCGACAAGATCGCCAAGCAGCACGAGCGCGGCAAGCTGACCGCGCGCGAGCGCCTTGCCCGCCTGTTCGACGACGGCGAGTACTTCGAGCTCGGGATCCATGGCACCCAGATGGGCGGCGCCGACGCCACCGACAAGCCGCCCGCCGACGCCGTCATCTGCGGCTACGGCAAGGTCGCCGGCCGCATGACCGCGGCCGCCGCCTACGACTTCACGGTCAAGGGCGGGTCGATCGGCGCCATCGGCGAGGTCAAGGTCACCCGCCTGCGCGAGCTGGCGCTGCGCAGCCGCATGCCCATGGTGTGGTTCATTGACTCGGCCGGCGCGCGCATCGATCCCAAGCAGGGCGGCGCCGACATCATCTCGACCTTCGCCGGCAGCGGCCACCTGTTCCGCGAGGAGGTCGTGATGTCGGGCGTGGTGCCGCTGATCGCGGCCATGGTCGGCCCCGGCGCCGCCGGCACCGCGTACATCCCCGGCCTGGCCGACTTCGTGCCCATGGTCAAGGGTGTCGGCTCGATGGCGCTGGCCGGCCCGCCGCTGGTCAAGGCGGTCACCGGTCAGGACATCTCGGAGCAGGAGCTCGGCGGCAGCAAGGTGCACTGCGAGGTCTCCGGCGTGGGCGACGTCGAGGTCCCCGACGAAGCCGCATGTTTACAGATCATCAAGGACTATCTCTCGTATATGCCCTCGCATTGCGAGGAGCGCCCGCCCATCACCACGACGGCGGATCCCACCGACCGCCGCGAGGAGTCGCTGCTCGACGTGCTGCCCGAGTCGACCCGGCAGTCCTACGACATGTACGCCATCATCAAGGCGGTCGTCGACGACGGTCGCTTCCTCGACGTCAAGCCGCGCTGGGCGCGCAACATCATCACCTGCTTCGCGCGCCTGGGCGGCTACCCGGTCGGCATCGTCGCCAACAACCCCAAGATGCTGGGCGGCATCCTCGACGTGAACAGTGCCGACAAGGCCGCTCACTTCATGCAGATCTGCGACGCCTTCGGCATCCCGCTGGTGTTCCTGATGGACGTGCCCGGCTTCATGGTCGGCTCCAAGGTCGAGCACGAGGGCATCATCCGCCACGGCGCCAAGATGCTGCACGTGATGGCCGCCGCCACCGTGCCCAAGCTGACCGTGGTGGTGCGCAAGGGCTACGGCGCCGGCTACTACGTCATGGCCGGCCGCGCCTACGAGCCCGATCTGCTGGTGGCCTGGCCCGGCGCCGAGATCAGCGTCATGGGCGCCGAGGGCATGGTCGGCATCGCCGGCAAGAAGCTGTTCGGCGGCATGGACCCGCCGCCCGAGATCAAGCAGCAGGTCACCCAGATGATCCAGTCGCAGATCGACATCACCAAGGTCGCCAACTGGGGCCTGGTCGACGACATCATCGACCCGCGCGACACCCGCAAGGTCCTGTGCAGCGGCATCCAGATGGCCTGGAACCGCAAGATGGAGCGCCCCTGGCGCAAGCGCGGGATCATCCCCGTCTAGGAGGTCGCCATGTTCGAGTTCACCGACGAGCAGAAGATGGTGCAGCAGATGCTGCGTCGCTGGGTGACCACCGTGCTGGCGCCCAGGACCCCCGCGCTGGAGCGCAACGAGCTTCTGCCCTACGACACCATGCGCGACTTCGCCAAGGCGTTCGGCTACTACGACATGGCGCGCGGCATGTTCCAGCGCATGGAGGCGCGCGCTTCCAAGGGCGAGGCTGAACCTGCTCGGGGGGATGCCGAGGAAGGGCCGCGCGGCGACCCCTCGCTGCAGGCCATCGTCTCGATGGAGATGTGCCGCGAGAATCCCGGCTTCATGCTGGCCTTCGGCGCCACCCTCGGCCTCGCCGGCGGCGCCATCCTGGGCCGCGGCACGCTGGCGCAGAAGCAGCGCTGGGGCCTGCCCATCCTGCTGCTCGAGAAGATCGGCGCCTGGGCCATCACCGAACCTGGCGCCGGCTCCGACGCCTTCAGCGGCATGCGCACGGTGGCGCGCCCGACCCCGGCCGGCGACGGCTGGATCATGAATGGCAGCAAGACCTTCATCACCAACGCGCCCTACGCCGACACCTTCGTGGTCTACGCCAAGATTGACCACGGCGACGGCATCCCGATGGAGTCGCGGCCGATCCAGGCCTTCGTGCTCGAGCGCGGCGACGCCGGCCTGACCACGGGCAAGCCGATGGCCAAGATGGGCATGCACAGCTCGCCCACCGGCGAGGTCTTCCTGGCCGACGTCTTCGTGCCGCGTGACCGCCTGCTCGGCGAGAAGGAGAAGGAGGCCTCGCGCGAGGGCGCCCGCGACGTCTTCCACGGCGAGCGCACCGGCATGATGCCGATGTGCCTCGGCATCATCGAGCGCTGCCTGGAGGACTCGCTGAAGTACGCCAAGCAGCGCGAGACCTGGGGCAAGCCCATCGCCGACTACCAGCTGGTGCAGGACAAGCTGGCGCGCATGTACGTCGCGCGCGAGAACGTGCGCAACCTGCTCTTCAAGTACCTGTGGACGGTGAAGGCGAAGAAGCCGATGTCGATGGCCGAGGCCTCGATGTGCAAGCTGTACTGCGCCCGCGTCACCACCGAGGCCGCCATGGAGGCGGTGCAGCTCATGGGCGGCAACGGCTACATGGCCGAGTACGGCGTCGAGCGCCTGGCGCGCGATGCCAAGCTGCTCCAGATCGGTGGCGGCGCCGACGAGATCCAGCTCATCACGGTGGCCAAGGCGCTGCTCAAGCACGGCGTCCCCGGTACCCTCGGCGCCGAAGTTTGAGCTAGAGTCCCCCAACTCAACCGGAGGCAGCAGCGATGGCCATCAAGCTCGATCTGGTCGGTAAGAAGTCGGCTCCCCTGACCCACAAGTACAGCTGGCGCGACACCGTGCTGTACGCTCTCGGCGTCGGCGCGCAGGCCGACGAGATCGACTACCTGTTCGAGATGAACGGCCCCAAGGTGCTGCCGACCTTCGCGGTCGTGCCATCGTTCAACGCCCTCATCGCGGTGACCTCGGAGCTCAACGTCAACCCGATGATGATCCTGCACGGCGAGCAGGGCATCACCTTGCATCGTCCCATCCCCGCCGAGGGCACCCTGACCACGGTGGCCGAGGTCACCGGGATCTACGACAAGGGCAAGGGCGCCCTGGCCGTCGTCATCGCGCGCACCACCGACGAGAAGAACGAGCCGCTGTTCGACAACCAGTTCTCCATCTTCGTGCGCGGCGAGGGCGGTTTCGGCGGCGAGCGCGGCCCCGAGGCCACCAAGGCCGATCCGCCCGCGGGCAAGGCGCCCGACTTCACGCACACCCAGGCCACGCTGCCCACGCAGGCGCTGCTCTACCGCCTGTCAGGTGACCTGAACCCGCTGCACGCGTCGGCGCAGTTCGCCAAGATGGGCGGCTTCGATCGCCCCATCCTGCACGGCCTGTGCAGCTACGGCCACGCCGGCCGCGCCGTCCTGCAGCACGCCGCCGGGGGCGATCCCAAGCGCTTCAAGTCCTTCTTCGCGCGCTTCTCGGGCGTGGTCTTCCCGGGCGACACCCTGACCACCGAGGGCTGGCAGATCTCCCCCGGCAAGTATGTGGTCTCGACCAAGACGCAGGACGGCAAGCAGGTGCTGTCGAACGCCATCGCCGAGATCGGATGACCCAGGCGAGCGCATCCTTTGCGCGCGAGCTGGCGGTGGCACGCCAGCTCGGTGAGCGCGCCGGTGCGATCCTGCTCGGCTACCACGGCAGCGGGATCGCGGTGCAGGGCAAGGCCGGCGGCGAACCGGTCACCCAGGCGGATCTCGAGGCCTCGGCGCTCATCGTCAAGGGGCTCGCCGAGGCCTTCCCGTCCGATCACATCCTCAGCGAGGAGGCGCCCGACCAACCCGAGCAGCGCCTGCGCGCACACCGGGTCTGGATGGTCGATCCCATGGACGGCACCAAGGACTTCGTGGCCGGCCATGACGGCTTCTCGGTCATGATCGGCCTCTGTGTCGACCAGCGCCCC
>Ga0154020_10003638_pt1 | contig 18517 bp, 13 predicted proteins | sample Klosneuvirus_201_FD_109709 | JGI IMG/M metagenome (GOLD analysis project Ga0154020, IMG submission 109709) | Active sludge microbial communities from wastewater, Klosterneuburg, Austria - Klosneuvirus_20160825_MG | ecosystem: Engineered > WWTP > Aerobic digester > Activated sludge | place... | reverse complement strand
TGGTCTTTATTATTTTTATGCATTTTGAGTCTTTTCGTAGTTTTTAAATTTGATTTATATCCACCCTTTTTTCACAATGAGTACCCAATAAAAATTGAATTTTTATTACAATCATTTCTAAAAGAAAACCGTCCATTGCTAGAAATAAATTTTAGTGATCTTTATGGCGGAAACGGTCAATTTCAAGTTTTGCACTCTTTATTTGATATAACAAAATGGCACATCAATGAACAAAGTAGATCATGCAATAGAGAGGTTGGAATTAATTTTTCAGATCCAACTCTGACAGTTAATAATCACTACAAACCCTTAGAGTGTTCTAAAGAAATACGAAATGAACCTCAAAAAGATCAAATTAAAAATGAAATGTTGCTCCATTTTTTGAAAGATGGAATTAACTTGCCAGCTAATTTTATTACGATGCCTCCCTTTGTGAATCGGTGGGGAATTAGTTATGCCTATTTGCTAAATCAATCTGAGTTCCCACCGTATAAATCTAAAGAATGGGTTAAAGAGCACCTTTCATTTTTTAAAATTTCAGAACTGAGCGAAATGATCAATAAATACCAAATTTCTAAAAAGGAATATGCAATCATTTCTCAGTTAAATGACATAGAAGTCGAGGAGATCGTGCGGGCCTCACCGCTTGTCTTAACTAAAGATTTTATTTTTATTAAAAATGAATCAAGCTTTGGATTTTCTCCACTTAGTTATTGGGTCTATGAAGGAAAAGATTTAAGAGCTAATATGAAAGAAGGTCCGTATGAGTTAACTGTGTTAGGTAAGGGTTCGCTTTGTCTTGAAAGTATGGGTAATGCTTGTTTATCTTATAGTTCTAAACATGCTATGGCCTTTGTTTATCGATATTCATTAGCATTTTTTGTTCTTATAGGTTTAATTGTTCTGGCAGTTTTAATACTCGCATTTAAATATCAAAATGAAAAATATAAAGAGCATCAAAAACGACGCTTAGCTTTGCAGATGTTAAGTCATGAGTTTCGCACACCGGTGAGCTCTTTGTTACTGATGCTAGAACAACTTACTAAAAACCAAACTCACTTTAGAGCTGAAGAGCAGGATCTCGTTACTCGAATTTCGTCAGAAATTTATAAATTACAAAGAACTGTGGAAATGAGTAAAAATTATTTACAAACGGATGGTCGAAAAGTTAAATTTAATTTCCAAAAAATTCAATCCATTAATCATTGGATCTTAGAGTTTGCTGATGGATTTGATTCAAAAGTATATTGTGAATTATTAGATGAGGATCAAGGTGTAGTCATTGATCCTTACTGGCTTAATTTTATCTTATCAAATTTAGTTCATAATGCCTTTCTACATGGAGAGCCACCAGTTTATATTCGTTTAAATCAAATAAAGGGAAAATTTAAAATTACGGTTGAGGATCAGGGACAGTGTGAGTTTAATTCTTTAAATGAAATGACGAGTGCGTTTGTTAAAAGCAATCGGAGTAACGGAATGGGCTTAGGCCTCAATATTATTAAATTAGTAGCAGATGATTTAGGAACCGAAATGCAATTTTCTAAAGTTCCAACATCGTTTAATTTAGTATTCAAAAACATGCTGGAGAGATAAAAATGTCGAAGATACTTATTATAGAAGATCACGAAAATATCAGCAGACCACTCAAAACATGTATTGAAAGCGAAGGACACCATGTTGATATAACTGATGGCATTAAAAAGGCCAAAGAGTGGATGAATAATAATAAACCAGATTTGATTATTTTAGATTGGATGTTAGGTGATGGACAAGGCATCGACTTTTTAACTGATATCAGAAAACAGAATATTAAAGTACCTGTAATATTTTTAACAGCACGAGTAGATTTGATAGACAAGGTTTTAGGCCTTGAAATGGGTGCCAATGATTATATGACAAAACCGTTTGAATCTCGAGAATTAATGGCTCGGATTCGAGTTCAGTTAAGAGAAAATCAAGGAAGTAAAACTGATTGCATTTTATCTTTGAAACAAGATGCATCCATACCTGTATTAAAAGTAGGTCTCTTGAGCATCGATCGCTTGCAATATAAGGTTAGTTTTAAAGATGTTCCGATTGAATTAGTTAAAAAAGAATATGATTTATTAATTTTATTTGCAGAAAATCCAGATAAAGTTTTTTCAAGAGATGAGATTTTAAATAAAGTCTGGGGATATGATGTTTATCCAACAACGAGAACTGTCGACACTCATGTGATGCTTCTCCGTCAAAAAATTCATTCTGAATTAATCGAAACTGTACGATCTGTAGGATATCGATTCAAATCCATTTACTAGAGTCTAGTTAATCAATGTTACAAAAAGACATTAATTATGCGATCTAATTAAAAATTGTTTTTATCAAAACAAAAAGTACACAAAGATTTTTCATACAATTGACCAATTCATGACATCAATTCATTTCAACTCGGTATTCTTTATTAGGAACCAAATCAAATAAAATAAGAAAATGGAATTCAATTTGGTTGGTTGGTTGGTTTGAATTGACACCCGTATGTTATGCGAAGGAAAAACCCCAAAAGTCTGAGGTTCCGTAAAGCCTCAGACAAGCGGTGCTCGCCTTGGGGACAAGTCCCCGGCGGCTCCGCTCCGAACTCGTTTTTCGAAGCCTCAGACTTTTGGGGTTTTTCTTTCGAAATATGGATGGTTTTTTTATTATTTATAATCTGGAGCAATGTCGCAACAGATTGAATGATGCCTTCTAATATGTGGAAGACGTCTAAACAAAGGGAGGATTTATGTTTAAAAGGTTTAGAAATGGGAACTATTATTTTGCGGTGATATTTATTTTTTTATCACATTGGGCCCTGGCTGGAGGTGCATTTGAAAATGGAGGATGCCTCATTGCTGGTCCAGAGGATGCAAAGCTAACAATTGAAGAGTTCGCAGATTTTGAATGTTCCTATTGCGCAAAGGGCGCTAAAGTCATGGAACAAGTTTTAAAAGAATATGCTGGTAAGGTTAAACTTGTATTTAGAAATAGGCCATTGGATTTTCATGCTATGGCATTACCTGCTGCGAAAGCGATGAGTGCTGTGTGCTTACAGGATCCAGCTAAGGCATATACATTTCAGAGCGAAATTTTTAAAAACCAAGAAAAATTTAAAAATGAGGGGGAGTCATATTTATTTGAAATGGCAGATAAGCTAGGTATAAATATTCCAAAAATGAAAGATGATTTTAATAGCGTGAAAGTCAGTGAGTTAATTGAGCAGGATCGGAAGCGCGCAGATGAGTTGAATGTTAAAGGTACTCCTGGCTTTAAGATTGGATCAGCATCTATTATGGGAGCCTATCCCTTTGAAGAATTTAAAAAGGTGATTGATAAACAATTAGAAGAATAGTGAATAATTTTATCACTAAATTTATTTTAGTGATAAAAGTTGGAGGGGCAGTCTTGTTTAAATCAAAATTAAGACTGCCGATGCTTTAGTGGATTGATAAAAAAATCAGTACTCTAATTCATGAGCCAGCGCGGATAAAAAGGTTTTCATTGTTTCAATTCGTGCGAAGCCTTCTTTGCGGCCGGCGGTGGTTTTGAGTGACTCCGCTGTTTTGAAAAGTTTTTGGTAAAAGTGATCAATGGTGTAATGTGAGTCATTGGGATTGCGATTGATGCAAAAGGGATCATTCTCCGAATAGAAAGGACGCTTTAGTAAACCAGCGGTTGCAAAACATCTCGCAATTCCAATGGCTCCAAGTCCATCGAGACGATCGGCATCTTGGACGATTTTTGCTTCAATGGAATGAATTTCAATGTTGGCACTAAAGCTATGACCTTCAATAGCATGCGCAATAGCCTCATAATATTCTTGAGGATAATGAATGGCCTTCAAATATTCTACTGCTTTTTCCGCAGACATTTTAGAGGCTTTTGAACGAAGAGGATTACTTTTGGAGACAATCACAAAGTCATGTAACCAGGCGGCAGGAACTACGATTTCTAATTTCGCTTGTTCTTCTTGAGCTATTTTTTTTGCTAAACTTACCACACGTTTAAAATGCAGAAGATCATGGGCTGGATCATCGGGAGTGGCAATTTCTGTAATCTTTGATTGAAAAAGTTCTTCCCAGTGTTGTAGCTCCATAGGGCTTATGCATGATGTCTGGTTTTGATGTGCATTCATTGCTGGTTCTGTTTCAAACATGGGTGCGTCCTTTGTTGTTTAGTTTTTTACTTTGCATCCAGCCAATCAGAACTGGGATTAAGCTTAAGCCAATTACGGCAAATATAATAATATGAAAATTAGTTTTAACGGAAGGAAGGTTACCAAAAAAATATCCGGCATACAGAAAACTATTGACCCATAGAAACGCGCCAATTGCATTATATACTACAAAACGGGAATAATTCATTTTACCTATTCCAGCAACAAAAGGTGCAAAGGTTCTTATGATTGGAGCAAAGCGAGCAATGATAATTGTTTTAGCGCCATGCTTATGATAAAATTCTTGGGTTTTAACTAAATGGTTTCTATTAAAAAATATTGAATCTTCTCTTTTAAAAATTTTTGGTCCTAATTTTTTACCAATACTATAATTAACAAAATCTCCTAGAATGCCCGCACTTAAAAGTAAGAGAGCCAGGAGGTGAATATTAATAGGAACATTGGGAAGAGTTGCAATAGCACCAGCCGCAAATAAAAGTGAGTCGCCAGGAAGAAAGGGCGCAATGACAAGTCCGGTTTCAGCAAAAATAATAATAAATAAAATAAGATAGACCCAGAGGCCAAACATTTGCGTCCAGATTGCTAAATGAAGATCGAGGTGAAGGATGATGTCAATGAATTGATGAATAAGTTCAATAAGACTATGAATAAGATCCATGATTTAAATGCCGCTTTCTTGAAAAAAGGTAAAACATTCTTAGTAATGTCAAAAATTGTCAATCTTCATTCTCTATTTGGGTCGACAAAAGTCAAATAATGCGAAGGAGTCATAAAATGAGGAGACAACATTTAATATTTTTCATCAAACAAAAAAGCAAAAATTGACGAATTAAAAAAAGCAGTATATTCTGTATTTGTCTCAGATGGCGTAAGTCTCTAGAGCAATGAACCCTACAAGTATAAGAACGGGGACTGTCCCTGGTAATGGTGTGCAAGCTCAGCTCGTACTGAGAAGCCTAAAGTTGCTATCATGGTCGCCCACTTTAACAAAACCGGGTTTATTTGTCGGAGTAGCTTTCTGGGACTTTTTTTTGCCCAAAAAAAACAGAGAATTAATTCAATTATTTTTATTAAAGATTAAAATTATATTTGAACAGTTTATGCAAAACAAATTTATATGGTAATAATTCAAAAAAGATTTTTCAGTTATTATAAAAATACTGACCAAAGGAAATGTTTTTATAATAGACGGTATTAAAAACCATCCTTAATTAATTGAAAATCAACCCAAATTAACAGGAAAAATAATTATTGACGAGATAATTTTAAAATGATCGAAAGTTATATAAAAATAAAATGTTCCTTGTTATTAGTATAAATAAAATGAATTAAAAAATATTGCTGCTATTCATAAATATAGATGAAAGTCCAGATTCAGATTTTTACTTAAAAAATGATGATTAAAATTATAAAATTACTTCAATATTGTTTCATAATGAGACTGTTGAGTTCATTGTATTGTATTAAAAATTGGTTTATTAAATTTTTCTATCAATGACTAAATTAAATATTGTTTTGGTCTCTACATTGCAGTGAAATCATAGTAGTATGGAGATAATATGAATAGTGTATTTAAACTGCTTATTTTTTTTATAGTTGTCATTAAAGGTCTTTACACAAGTGCTCAGCAGGCGCCAGCGCCAGGAGTGCCACCCTATCCTTATCCAGTCCAGAATGCGTGTTTATTACAACTTCAAAACTATCAGGCTACAAAAAGTGGATTACAGGGCAAATGCGGTGGAGTTGTTTTAAACGACTGCTTAGAAGAGGCTAAAAACTGTAGATCAGACAGTAATGATTCATCTGTAAACCCTGGATTATCATCAATTTCTTCAATGCTCACTGGAACTATCATGGCTGGATTAACAGGAGGGTTTCCAATGGTTGGAGCCCAAGGTCCAGGTGCATTTAAATGTTTACCGACTACACGATTAGATAAAATTATTTCAAACATGGAGAAATTGAAAAAAGATTCTGAAACTGCTGAGCAAAAGGCAAAAGACTACCTAAATAAGATTGACGATAAAAAAGAGGATTTAAATAAGCAAATTGGTGATATGAAAAAAGAACTTGCGCAAAAATTGAAAGATCGAGCTAATGCCAATTTAAAACTGCCTGAGGATATTAAAAAATTAAAAAAGGACGCAGCCAAGGAAACTTCTGATTTGTTAGAAGAAATTCGAGGGCAGGAAAATGCCGTTGCTAAAGCTGTTGGCGATATTGAAATGACAGAAAATGAAAGAGGTAGATTATATTTAAATACAATTGGAAAATGTGCGGAGGATTTGGCCGATTCAAAAGATAAAAGATTACAACAATTTTTTCAAGAACAACAAAAATTAGAGGCGGATCTTGCTACAGTAGTTGATTTAAATAGTAGATATAAAATTTCGAGTGCTTTTAAAAGAAAAATAAAGCATGATGAAAAAACATATCAGGATGCATTTAAAGAACAATACGACAGATGTTTTAAGGCTCAGACTGAAGCTTACAAAACTAATTATATAGCATTAACACGAAAAATAACGGATCTTTCAAAGGAGATTAAGGATCAAGAGGAAAAGAAAAAAGATAATCTTCAAAAGATCAAACAAATTCCAATTGATTTAACGGAGTCTACAGTAAGAGCAAAGGGAATGAATGAACAGGAAAGACAAGCCGCGCTTTCCGAGATGACCGCAACATATCAACAAATGCAACAATCAATTACGAACTACCAAGATCAATCAAGTAAAGCTAATAAAGATTATGATGAGGCTCGAAGAAAATTAAATATGGCTCAAGTTCAGGTGACAACAAATCAAAGCATTTATCAAATGAATACTTTTGGTGATGCGGCTCCAATGCTAGATGGAGTGAGTGACTCTCGAATGCTAGTTTGCGATTTTTGCAAAAAAGCAGAAGATGGTCGTCCAAAATGGTGCCCATCTGATGGATCAGAACCGAAACAAGACGCAACAAAATAGTTTAAAAAAAAATTTAATCGAGAGAAATTAATATAAATTGATTGATGTGTTGGGCTAAATTCACTACCATGGTTTAATGAAGAAATTACTTTTAGCATTTGCGGCCTTTGTATTCATGGTAACGGCTGGTGTCGTGGCACTTTTCACTTCAGTTAATAACAGCCTCCCCGATGTACTAACTCTCAAAGATTATAAACCCCTACTTGTGACAAATGTTTATGCACGAGACGGGCGTAAAATTGGCGAGTTTTTTCGAGAGCGCAGGGTGCTTGTGCCTTTTGAGAAAATTCCAAAGGTGGTAGTGAATGCCTTTATGGCCGCTGAAGATGGAGAATTTTACCAACATAAGGGAATCAACTTTCAGGCTATAATGCGAGCTATGATGGCCAATATTCGCGCGGGTCATACAGTCCAAGGTGGATCGACGATTACCCAACAGGTTGCTAAAACATTGATGCTTTCATCGGAAAGAACCTTCACTCGAAAAATAAAAGATGCCTTACTGGCGCTCAAAATGGAAAAAAGTTTATCCAAAGAAGATATTTTGTTTCTATATTTAAATCAAATTTATTTAGGTCAAAGTTCCTACGGAATTGGTGTTGCAACGGAAACCTATTTTCGTAAACCCGTTGAAAAAATAACCTTGGGTGAAGCGGCGATGTTGGCGGGTCTTCCGCAGGCGCCCAGTCGTTACTCGCCGGTGCTCAATCCAAAGCGCGCAAAAGAAAGACAACGTTACGTTTTAAAACAAATGGTGGAGAAAAATTTTGTTACAGCAGCTCAAGCTGAAGCGGCAATGAAGGCTCCTGTTAAAGTTTTTATTAAAGAAAAATACGAAGAGATTGCTCCTTTTTATTTGGAAACGGTTCGACAAATGCTTGTCAAAAAATTGACAGAGGAAGTGGTGCTCGACCAAGGTCTTAAGGTTTACACAGGAATTGATTTTGATAAGCAATTAGAAGCACAAAAAAGTGTCGAGCAGGGCTTAAGATCTTTAGATAAAAGACAAGGTTTTAGAGGCGCACAGAAAAATATAACTCAAGAAGAGATTCAAAAATTCCTGGAAGAAGAAGTTAAAAAATTAAAAGAAGAAGTCTCTAGTGCGAGACTTATTGATGAAAATGGTGAAATGACAGTGGTGCCAGAAGTTGAAGTGACGGCATCAAACAAAAAGGACGGCAGTGCAGAGAATTCAAATTTGTCGGATTGGATTAAGGTCGGTTCTTTGGTCAGAGGAGTCGTTACGCAAATTGATGATCAACTAGGACTTGTTTATGTCAATGTTCCAGGCGGAACTGGTGTCATTGATATAGAAACGATGAGATGGGCTCGTAAACCAAATACAGAAATAGCTCCAGAAAAAGAGTCTATCAATAAACCATCTCAAGCCTTAAAGTTAGGTGATGTGATTGAAGTCAAATTAGTCGATCTGCAGTTTCATTCCGATCGACTCAATTCATTAGCTAAACCAGTGTCATCTAAAGGAAAATCAAAAGTGGTTCAGGCTCCTGTAACCTTGCCGAATTTGAAAAATCAGTGGCAACTTGAACTAGAACAAGAGCCTCAAGCTGAAGGTGCCTTGATGAGTTTAGATTTAGAGACGGATGATATTATTGCTATGGTCGGTGGAAGAAATTTTGAAAAGTCTGAATTCAATCGTACAATCCAAGCAGCAAGACAAACAGGCTCTTCTTTTAAATCAATTATTTATGCGGCAGCTCTCGATAAAGGCTATACACCTGCTACTCCCATTTTAGATGCCCCAGTTGTTTTTGAAGAAGAGGTTAGTGCCGAGGATGTCGAAGGCCAAGATGTACCTCAAGGCAAAAAGAAAGGGACATCAGCGTCTGAAGAAGTAAAGTTAACCAAAACATGGAAACCAACCAATCATTCCAAAACTTTTGAAGGGGATATTTTATTTCGAAATGCACTAGTGAAATCTTTGAATGTTCCGACAGTTCGAATTATCGAAGACATTGGAGTTAATTGGGCATTAGATTATGCTCAAAGACTTGGAATATTTAGTCCGCTCAACAAAGATTTTACTCTAGCCCTTGGATCGAGCAGCGTAACACTCTATGAAATGACTAAAGTCTTTGGCCATTTTGGTCGACTCGGAAGACGTATGCATCCGATGATTATTAGAAAAGTTTTAGATCAAGATGGTAAAGTTTTAGTGAATGACATATCAATTGATGAGAAATTTATTGAAGTACAACAATCACTGGATGAAGCTTTTGATAAGAGACGAAAAGAGTATTTAGATTTTAAGGCTCAAATTGCGGCTGGAGTAAATGTTGAAGAGTTAACTCAAAAATTAGCTAAGTGGCCCGCGCTCTTTTTTGAGGATCCTGAACAATTAATAGATCCTACGACAGCTTATCTTATTACGACTTTGCTCAAAGCAACAATTGAAGAACCTGGAGGAACAGGTGGGCGAGCCAGGTCGTTGGGTCGAGAGGTTGCTGGAAAAACAGGAACCACCAATGGTTATTATGATGCTTGGTTTATTGGTTATACACCACAAATTTCAACAGGGGTTTGGGTAGGTTTTGATCAGGAGAAAACCTTAGGAGTGGGTGAAGTGGGCGGTCGGGTAGCACTTCCAATATGGGTGGATTATATGAAAGCAGCTCACAGCAACATTCCTGAGACTAGTTTTACTATTCCACCCGGAATTGTTTTTGCGAGTATTGATAATACAAGCGGAAAACTTCCTTCTGCTTCGACTAAAAATGTGATACGACAGGCTTTCCGTGAGGGAACCGAGCCAACGGCTGAGAGCAGTCGCAAGGATGAGGAGACCGATTTTTACAAGCAGGATTTAGAGGAATGAAAGAAATTCACCTTTGGGGTGTAAAGCAAAATAATTTAAAAGACATTGAAGTTAAAATACCGATGGGGCAAATGACCGTAGTTTGTGGTCCCAGTGGATCAGGGAAAAGTTCTCTCGCTTTTGAGACCTTATTTGCTGAAGGTCAGCGACGATTTATTGAAAGTTTATCTAATTATGCACGACAGTTTTTAAATGCAGCACCTAAACCCGATATCGAAGGCGTTGCTAATATTCCACCGGCCATTTGTATTCAGCAAAATAATTCAGTAAAAAACAGTCGATCCACAGTGGGAACGACAACTGAAATTGTCGATTACCTTCGATTATTGTTCGAAAAACTTGGTCAAGCTTACTGTCCTGAGCATCACGTTCCAACGGCACGAGAAACAGTGACAGATGCGACGAATAAGGTGCTTGCTCAATTCAAGGGAGAACGAGGCTATCTTTTAGTTGAAATTCCTAAGAAAGGTCGCATTGCTGAAGGAAAAGAGCTGCATGCAATTTTATTAAAAGAGGGATTTCTTCGGATTTTAGTTCCTTCCAAAGCTCTGTCTGAAAAAGAAAATGAAAAGACAGTAAAAAAAGAGGATAAGAAATCATCAAAAGTAAAAAGTGGTAAGAAGGAAAAAAACGAAAAAAAAATCACTAAAAAGACAGCCGAAAAATCAGAAGAGTTACAAGCATCCCAGGTTAAAGGATCATTGAAAAATAAATCAGATGAGAATTCATTGGGAGAAGTTCAAGATATTTCTGGTCCAGATGCAATTAAAAAAGGTTTGCCGAAAGATAATTTCTATTTAGTCATTGATCGACTTTCATTTGAAGAAGAAGAAAGGGGACGAATTGCTGATTCCATGGCTCAAGCCTATGAAATGAGTTTAAAATACAATACGGAGATTTTATCGTCACGCGTATTGATCGCCACTGTAGAAGGAAAAACCCTTCGAGTCAGTGAAGATAATTCATGTCCTATTTGTGGTTATCAACCCCCACATATTACGGCCAAACTTTTTAGTTTTAATAGTCCCTATGGAGCCTGTCCGACCTGTAAGGGGTTTGGAAATGTTCTATTACTGGATGAAAAAAAAGTGATTCCTAATCCTAAACTGAGTATTGCTATGGGTGCTCTGAACCCCTTTACTATGCCTAGTGCTGCACAAGATAGAAAAGATTTGATGCAATTTTGTCGAAGACAAAAAATTGATATTGATGTGCCATGGGAAAAACTTCCAATACAACAGCGAAAAATGATTTGGGATGGCACCCCTGAATTTATGGGCGTTGTGGGTTTATTTGAGATGCTTGATCAAATGAAATATAAAATGCACGTTCGTGTTTTTATATCACGATTTCGAAGTCCATCTCTATGTACAGAATGCGGTGGCGGAAGGTTAAGAAAAGAAACAAAGTATATTTATTTTAGAGAGAAATCATTACCCGAACTCTCAGAAATGACCGTTCAAATGCTTTATGACTTCTTTTCTCGTCTCGAATTAACAAAGACTGAATTAGAAGTCGCTCATGAAGTCTTCTTGCAATTAAAATCTCGACTTGGATTTTTACTCAAAGTTGGCGTGCATTATCTCACTTTGATACGTGAAACCAGGACCCTTTCAGGCGGCGAGTATCAACGGTTGCGATTAGCACATCAACTTGGTATGGCCTTATCACAAACTCTTTACGTGTTAGATGAACCAACTGTAGGGCTTCATCCACGTGATAATGATCGACTTATTTCAATATTGAAAGATTTAAGAAATCTGGGTAACACTTTAGTTATTGTAGAACATGATCAAGATGTGATTAAGAGTAGTGAAAATATAATTGAGATGGGCCCTGGCTCGGGTATTTATGGTGGAAAAGTTGTGTATTCCGGCACTATTGCTAACTTTTGGAACGCACCTAACTCAAACACAGTTCGTTACCTCCATCATCATTCTGCACCAGTAACCACGAGTCATGCGCAAGTTTATTTTGAAGATAAATTTAATTTAGAAACTTATAAATACAAACTTACTTTGCATAAAGCCTCTGGTCATAATCTTAAGAATATTGATGTTGTTATTCCATTAAAATGCTTAGTGGCAGTGACGGGAGTTAGTGGTTCTGGAAAATCGACTTTAATAAGTAAAACTCTGTACCCAACATTATGCCGTGCACTCGATATCGATTACCTTGTGTCACAACCCTGTTCGGGCATTGATGGCGTCGAACATATTAAAAATGTTGTCTTATTAGATCAACTTCCAGTTGGCCGATCACTCCGAAGTAATATTCTGACTTTTATGAAGGTGTATGATGGTGTTAGAGAAATAATGGCTTCAACTCCTGAATCTAAAAGAAAAAATTTGTTACCTGGGCATTTTAGCTTGAATGTTGATGGAGGACGTTGTCCCGCTTGTAAGGGCTTAGGCTTTGAAGAAATCGATATGGTCTTTATGGACAATGTTATTTTAAAATGTGAAATTTGTGATGGTAAAAAATTTCAAGATGAAGTGCTTGAAATTAAATTTCAAGATAAAAATATTACTGAAATTTTAGATCTTACTGTCGACGAAGCCATGTCATTTTTTGTGAATTATCCTAATATTCGAAAAGCCTTTTCTTTTTTAAAACAAGTAGGATTGGAATATATAAAATTAGGGCAAAGAGCTAATAGTTTTAGTGGTGGTGAGTCACAACGATTAAAAATTGCAAGAGAGCTCAGTCAAGTAAGCCAGAAATCGACACTCTATATTTTGGATGAACCTACAACAGGCTTGCATTTTAGAGAAGTAGAATTACTTATGGATGTATTAAGACGTCTTGTGAGCGGTGGTGGCAGCGTTATTGTAGTAGAACACAACTTAGATGTGATTGTTGGTTGTGATTATGTAATTGATTTAGGGCCTGAAGGAGGACCCGAAGGTGGACATATTGTACACGCAGGTAGCCCTACGACTATGATGAGACAAAAGTCTAGTTTGACAGGTCAGTACTTAAAAAAATATCTCAATAATTAAATACTTATAGTTTATTCGACAATTATTTTATCAGTCCTCTAAAGTTTGTAAAGTTTTTTGACGATAAAGACTTTGACACAACTTTGATGGAGGGTTGACAGATGATTAATTGGGATGATTTTGAACATATACACGTTATCGATAAATTGAGATTAATTTTAAATAGCTGGTGGAATATAGATTTACTATTTACTGATGATAAAGGCCAAGTAAAAGGCTTTACCGGAAAAGCACAATGTAAAAACCCTGCCACAGGATTTTTGATGCAGAAAGAAGCTTGTAGAGCTAATCTTTCTGAAATAGTCACTAAAGCAGTAGAAGATTTAAGAAATTCTGAGAATCGATTCAGTATTCGCAAATGGGAAATGGTTGGATATGATATCGGTGTGTTTCCATTAATGATTGAAAATGATTATATGGGGACTGTACTTGCTGTTGGCTTTTTTAGAGATGAAAATTTTACTCAAAAATTAGCAGAAGTGAGAGATCGACTTGCAGCATTTGGATGCACAGGTGATATCATTGAAAAAGCTTTTACCATGTTTAAAAGTGTTGATGAAGCAGAAAGACAACATTTTTCAGATCTTTGTGATCTTGTGGTCCAAGAAGTAAAAACGTTGCATCTCGAGATTACTTCTAGAGAAGATCGTATTAATGAGCTGAATAAAGAATTAGGTAGTCGTTTCAAATATGATAATATGATTGGAAAATCCAAAACAATGCAGGGCTTATATGCTTTGATGGATAAAATTAAAGGAGCAGATAGCACTGTTTTAATTCAAGGGGATAATGGAACGGGTAAAGAGTTAATCGCCAAATCTATTCACTACAACTCTCATCGTAAAGATAAAGCTTTTGTTATTCAAAACTGTTCAGCCTTTGTCGATAATTTATTAGAGTCTGAATTATTTGGTCACGTTAAGGGATCGTTTACCGGAGCATTAAAAGATAAAAAAGGTCTTTTTGAAATGGCAGATAAAGGGACATTTTTTCTGGATGAAATCGGGGACACTTCTCCTCAAATGCAAGTTAAACTTCTTCGTGTACTACAAGAAGGTACATTTATGCCTGTTGGTGCTACTGAAGGAAGAAAAGTTGACGTGCGAATTATTGCTGCAACAAACAGAAATTTACGAGAAATGGTAGAGAACGGTACATTCAGAGAAGATTTGTATTATCGACTTAATGTTATTAATATCAGAGTTCCTTCACTAAAAGAACGAAAAGAAGATATACCATTACTCGCTGAATATTTTTTACAGAAGGCTTGTGAAATAAAAGGTGGAATTAAAAAGACTCTTACACGAAGAGCACTAGAAAAATTATATGATTATTCTTGGCCTGGAAATGTTCGAGAGTTGCAAAATGAAATGGAAAGATGTGTAGTTCTAGCTGGTGAGGAAACAAAAGTTGGCGAAGAATTATTATCAGGTAAGATTATTGAATCTTCAGAAAAAAGTAAAGTTCAAGGTGCAAGACTTCAAGGAAAACTGAAGGATGCTCTTGAGGCTCTAGAAAGAGATATGATTCATGAAGGACTTAGAAGAACAGGTTGGAATAAATCAAAATTAGCGAAAGAACTTGGAATAAGTAGAGCTGGTTTGATTATGAAAGTTGAAAAATACGGTCTCGATAAGCGAAAAATGATGCGTTCATAGAGCTTCACCTTAAATCATTTTATTTTAAAGTGTTAAAAATGCCGAAACTAAAATTTCGGCATTTTTAATTAAAGGCTTTGAAAAACTGGAGAGCAAGAATGATTTTTCACTTCTTGCTTGCGGTACTTATATAGCTTCGAGCTCACCAGATGTGATGACAAGGGTTAATTTAGTTCTCAATTTTTGAACGGCTTGAGCATGTAGTTGTGAAACACGGCTTTCTGTAACACGAAGTACTTGACCAATTTCTTTTAGACTTAACTCTTCATAATAATAGAGTGACAATACCATTTTTTGTCGGTCTGGAAGTTCTTCAATCGATTTTGAAACCACTTCTTTGACTAACTTCATATTAAGTTGATTAAAAGGGCTAGCTAGCTTGCAACCTTCAAGGATGTTGAGAATGGATTTTTTGTCGTAGTCACTAAATGAAGGTGATTCATCAATAGAAAGTAAACTCACTGGTTTAGTTTGATTGATCAAATCATGATATTGCTCGAGAGTAACACCCAATGCCAATGCCATCTCATCGTCTGTCACCTCACGTCCAAACTCTGCCGATAACTGAATTTGCTTTCGATCAATAAGCTTGGCTTTATCTCGAACTGATCTTGGGATCCAGTCTTGAGAGCGAAGTTCATCGAGTATAGCACCTCGTATTCTAAATTCGGCATAGGTTTTAAATTTATTATCACGAGAAGGATCATATTTTTCAATAGCATCCATTAAACCAATTACACCTGCTGAAATTAAATCATCCAGTTCAATATTTGATGGAAGTCTAACAGCAATTTTCTGAGCAATAAATCGAATTAACGGAGAGTACTCCATTATAAGTCTGTCTTTTTGTTGAGATGTTAATCGAGAAGGATCCTCTTTATATTTTTTCAAAAGAGCCGAGTGCTTCGACATGCTTATTCTTCTCCCCTTGCTTCATCAATACATATAAACAATAAATCATTAGTAGAGAAAATGTAATATGAGTTTTTACTAAAGACATTTACTAGCTCTACAGTCTTAAGATACCATTTTGAGATTGTTAGGAAAAGTCCAATTAAAATCATGCCAAACCAACAACTTGTGACCACAGAAGTTGTAGACCTTTAGAGTGTTTAATTTCAGTACGTTCGTCTATGATTCGCACACTAATATCTTGAATACTATCAATTACTGAAGAAGAAAGACGCTCTTTCATAATGAGACGTCGGTGTAATCCATTTTTTCTTAATGCATTTTCAAAAGGTACGGAACCGAGGTAATCGATCCCCACATTTAAAAATCTATGAACAACTTCGGAAAAGCGCTTGAATAAAAGTAATCCTTCGGTTGTATCCTTGGTAAAATTGCAAACAATTGAAAACTTTTTTACTTTATGATAAAGGCTTAGAATTTTAATCAATGCATAAGCATCTGCAAAACTCGAAGGATCTGAAGTAATGACGATAATAGTTTGGTCAACAGCTGCATTTAAATAGAGAACATGTTCAGCGATTCCTGGAGCTGTATCGACAAGAAGATAATCATATTTTTGAGCTAAATGATCGATAGCATCTAATAAATTTCTACGTTCATACGGATTTAAATTATTGATATCAACAAGACCACTACCTCCGGGAATTAGATCAACACCAGGCATAACTGGAGTAAGAATTTCTTCAATACTGTAATCTTCTTTTATAACATTTAAAATACTTTTATCTGTATGTGCACCGAAAAGAATATGCAGATTTCCCATTCCGACATCTCCGTCAAATAGTAAAACACGTTTACCTTTTAAGGAGAGATATTGTGCTATATTTGAAATGAGAGTTGATTTGCCTACCCCTCCTTTGCCGGAAGAAATACTGATACTTTTAGTAAATTGCATCTAAAAATCCTTTCATAGATGATGTTCTAGCTCACCTGTTGAGGTGGAGACTGGAAACACTTTTTTGATTTCACAAAATTAAGTTAATAAAATATAAATTTATCATTTTTTTTATTGAGTTTCAAAAATTGAGATCCGTATTTTGATGAAGTTCAAAAGAGGATCCAATCAATAAATCAATGACTCTTTCAATCGTTGCTGGTTCGAAATCTTCAGGAATTTTTGGACCAATGCTGAATGAGTGAAATGGTTTTCCTATAAAATTCTGAAAATTAAAAAGTACTCCATGCTGCAAAGATTCGTCTAAAGCTGTAAAAATAATGTCATCGAACCCAACGCTTGCAAAACGTTTTCCGATTTCTATTGCATCTTGATCTTTAGATGTTGCTGAGATGACAAGGTGAGTGGTGCAGTTAAAGGATGAAGGAGGAAGTATTTTTTTTAAATCTTGAATTTCATCATTGGATCTAAATCTAACACCTGGACTATCAATTAAGATATGATCAAAATTCGCTTCTTCTGCGGCAATAAGATTCCACTCATTTGAAGAATGAATAGGCATAAAAGGGATATTTAAAATTTGAGAATAAATCTTTAACTGCTCGTCAGCGCCTAATTTTTTAGTGTCTGTACTTAGAATTGCGACACGTTTTTGCTCATTCATGCAAAGAGTTGCTGCTCTTTTAATGAGTGAGCTTGTTTTTCCATGTCCTCCAGCTCCAATAAATACTTCAAATTTAAAATCTGTTCCAGGTTTTTTAATTATAGTTCTTTGTGCGATATTCTTTGCAATAAGCCCTTGAATGAGTGAGGGACTAACAGAATTATTAGTTGGTAAATGTTCTTGTACTTGTTTCAAAATATTTACCAGTAATGAATTTTCAATTCCTGCAGCTAATAATTTATCATAAAAACTAGAAATTTCATAACGAAGTCCATGTTCAAAGCCGGGATGGCTGGGTACAATATTTTGAGGAATATCTCTTAAAGTTGTAAAAAATTGTTTTAAATCATGAAATTCATTTTTTATATACGAAACACTTTCATCAATGTGTTGTGAACTTGCATTTGCAGTGGGTGCAGTTTGAAATTGTGATTGAGTGTTTGAATGCGTTTGTGAATTTGAATTTATCTTAAAAGAGGAATGATTTTGGTTTGAAACGGAGTTAGCGGGAATTGATGTTTTACTGTTGGTATTGCTAGTCTTGTTTATATTGGAGTAAGTTTCAGATTCATATCCTTCTCTTATTTGGTTTTGAGTGCGATGGCGTACCTCTGAACTGGGTTGCCCTTGATTTGGTATTTTAGAATGCGATTGCTGTATTGATTTCCAGGCTTTTTGTGCGGCAATTCTTAATTTCTCGTTAGTACCGTTTGGAGCTGCATCTGGTTCTACATCATCAATCATATCAACATATCTCATTGTTCGTTCTGTTCTAACTTTATTTGGTGGAGGAATTTTGTTTCGCAAATTAGCAGCAGTGATTTGTTCTTGATTATCTCTTTCGCGATTTCTGATTGCTTTATCAATCAGTTCTTTATGGTTTTTAGAAGATCCGCGATGAATTTTGTCGCGTAATTCTGCAGTCATTCGAGAATCAGCATAATTTTTCTTTTTCAGGCTGGCTTCTTGTATGGCAGCGGTGATTTCAACACTTCCATCGCCAACGAGCCCATAATTTTTTATATTATCTCTTGCGGCAATGATAATGGCTTCAGGACCCAACTCTGACTTGATCATTTCAAGCGCTTCTTTCATACTTCTAGCTTCAAATTTTTTAACGACCATTTCCCAACTCCACTATTGATATTGATTTAACATTGACATCACTTGTTAGTTCACTGTGTGAGAGCACTACTAATTGAGGAATAAAACGATGAGTCAGTTTAAATATATGTCTCCGTGCTGTTGGACTTGTCAGTAAGATAGGCTGACTTGCAATCTCAGGATGGGAATCAACAGCACGAGCGATTGATGAAATCATTTTAGAAGCTG
>Ga0154020_10003637_pt1 | contig 18521 bp, 16 predicted proteins | sample Klosneuvirus_201_FD_109709 | JGI IMG/M metagenome (GOLD analysis project Ga0154020, IMG submission 109709) | Active sludge microbial communities from wastewater, Klosterneuburg, Austria - Klosneuvirus_20160825_MG | ecosystem: Engineered > WWTP > Aerobic digester > Activated sludge | place... | reverse complement strand
CGGGGGAGTACCCCGGCTGTGTTGCTTTGTTCGCCCTACGTGCCGCCGCTCCGCGCCTGCGGCGCTGCGTGACGTCACATTTCGGGCTCACCCGGGGGAGTACCCCGGCGCTTTGTTCGCCCTACGTGCCGCCGCTCCGCGCCTGCGGCGCTGCGCGACGTCACATTTCGGGCTCACCCGGGGGAGCACCCCGGCGCTTTTTTCGCCCCACGTGCCGCCGCTCCGCGCCTGCGGCGCTGCGTTCACTTGTTGCCCTCGATCTTGAGGGTCCAGGTGAGGCTCGGGTCGCAGGTGGTGCCCGTGGGGCGGACCTCGATGCTCAACGGCGTGGAGTCGTCGAAGCCGCCGATGGGGCGGTTGTCGCTCCAGCTCAAGGTGACGACGTCGCTGCCGGTCGTGGTGGACGACTTGGCGACGGTCGCGCACTCGACCGCGCCGCCGTCGCCCTTGGCCTTGCCCTTGTACACGTAGAGATCGAAGTTCTCGCCGGCGGGTGAGTCGAGCGTGATGCGGACCTTGAGGTCCTTGCTCGAGAGGAGCGCCGAGTCGTCCTCGGTGATGGTCACGCGGAAGAACGCGGCATCGGAGCCGGTGCGCGTGGCCGAAGGGCTGCCCGTGTCACCGCTGATGGCGGCGAGCACCTCGGCGCTCGCCTTGCACTCCGCGGCGCCGAGGGTGGTGCATGCGGTGGTGCCGGTGTCGGTGGCGCCGCCGGTGTCGGTCGTGCTGCCGGTGTCGACCGCGCTGCCCGTGTCGAGCGAGGAGCCGGTGTCGGTCGTGCTGCCCGTGTCGAGCGAGGAGCCCGTGTCGGAGCTCGAGCCCGTGTCCTTGACCGCCGTGTCGAAGGCAGAGTCCGTCGGCCCCGAGTCCTTCCGGGTGATGCCGCCGTCGCCATCACCATCGACGTCCTCGCCGCCGACGGCACACCCGCTCGCCGACAGCCCGACTACGACCCACACCCAGGAGAAGCGCATGAGGGAGCGCACTCTACCAACCAGGCCCGTCTCAGCCAGTACCCACCACCCGGTTCCGTCCGCTCTGCTTGGCGGTGTACAAGCGGGCATCGGCGCGACCCATCAGCGTGGGCTTGTCGGCCGGGCTGCACTCGGAGAGCGACGCGACGCCGCAGCTCGCCGTGACCGAGAGGAGCGTTGCTTGACCGACGACGACCGGCGCCACCGCGATGGACTCGCGGACCCGCTCGGCGAGACCGAGCGCTTCGGTCGGGTCGGCCCGCAGGACGAGGGTCATCTCTTCGCCGCCGTAGCGAGCGGCGGCGTCTCCCGCGCGGACGGCCTTGCCGATGCGGCGGGCGATCTCGCGGAGGACGGCGTCGCCCGCCGGGTGACCGTGGTTGTCGTTGACCTTCTTGAAGTGGTCGATGTCGATCATGACCACCGAGAGATCGCCGCCGCCGCCGGCCGAGCGCGCGATCTCGAGGTCGAGCAGCTCCTCGAGGTGCTTGCGGTTGAAGAGGCCGGTGAGGCCGTCTTTCTGCGTGGACTCCCACACCTCCCGCAGCTGGGCCTCCTCGACCCGCGTGACGAGCGCGAAGCGCAGCACGGTCTTGCCCTCGCCGAACGTGAGGCGATCGCCGTCCTCGAGGACGCGCACCTTCTTGACCCGCTCGTCGTTGACGAAGCTGCCGTTGGTGCTGTCGCGGTCCTGCAGGAGGATCGACTCGCCGATGGTGGCGATGCGCGCGTGCTCGCGGGAGAGGCTGTCGTCGTCGAGGCGGATGTCGCAGGTGTCGACCCGACCGACGGAGACCACCTCTTGATCGCCCAGCGAATAGACGCGACCGACCTCCTGGCCCGTGGTGACGGTGAGGATCGGGCGGTCGCGGGCCTGCTCGTCCTTGCGTCGAGCTTCCACGACGCGCGTCTCCTTGAAGCTGGGCTTGCTTCCGGGACCGTCGCTCATGTCTTCAGCTTACTCTACGGCCAGCCGGGCTCAGACTGTAAACTGCTCCCTGCGTGTCCGACGCCGTCACCCTCCCCAAGCCCGATGGTCCTGCCGAGGACGTGGTCACACCCCTCGAGGTGGGAGACGTCGTCGCCGGCAACTACGAGCTGCGGGCGCTGATCGGCACCGGGGGCATGGGGAGTGTCTTCGAGGCCCACGACCGCGATCTCAACCGGCGCGTGGCGCTCAAGGCGAGCCATCCGAACCTCGAGCACCAGCTCTTGCGTCGAGAGGCGCAGGCCCTGGCCGCAGTGCGCCACCCGGGGATGGTGACGGTCCACGCCTTCGGCATCCACGAAGGCATCGCGTTCCTCGTGATGGAGCGGCTCTACGGGCTCGATCTGGCCACCCACCTCGTGCGGCGCAGGGACGCCGGGCTCCCGCTCGGCATCGGAGAGGCGCTCGAGATCCTGGTCCCGCTCGCCGAGGCGCTCGCCGCCGTCCACCGCGCCGGACTCGCCCACCGCGACGTCAAGCCCGCGAACGTGATGCTGGCCGTCGGTCAGCGGGTGGTGCTCATGGACTTCGGCGTCTTCACCCCCGAGCGCGCCGCGCGGAGCAACACCTTCAGTGGCACCGCGGCCTACATGGCGCCCGAGACCATCTCGGCCGACGTCGAGCCTGGTCAGGCGTACCTCGTCGATCTCTATGCGTTCGGCGTGCTCGCCTACGAGCTGCTCGCGGGCAAGCGTCCGTTCCAGAGCGACGGTGTGGGCAAGATCCTCCACCAACACCTCGCGTCGATCCCGCCGCCCATGGCGGGGGCCCGACCGGACGTGCCACCGGCGCTGGCCAAGCTCATCATGGAGCTGCTCGAGAAGGAGCCCGGCGCCCGCCCCACGTCGATGGACGGCGTCGCCCATCGGCTCCGCGCGCTGCAGCTCGCCGAGGCGCCCACGCCCCCGACGCGGCCCCTCCGCGCGCTGATCGTCGACGACGACCTCGCGATCGCTCGACTCCTCGCGGCGCGGGTCAAGCAGGCCGCGCCTGGGGTCTCGGTGCGGCTCGCGGGCGACGGGGAGCAGGCGCTCTCTGCCGTGGCCGCCGATCCGCCCGACGTGGTCGTGGTCGACCTGCACATGCCACGCATGAACGGGGTCGAGCTCTGCATGCACCTCCACGGCATGCGGGTCATGGAGGGGTGCACGGTGATCGCGACGAGCGCCGGGGCCCAGCCGACCGACGTCGCGCTGCTCGGTCAGCTCGGCATCGCGCACTTCGTGCCCAAGGACGGCGATCTCGGCGCCAGGATCGCGGCGCTCGTCGGCAAGGTGCACGCGCGGTTCACGGGGCGAGGGTGAACCCCTTGCCGAGCACCCAGGCGTGCGCCTGCTTGGCGATGGCGGCGTTGGTCTGGTGCAGGTCGACGCCACTCGGGCCACCGAGGATCGCCTCGAGCGAATCGAGCGCGAAATAGCGCACGAGCGGGAACGGGCTCACGAGCACCGGCAAGAGGAACGGCACGGCGCTGCGGCGCTTCTTCTCGCCCACCAGCACCGCCGCCACCGCTTGCTCGTGCGGCTTGCCGAGCGAGAGGGTCTCGAGGAGCACGTCGCCTTCGAGGTCGCCGTAGAGCGCCTTGAGCTCCGCCCGGTCGAACTTGCCTCCCCACCAGCTCTCCATCGTCTCGACGAGGAAGCGCGGGGACTTGTCGACGTGGCAGAGCGCGCACTCGAGCGGACGATCGCGGAGCACCCGCGCCGGGTCGTTGGGGCGCCCGATGCGGTGGTAGCGGGAGAGGCCGCCGTCGAGCGCCATGTTCTTCTTCGGCAGGTGGCACCCGAAGCAGCGGGCGCCAGCGGACTCGGCGGGGTGGTGGGTGTGCGCGAGGGCCGCGGCGCCCGCGTACTTGCCGTGGCAGCGCGTGCAGACGGCGTCCCCGGCGACGCCCTCGAGCGTGGCGAGTCGCGCGCGGTCGTCTCCGACGTGCGGGTCGTGGCACGCGGTGCACGCGAGGGCCGTGGTGCAGCCGCCGAGCAAGAAGTCCCGCGCCTCGCCGGAGTTGATGTGCGAGCCGCCCGGTTCCTTGTTGCGGAGGCCGCCCTCCCAGGTGTGCGGGTAGCCCGAGAACAGCACCTGGTGGCAGCGCGCGCAGGCGCGGTTGATCGCCTGCGCCTTCGGGTCGCCGGCCGGCGCCTTCACGGTGAACGACGGGTGGGTCGGGACGAACGACGGCTTGATCGCGGGCGCCTCGGTGTGGGCACGGCTCCCGAGGTGACAGACCTCGCAGCCGAGGCCCACCTCCACGAGGTGTTGCTCGCCGACACGCGCCCGGATGCCGTCGATGGCGCGGCCGACCTGGTCGGCGACCGTCTTGCCGCGGGCGACGTGTACCCCTGCCGGCGCGTCGATCGCGCGCACCTCGGCGTGGAGGGCCGAGCCGAAGGCCTCGGGGTCGGTGACGGTGAACGTGGAGCGGCGCGCGGCGGGCAAGAGGGCGTCGACGAGCGCGCCCTGGTAGGGCGGCGACGCGAAGCCCGCGAAGCCCTGCAGCATCACGTCCAGATAGGGCGCGGTGTTGTGGCAGAAGATGCACCGCGCGCGCCAGTCGCCGTTGGCGGCGAGCGCGGGCCGCTCGTGCTCCATGACCGAGTAGCCCTTGTATCGCAGCGTCTTGGTGCGCCGCATGTAAGAGACGGGGAGGATCTTGTCGGCGGTGCCCACGACCGCGTGCGAGTCGAGGTCGACCTCGATGCCCGCGAAGTCCTCGCGGATGCGCCCGCCGATCACCTTGGTCACCTGGTAGAGCCGGTCCTTCGGGGCCTTGCCGTAGCTGGAGACGATGCGCACGTAGCGCTTGCCGGCGAGGGTCTGCAGCGTGGCCTTGTCGCCCTTGAACTCGAGCGCGCGGCCGTCGAACGGCGCGGTGATCGCGGCCTCGGGCAGGAGCCGGGTCATGCGGTGCATCGGCGACTTCATCCACGACTCGTGGAGATCGGCGTGGCACGGCGCGCAGGCGGCGCTGCCCGCGTAGTCGGTGCGGAGGACGTTGCTGACGAGCACCTTCGCCCCGGGCGCCGTCCCGGTCTTCACGCGGCTCGGACCGCACGCCCCACCGAAGGCCCCGACGAGCGAGGCGAGCCCGAGGACGCCCAACCAGCGGGACACTCAGCCCTCGAGCTTGATGCGACCGAAGCGCGAGGCGCGGTGGAAGTTGCCCTCGCCGCGGATCGGCGACCAGGCGAGCGCCTGCCGCTGGCCGTCGCGGAACGAGTAGAGGTTGAGCCGCCAGACGTCGCCGGCCTTGGGCGGCACGGCGGTGCGCGCGTGGTCGAACGCCGCCCACGGGATCGCGAGCTCGACCGAATAGAAGCCCTTGTCCTTGTGGATGGCGCGCTCGACCTTGCTCGACCACTCGTGGTGGCCGAACTTCTTGCTGGCCTCGTCGGGCCCGCCGCTGATGGGGCGGTTGTAGTCGTCCCAGCGCGTGTCGAAGACGGCGCCCTCGGCGTCCACCTGGATCTCGTAGTAGTCGCGGTTGTCGTGCGGGTCGCCGGGCTGCACCATGAGCTCGACCGCGCTCGAGCGCTCCCAGATCCGCGGGTCGATCTCCTCGCGCGCGAAGGGGGCGAAGGGCGCCTGGTCCTCGATGACGACCCCGACGTAGAGCTTGGTGTCGTCCCAGCCGAGGCGCGCGAACGCCCAGACGGGCGACTTGTCGATGGCGCGGCCGTCGCCGGGGGCGACGAACGGGCCGGCGATCGCCGCGGTGCTCCAGATCGCGTCGTCGAGCTTGCCGTCGAGCACCGGCGCGCTCGCGAACCGCTTGATGGTGAGCGGCTCGCCGGTGATGGTGCCGTCTCCCGCCGTGCCGCTGGTCGGTCGCTTGGCCCAGGCGGGGCGGCGGTCGGCGCAGCCGACGAAGGTGAGGAGCGCGAGGGCGGAGAGGAGGAGACGCATCACGGGGTGCGTAGCTTACTCCAGCGTGAGCTTCGAGACGTCGAACGCCGTCTGGATGGAGCCGCAGCCGCTCGTCACGGTGGTCTTCACCTCGTAGCGGAGGGTGTAGGTCGGCCCGCTGACTGCCGGGAACGTGAACGCGATCGGGACGCTGAGCCCGGTGCTCTTCTGGATCGTGATCGATCCGATCACGGTGCCGTTGAGCGACACGTCGACCGGCGCCTTGCCCACGGAGACGCCGAGGAGGCCGCAAGCGTTCGAGAGGTCGTTGTTCGCGAGATCCCAGGTACCGGTGAGCGACGTCGCCGCGGCGAGGCCGGTCGTGCGCGAGCCCGCGATCGCGTCGCCCGCGTTCCACAGGGCGGGTTCGGTCTTGACGGTCTTGGTGTCGCCCGTGGCGGGGAAGACGAAGGTGGCGGGGCCGACCTCCGGACCCGTGTCGACCGCGGCCTCGGTGGTGTCGAGCGGGGCATCGGCCTCGGCCACGGAGTCGGCCGCATCGTCCGTCTCGGGCCCTCCGTCGGCGCGCGTGTCGAGCGCGGCGTCCTTGCGGGCGGGGACGGGCTCGTCTCCGGCGTTGGTCGCGCAACCGAGCAGCGCGACCAGGACGAGGGAGAGGCGGCGCATGGCCCCTCACCATAAGGGACGCGCGTGGCCCGGGCCACTCCCCGTTCAGATCTTCACGCGGTGGTTGGCCCACTCGGTGGTGAACTGCGGCGGCAGCTCGACCGACCACATCTGCTCCTCGACGCACGCCGCGAACGGGTCGCCCTTGGTCGCGCCGTCGAGGGCCACGCGCAGGGAGACGATCTCGTCGCGGGTGACCTCCACGTCCATCGTGCCCTTCTGCACGCCACCGCCGCACTTCTGGAAGGCCTTCTGGGCCTGGCCGGCGAGCCACGCCTTCGGGTCGAACCAGGAGCCCGACCCACCACCACCCGAGCCGTGTCCCATCAAACCGATGCCTCCGAGCCCGATGCCCTCGCCGGCGCTGTCCCAGTCGAGGCCCTCCGTGGAGGGGCGGACACCGGGTTCGATCGCGAGCAGGCTCGTGACCGGGGAGACCGCGTGGCCGCGCAGCGCGAGGACCATCATCTCGGGCTCGGTCAGCGGCAGCGAGGCGCCGAACGCCAGCGCCGCCGAGCGCTTCTCCTCGTCGCTGTTCGAGGTCAGCACGGTCTTGAGCGACTTGGACCACAGCTCCCCGCGCACCTCGATCGCCGGCGTCGCGAACGCGCCGAGATCCGTCTCGTCGAACCCCTCGCCCTCCGCGAGCGACGACGGCGGCGAGAACGCCTTCGGCAAGCCCACGCCCTCGACCACCACGTTGTCGATGCGCAGCGGTCGCGCCCACTCCTCGGTGGCAGCGCGCTGGAGCTTCTCTTCGGTCTTGGCGTCGCTGATGGACGCGGACCACAGGAGGCCGCCGCTCGCGCGGGGGAGCTTGGCCCAGGGGCCCTGGTCGACGCGGTGGAGCGCGGGGGTACCCGCCCGCACCTCGGCGAGGTGGAGGAGCCCCTTCTGCGCCTCGAAGGTACCGAGCGACTCCGGCGTGATCGCGACCTTCGTGCGCAGGTCGGTGAGGAACAGCACGCGGCGCGGTGCGTCGGCGGGAGCGGTGGCGAGGCGTGCCGCGACGTCCTTCCAGGCGTCGTCGACGGCGCTCCCGTTCTTCCGGGTGAGCTTCGCCGCGCCGAGGTCCTTGCTCGCCTGCGCAGCGCTCACCCAGCCCGTGTGGAGCGGGGTCACCTTGCGCGCGAAGGTGACGACCTGCGCCTTGGCGTCGGGGAAGTGAGACAGGAACGCCTGCGCGGCGGCCACCTCCGCCCGGATCAGCCCGTCGTCCATGGAACGAGACGTGTCGATCGCCACGACCACGTGGGCGCCCTTCGGGACGGTGGACAGCCTGCCGGCGACCTCGATCCGCGCGTGCAACACCGAGCGCTTGCCGACCGGGATCGAGGCGAACGAGCCGCCGAGCTGGGGCGGCGCGGCCCGCACGAGCTCGAGGGTGCGTGGCCCGAGGAGGGGCTGGGAGCCCTTGAGCGGGAGCCCGGCGAGCTCGATGCGATCGTCCTTGTTCTCGGGCTTGGCGGTGTAGGTCGGCGCGAGCCCGGCGACGCCCATGCGGGGGAGCTCGAGCACGTCACGGCCGTCGACGTAGCGCGTGGGGACGAGCAGCGTGTACTCGACCACCTTCTTGCCCTTCGGATCGACGGGGAACACCTGCAGCGCGAGGTGATCGAGGCTGCGCCACGAGAGCAGCGCCGGGTCCTTCGGGTAGTAGCCGCCGATGCCCGTGAGCTCCTTGTAGCGCTTGGCCGCGAGCTCGGCCTCGAGCAGCTCGCCGTCGAACCAGGTGCCCTTCGTTCCCTGGGTGCGCAGGCCGATCGCGATCGCTCCGGGGGGCAGGTCCGTGATCTGGACGAACGCCTGGTCGTGTTTGTCTCCGCCGTTCTCGAAGGTGCGCTGCACGACGATCCGGGCCCACCCTCGCGAGAAGGTGATCGAGAGGTCGTGCCCCCGCTCGAACATCTTCTCCGACCGAGTCCCGTGCAGGGTGTCGGCGTTGGCGGGGACGGCGAGCAACAGCAGCGAGGTGGCGAGCAGGGTGCGCGACATGCCGCGAGCGACCCGGCGCGGGCCCGGAAGTTCCGAGCTTTCCGCGCTGTGCGTTCGCGCTGGATTCGTGCACTCAGGCGTAGCGGTCGCGCAGCACGTAGAGCAGCGCCTCGGAGAGCGAGTGACGGGTCGCGAGCACGCCGGGTGGGACGCCGCGCAGCATGTCCGAGACGATCGCGCGCGCGTGGAGCTCGTCGGGCAAGACGACGTCGGCGCGATCGAGGGGACGATCGAGGCGGCCCCGTGCTCGAGAGAGCAGCCACGGGTCGACGGGGGCGGGCGAGGTGAGCCACACGAGGATCCGCTCGAGCATGCGGGGGCCCTCGAAGGCCGTGCGACCGTGGAGCATGCGGTGGTTGTCGACCACGAGCACCTCACCGGGCTGCAACTTCAGGGTGGTCTTCGGGAGCCGCTCGTAGATCGGGACCAGCGCGCGGCCCACGTCGTCCTCCACCCGCGGGGTGCCCGTGAAGACGACCGCCTCGCCGGCGCGGGCGATCGTCGGCCCCTCGAGGTTGCCGAAGACGAAGGGCAGGTGTCGCGAGACCTCGAAGAGCGCATCGAAGAGTGGTGTTCCGTTGGTCGCCGCGAGGACGGCGCGGGTGTCGAGGAGGACCGTGTCGCCGCCCTGCCTCGCCGCTTGCACGCAGAACAGCGCCTGCCAGTGCGCGGGCATGCCGCGATAGAGCTGGCTGTCGGTGTGCAGCGGCGCGGGGCCGTGACCCGAGGCGAACGTCTGACCGCCCTTCACCGCGCGGATCGGCTGGCGCTCGAGCATGCGCGCCGGCTCGCCCGCGAGGCTCGCGGCGACAGCCCAGGGGTCGCTCGGGGCAGCGCGCACCAGATCGGGCGCGGTGATGACCGCGAACCCCTGTGCAGCGACGGCGGCGGCGAGCGACACGAGGGGGAGGCTAGCGCGCAAAGGGGAGGGGTCGCACGCGCAGATCGAGGAGGGCGCGCGGCACCGGCAGGACGTCGGCCAGCGGCTCGCCCGCGCGTACCGAGAACGTGCCGGGCTGGTGCAAACGGAACACCGCCGGGGTCGCGTGGAAGCGGTCGGTCGAGATCACGCCGCGCAGCACGTCGAAGGGGCCGAGTCGCGCCGCGCCGTCGACGATGGAGGAGAGGCCGGGGCTCGTGCGCACGAACGACCAAGGCTTGACGAAGAAGTGCGGCTCGCCGGTCGGGTGCGGGGTGAAGTACTTGGTGAGGTAGAGGAGAGCGCCGCGATGGGTCGTCGCGAACGCCTCTCCGTAGAGCTCGCGGAACGCGCGCTCGACGCCCGCGGCGCCGTGCTCGAGGGTGGGTCGATCCCAGTCGAGCGAGAGCGTCTGCCCGTCCCAGCGGACCTGGAAGTCGAGGCGCGCGCCGAACCGCAGCACGCGCGCCGCGGGCCCGCTCGAGGGCTCGACGGGGCGCGGAGAGGCCATCGAGAGGCGGAGCCGCCGCGCCTCGATCGCGCCCACGGGTCCGTCGATGGTGACGAGCTCTGCCCGCGCGTCGGTGTCGTCGCCGAGCTCCTCGGAGAGCAGCCGGCGGTACTTGCGCGTGACCGCGCCGGCCTTCTTCCTCGCGAAGTACGCCGCGTCGTAGAACTCGGCGTGGGCCCGGGCCACCGCGGGCGCCTCGGCGAGCGGGATCGTGCGGAACGGGAGGTCCGGCGCGGCCAGGTGCAGGGTCGCGACCTCCCCCTGGAGCACGCTCTTGCTCGGGACGTCGAGGCCGAGGACGAGGGGTACGAGGCCGTCGTCGCCGTGCGCGTACACCTCGTCGACGCCCACGTCGAACGCGCGGCGGTTGCCGGCGTGGGTGACCCGCAGCAAGAGTCCCGCGGGGGCGCGGACGAGGAGCCCCGTGAAGAGCCAGGTGCGGCCCGCTTCGTGGAACGGCCCACGCGCGAACGCCGAGGCCCAGGCCTCGGACACGAGCCCCTGCGCGCGCAGGCGGGGGATCGCCGCGACGTGGCGCCGCACGAAATCGTCGTCGGTGCCCACCACGCGTCCGAGGCGAGGGCGGGTGAGCGGCAGGGGCCGCGCGAGCCGGAGCTGCAGCCCGAGCGCGTTGCCCTCGAGCAGCGGCAGGCACGCCTGCGCTGCGCGCACGGCGACCGCGCCCTCGAGCGTGCGGTCGCGGGCGTCGAGCCGGAACGGGCCGTCCTCGAACGCGTCGAGGACGACGAGCTCCTCGGTCATCCGCCGCAGCCGCCACCGCCGCCGCAGCCGCCACCGCCGCCGCAGCCACCACCTCCACCGCAGCTCGAGCTCGAGCAGCTGGAGCCCGAGCCGGAGCTCGGCACGCTGGCGAACGCGGAAGCGGCGAGGACGGCGTTGTAGGGGAGGAAGAACGGCGCGGTCGCGAGCACCGCGGCGCCGCCGATCGCGACGGCCAACCCCACCTCGGGTCCGGCGGCGCGGCGACCCGAGGAGACGTCCTGCCGCAGCGAGTAGGTGGAGGCCGAGAGCCACGAGAGGTAGGTGGCCTTGTGCACGGTGTCGCGGCTGCCGGTCGAGACGACGAAGACGACGATGACGGCGGCGATGATCTCGACGACGAGGAACCCGATCGGTCGATCGAGCAACGCGCCGCGGATGGCACGGAGGAGGCCGAGGGCGATCAGCGGGATGCCGAACAGCAGCACGAACACCCGCGCGCGGCCGATGACCTCTTCGCTGCGGCGAAGGCCGGCGTTCGCGAGCTGGGCCTCGAGACCGGACGCGCAGAGGACCGCGGTCTGCAGAGCGGCGAGGCGTGCCGCGCCATGGCTGAGGGTGCTCGTGGCGGCGAGCTTCGCGTCGAAGGTCTGGACGACGGGGTCGACGGAGCCCTGCGGCGGGCGGAAGACGAGGTAGTCGGAGCGGCTCGGGTCGGTGGAGAGCGTGCCATCGGCGAAGGCCGTCGCGAGCAGCGCCTGCGCGACGGCGGCGGTGCCGCCCTGCAGGTGCGCGATCGCCCAGTGCTCGTCGGGGTGTGGGAGATAGCCGACGGCGAACGGGAGGTGGGTGGGGGCCGCCGCGCCGCGATACGCGGGGCCTCGAGGGGACGCTCTCGGCGGAGCGGGCGGGGCGACGTCGTAGGCGCGCGCGAAGCGCTCGCGCGCGAACCGCACCACCACGATCCAGCCGACGATGAACGCGAGGTAGACGCCGAGGAACGCGGGCCCGCTCGCGAGGTCGAGCGGCCAGAACTCGAGCAGCTCGATCACGGCGCCTTCTCCGGCCCAGGGGCAGCGTCGGCCATGCGGTCGGCGTCGTCGATGGCGCGGTCGAGCAGGGCGACGAGCGCGTCGTGGGCCTCGCCCGGGGCCTCGGCCAGCCTGGTGAGCGGCGCGCCCTCCACTTCGTAGGTGGCGCAGGCCTTGGCCACGACCTCGGCGAGCCCGTCGCCCACCGCGATGCCCTTGAGGTCGAGCAGCACGCGCAGCGTCGATCGCACCTGCTTCAGCTTGCGGCCGACGACGCCGCGCAAGGCGTCCCGGTTGCCACGCGCGTCGGTCACCGCCCGGCGCAGGCGGATCTGCGCCTCGCGGAGCTCTTGCTCCACGCGCAGCCGCAGGTGGTGGTCCTCGATGACGAGGCCAGCGAACGGGTCCTTGCCGTGGAGCACCACGTGGTGACGCTGCAGGTCGGCGTAGAAGATGGGGAACACGTCGGCCGCGCGTGGGATCTCGTCGGCGACGAGGATCATCGCCTCGATGCGCGCCGCGAACCGCGCGACGTGGAGCGGCTCGGCGAGCGCGTCGAGCTGCTCGCGACCGGCCTTCGCGAGCACCACCACGAGGTCGACGTCGCTCTCCTTGCGGTAGTCGCCGCGCACGGCGCTCCCGTGCACGAGCAGCGCCACCAGGTCGTCGCCGAGGGCGGTCTTCAGCTGGGAGCAGAGCTCGTCGAGCCGCTCGGAGATGGGTTTCGGGATCGACAGCTCGCTCATCGGGTCTGACCTCGGGGGGAGAGGATACGCACGGGCGCGCGGCTGCCGAGCCCTTTCATCACCCACTGACTCCGGCCGCCCAGCGCGACCCGACCGAGGTAGGGGCCCCGGCGCGGGTGGACCTCGCCGTCCGGGTCGGGCCCGGCGAAGCGGGCGCGGAGGACCAGGAGGTCGCGCGCGGCGTCGTCGGCGAGCGCTGGCACCTCGCGACAGGCCTCGCCGATGCGCAGCGCGTCCGCGATCCCCACGCGCTCCCTGGGGCGTGGCCAGTGCTCGACCCGTGCGCGCACCAGCGGCTCCACCTCGGCCCGTCGGAGCGCGAGGCGAGGCAGCAGGGGCAGGGCGTCGTCGACCCGCTTGCCGAGGAGGACGACGCGCGTGCGCTCGATCCCGACCACGCCCTCGAGCAGGGCCGCCGCGTCGTCGACCAGCGCCGCCGCGAGGGCGGACTGGCGGGCCGCGAGCTCGGTGGCCGGGAGGTCGTCGATCACGCTCGGTGGCCTCGGCAGGGCCGGTCGGCCGCGCCCGCGCGGGAGGTCACGCAGCGACGCGAGCTCCGCCGCGAGCTCGGCGAACGGAGGGAAGCGATCGTCGCGCTCGATCAGCACCGGCGCGTCGGTGTGCGCGAGCACCGCCGCGGTGAGGACCAGCACGTCCTCGGGCAGCGCGTGGGCGTGGGTGTCGTAGTAGAAGCCGCCGTCGAGGAGCCCGCCCGCCACGTGGATCATCGCGACCCGGTCGAGCGGGAAGCGCCCGAGCTCGGCCAGCGGATCGAGGCCGGCGTTGCGCGCGTTGGCGTAGAGGTTCGCCACGTCGAGCAGGAGCGGCGCGCCGGTGATCTCGGCGATCTCGGCGCAGAACTCGCCTTCCGAGAGCGCGTCGTCGGCGAAGGCCACCGTGCGCGCGACGTTCTCGAGCAGGAACGGGACGTCGGGCAGGTGTCGCCGGGTGGCGGCGACGTTGCGGGCGACGACGCGCGCCGCCTCGCGCGTCATCGGCAGCGCCGTGAGGTGCCCGATCTCGCGCCCACCGGCGTGGGTGAGCGCGACGTGTTCGCTGACGACCGGGGCCGCGAGCGCGCGCGCGAGGGCCCCGAGCTTCGCGGCCCGCTCCTCGTCCAACCCGGCGGCGCTCCCCAGCGAGAGCTTCACGCCGTGCAGCGCCACCGGCCAGACGTCGCGCAGCGCGAGGACCTCACGGCGTGCGTCGTCGTCGACGTAGCAGCTCTCGGCCACCACCTCGACGAAGTCGACGGCCTCGCGGCGCGCGAGGAGATCCGCCGCGAGCTCGCGCCGGAACCCGATGCCCACCTGCCCCGCCTGCACGGCGGTGAGCTTACCTCTTCAGGTGCCCTTGTAGACCAGCGGGAAGCTCGCCTCGGCGCACCCCGCGGGGCCGACCGCGAGCGGCTTCTCGAGCTCGCGCATGATGCACGAGGTGAGCGAGGGGCGGTTCCACGTGTCGCCGCCGATGCCGACGCCGCAGACGCTGCCGTCCTCGGCGATGCGCAGCGAGACACTGACTTGACCGCCCTTGAGGGTCGGCGCCTCGCCCGCCGCGGCGGGCTTCTTGAAGCAGAACGCCGCGGCCTGCGCGCGGGCGCGGACGGCGCGCACGGTGGCCTCGTCGAGGTCGGCGTCGCAGGTGGCGCTGCACGAGGACGGCGCGAGCACGAGGTCGGAGGGGATGGTGCGCTGCATCTCGATCGAGAGGAGCACCTCGATCGGCTCGGGGCCCACCGCGCCCGCCGTGGCGCCGGCGAAGGCGTCGCGCACGCAGCCACGCAGACCGGACGAAGCCTCGATGGAGCTGGTGACGTCGGCCGAGGCGACGACGCCGGGGCCCACGAGCTCGAGGCGCAGATCGAGGTGCGGCTCGCCCTCGTGGCCCAGCAGGATGCCGTCGCGGTAGCAGGCCTCGATCTTGGGACCCACGGCGCGGAGGGCGGACTCGGTGCCCTTCGGCAGCGCACCGCCCTTCACCAGCCGCGGCTTGCCGAGGGTCACCGTGGGAGGCGCCTCGTCCTTCGCGCCCTCCGATCCTGCGGTGGGCGGCTCGCCGTCGTCGGCGCTCGCGACCGAGACGATCGTCAGAGAGGTGAGGAGGAGGAAAGGCAGGGCGCGAGACATGGTTTACGTACTCCAACCCACATGGTGCGCTCGCCATTCCCGCGGGGAAAAGTAAACGACAGGCCGCGCCCCCCCCACTAGGACCTTCCCATGGCGCACGTCCTGGTCACCGGGGGAAATCGGGGCATCGGGCTCGAGCTGTGCAGGCAGCTCGCGGCGCGGGGAGACCAGGTCGTGGCGGTGTGTCGCAAGCCGTCGACGGAGCTGTCGGCGCTCGGCGTCCGGGTCGAGGCAGACCTCGACGTGACCGCGCCCGAGGCGGGCTTCGAGCTCCACCGCCGGCTCGCAGGGCAGCGCCTCGACGTCGTGATCCAGAACGCGGGCGTCCTCTCGCACGAGAGCCTGCCGACGCTCGACGTCGCGGCCATCCGGCGTCAGCTCGAGGTCAACGCGATTGCACCCCTCGTGCTCACCGCGGCGCTGCGGCCACTGCTCGACAAGGGCAGCAAGGTGGCGCTCGTCACGAGCCGCATGGGCTCGATGGCCGACAACGGCTCGGGGGGGTACTACGGCTACCGCATGTCCAAGGCGGCGTTGAACGCCGCGGGGGTCTCCCTGGCGCGCGACCTCGCGCCGAGCGGCATCGCCGTGGTGCTGCTCCACCCCGGCTTCGTGCGCACCGGCATGACGGGCGGCGCGGGCAGCACCGACCCCGACGAGGCGGCGCGGGGGCTCCTCGCGCGCATCGACGCGCTCGATCTGTCCAGCAGCGGGAAGTTCCTGCACGCGAACGGCGAAGAGCTGCCGTTCTAGCGAGTCCGCACTCGACGCTCCGGGCGCCCCTTAGTAAGCCCGCCGCATGTCCGACCCCCGGCTCGACAAGCTCGACGAGCTCAATGCCCGCGCCCTCCTCGGCGGCGGTGAGGCACGCATCAAGAAGCAGCACGAGGCGGGCAAGCTCACCGCCCGCGAGCGCATCGACCTGCTGCTCGACCCCGGCTCGTTCGTGGAGCTCGACCGGTTCGTCGCCCACCGCTGCACCGACTTCGGCATGGAGCGCGACCGGCCGCCGGGCGACGGCGTGGTCACCGGCTACGGCATGGTCGACGGCCGCAAGGTGTTCGTGTTCGCCCAGGACTTCACGGTGTTCGGCGGCAGCCTCGGCGCCGCGTTCGCCCAGAAGATCTGCAAGGTCATGGACCTCGCGATGAAGGTCGGCGCGCCGGTCATCGGCCTCAACGATTCCGGCGGCGCGCGCATCCAGGAGGGCGTCGAGTCGCTCGCCGGCTACGCGGACATCTTCCTCCGCAACACGCTCGCGAGCGGGGTCGTGCCGCAGATCAGCGCGATCCTCGGGCCGTGCGCGGGTGGCGCGGTGTACTCGCCGGCCATCACCGACTTCATCCTGATGGTCGAGAACACCTCGTACATGTTCATCACGGGGCCCGACGTCATCAAGACGGTCACCCACGAGGAGATCACCAAGGAGGAGCTCGGCGGAGCGCACACGCACACCGGCCGCTCCGGCGTGGCCCACCTCTCCTCGCCGGACGACAAGTCGTGCCTCGCGCAGATCCGCGAGCTGCTCTCGTTCGTGCCGAGCAACAACCACGAGGACCCGCCGTTCCACGCCACCAAGGACCCGGCGGAGCGCGAGGTCCCGGCGCTCGACACCGTGGTCCCCACCGACTCGGCCAAGTCGTACGACATCCGCGACGTCATCGTCCCGCTGGTCGACGACGGGCATTTCTTCGAGATCCAGCCCGACTACGCGGCCAACATCGTGATCGGGTTCGCCCGCGTGGGTGGGCGCTCGATCGGCGTCGTCGCCAACCAGCCCGCGGTGCTCGCGGGGTGCCTCGACGTGGCGAGCTCGATGAAGGCCGGCCGCTTCGTGCGCTTCTGCGACTGCTTCAACATCCCGGTCGTCACCTTCGTCGACGTGCCCGGGTTCCTGCCGGGCACCACGCAGGAGCTCGGTGGCATCATCAAGCACGGCGCCAAGCTGCTCTACGCCTACGCCGAGGCCACGGTGCCCAAGATCACCATCATCACCCGCAAGGCGTACGGCGGGGCCTACGACGTCATGTCGTCCAAGCACCTGCGCGGCGACATCAACCTCGCCTGGCCGACCGCCGAGATCGCGGTCATGGGGCCGGACGGCGCCGTCAACATCGTCCACCGCAACGAGATCGCCAAGGCCGAGGATCCGCAGAAGACCCGCGCGGCGTTCGTGGAGGACTACCGCAACAAGTTCGCCAACCCCTTCAAGGCTGCCGAGCTCGGGTTCGTCGACGAGGTGATCCACCCGCGGGTCACCCGCCAGCGCATCCACCGCGCCCTCGAGCTCCTCCGCGACAAGCGGGTCTCGAATCCGCCGCGGAAACACGGCAACATCCCCCTGTGAGCCGTCTACCTGGGAGCTCGGGCCGATCGGTCGCGCGTGTCCTCGCCGGGCCCCTGGTCCTCGTCGGGCTGTGGCAGGCGGGGATGGGCGCCCTCGCGTGCTCGTCCGATTCGTCCAGCGCCCCGGCCGACTCCGGGCGCATCGACTGCCCGTTCGTGCGCGACCAGACCAACTGCTGGCGCACGTTCGTGGCCAAGGTCGACGTCTGTCTCGGCCAGGGCGACGGCGGCACGTTCGCGACCCCCGGCCTGCTCGACGACGCGGGACGCACGTGCGACTACGCCGCGCGCGCGATCGTCGCCACGGGCAGCCAGGCCCTCGACCAGCCGCAGACCGGCCCCGACCCGCTGCAGCGCGACTTCACCGTCACCAAGGACGGTCGGGTCTGCCTCGCCGTGCACCAGAGCGACAAGACGGTCACCCTCGTGTCCGAGGGCACCACGCTCGCCTACCAGGGCGGCGACGGGACCATGCAGCTCACGTGCGCAGACGGGCGCGTGCTCGAAGGTCGCGTCACGGATCTCCTCGACTGCGTCACGGCGAGCGGCGGTCTGCCGGGCTACGCATACCGCAACACGAGCAAGACGGCGTTCTTCAGCCTGCTCGGGATGAACGGCCCGGCGTACGACTGCGCGCGCAACACGGACGCGGCCACCGACTAGCGGCGGCGCGCGACGCGGAGGGCCGGCCCTGCACCCTCGAGAGGGCTCACGTCGACGGGCGCGTAGCGGGCGCCGTCCCAGCGGACGATGCGGTACCCCTGCGAGAGCGGGCGCGGCAGATCGAACCGCACGCGCGTCGGGATCCCCTCGGGGTCGACCGCCTCGATGGTCGCGCGGTAGGCCGGCAGCACCACCACCTGGCCGACGACGAAGCGTGTCTGGGTCAGGTACAGGCGCTCGAACAGGGAGGGCAGGTACGAGCCCTTGGCCGGCTCGAGCGCGAAGCTGCGCGGGCCGAGCACCGTGAAGCGGACGTCGTCGCCGAGGAACGAGAGCACGTGCAGGTGCACGCGCTGCGCCGCGAACGCGCGGTCGATCCGCGCGAGGTAGGGGGCGTCGGTCTCGAGCAGAGGCGTGGGGTCGACGCCGCCCTGCGTGAACACCAGCGGCAACGTCGCGACGGCGCTCGCTTCGCGGTGGTGGAGGTTGAGCACGAGCACGTCGGTCTCCGCGCCCTCGGCCCGGTTGTCGAGCGCCGCCGACACGCCGTCCTCGAGCTCGTTGCGCGACGCGGAGAGCTCGCGCAGGACGCTGGTGCAGGTCTGGACCAGCGCCGGGGCGAGCACGAGGTGCACGCTCGCGAGCACCACGCCGGCGACGCGGATCGAGCGCCGCGCGCGGGAGAGCAGCTCGACGACGAGCCGCGCGGCCAGATAGGAGAAGCCGATCGAGGGCAGGGTGAGCAGACGCGGGTCCGGGAAGCCCGTGACCAAGAGGAGCAACGTGACGACGGTGAAGCCGGCGAAGAAGCGCGTGGCCGCCTCGTGCCACAGCAGGCGGGCCACCGCCGCGACGAACAGCAGCGTCGCCAGCAGGAGCGCGAGCGCGATCAGGGGTTGCTGGCGCACCGGGTCGGCGGCGAGCGCGTGCAAGGGGATGCCGGTCGCGAGGATCACGCCGTGGAACAGG
>Ga0154020_10003635_pt1 | contig 18523 bp, 20 predicted proteins | sample Klosneuvirus_201_FD_109709 | JGI IMG/M metagenome (GOLD analysis project Ga0154020, IMG submission 109709) | Active sludge microbial communities from wastewater, Klosterneuburg, Austria - Klosneuvirus_20160825_MG | ecosystem: Engineered > WWTP > Aerobic digester > Activated sludge | place... | reverse complement strand
TGTTGGGATACGCGGATGTGAGTCCGTTTTCTGATCAACATCTGACGCTCCTCTCGAGTAAAAATACTCGTCTGAGTCGGCATCTGTGAAACCTTTCTCTAAATGCTAAAGACCGAAGGAAATTATATCTTATAGTATAACTAGAGTCAAGTTAAGTGCCTGAAGTTAATAATAAAGCTTGTCTAACTAATGAAGTAGCGACATGAATGTTTGCCTCAGGTATGAATTTAAGGTAAAATAGAGACCTATCCGGCCCGTTCGTCTATCGGTTAGGACATCAGATTCTCATTCTGATAAGGGGGGTTCGATTCCCCCACGGGTCACAAGCTCAAGAATATTGACATTTAAATTATCAGTAAATAATTAAAACGATTCGGGAATTTTTACTTCACCAGTATGATTTTGGTTGTACACATCTAATAGGTCTGCGAGAACTAAAGCTCCATTATTTTTCCAATACCAATCACTTTTTCTTTCAGGAGCTAATATATATGCTCTAACATCAGAAAATAACCTATTATATTCAGCTAATCCTGCAGGTTTTCTTTTTAATGCATAATCAATGATATGACTACTCCAGGGATCAGATTGAGTTGAATGATGTTTTATTCCTTCACGATCTCTTCCACCTTCTTCTAATAGATAATGCTCGTCACGGTTTAACATATCAGTAACTATTTTTGGAATTAATTCCTGTGCACTCTTTAAGTGTAGTCCTAATGACCACTCAAGGCCTTCAGAAGTATCAGGTTTATTTGGTGGAATATCATTGAATACTTTTTCCATAGAAGCAATTTCAGTTTCAACTGAAGTTGCAATGTCATTCTCATCAATTTCATTTCCTTTTGGTTTGTATGCTCCTTTAATAGGATGTAATTGTATCCCATCCTTTGGAATAACAAAATTCGAGAACTGTTTAAATGCAGTTGATTGCAATTCGTTTTTAAATTCTTCGTTAGGTATTTCCCAATCAGGACGAATTTTGTGCAAATAACGAAACAATCTTCGTTGAAGTCCGGTGTGTTGTTGTGAATATCTATATGACAGAAATAGCACCTGTCTTGCGTACCCAACAGTTAATGGATTATTTAAATCTTCAATTCTTCTACTTTGTTCGAGATTATTCATTGGTCAGTATTATACACCGATTCTGATACCCTGTAGTAGTGAGGAATGAAGTACCAGTTGCTTCAGGTTTTACAATAGACTTCCACAGTTCTAATGAGCCTCGTATTTAGTTCCAATTTAAATACATTTGGGTCACTAAAGCACTACTTCTAATACCATACATATCCAACACAAATTTTCTTCTTTCTGAAATTCTGCTATGATACAAGCAGAAAGGAGTTATAAACACATGAACGGAACAATTAAAGTTAAAACAGAAAAAGGATTCGGATTCATCAGTCGAGACGGCGAAGATAAGGATCTTTTCTTCCACACTAAAGATTTAGTTGATGTTACCTGGGACGATATCCAAGTAGGAGATCAAGTTACTTTCGAAATCGGAAGTGGCGAAAAAGGCCCTTTTGCAAAGAATGTAAAAAGAGTCTAATAGGTAAACAACTCGAAAAAGCTCACGTTACCGTGAGCTTTTTTTTTGGGATCAAGACGAAATGAGATCAGTCATCCTCATCAAGCTCTATGCTCTATTTTTGCTATACTCTCCCCTATGTCCTTAGTTACCAACGATACATCAACCAAAAAGCCTCTCAAACCCATGACGGTTGATGAGATAAATGTTATGACAAAGAGGGCACGAGCGCTTCCCCCAAGTGGAGATCAGACACATGTACTACGAGAAGGTGCAGATCCGTGGGTAATTTTCCATAAAGGGTTTTATTACTATATAACTACTGATGATCTTGAAACAAAGAAAAAAATCCTCATTTCTAAATGTAAAGAGTTAAAAGAATTAGCAACCGCTCCGTTAATAGAGGTCTGGCCATTACAAGATAAGGGATTCCCAAATTATTTAGAAGTTTGGGCTCCAGAACTTCAGATAATTGATGATATTCCTTATATTTATACTTCACTGTATATGGGTAATAGTGGCGGGGCATCAGGACCAAAAGAGCGAATTCATTGCCTAACTGGACCTAGTGATAACTTACAAGCGCAATATACATATAAAACCCAGATAAAAATTCAGACAGATCGATGGGCTATAGATGGTACAGTGCTGGAAATGCCAGAGAGTAAAGATAAGTATTTTCTTTGGTCCGGCTGGGACGGACTAGTGAATCATAGCCAGAATCTTTATATTGCAAAAATGAGTAATCCTTGGACAATCGCTTCAGATAGGGTATGTATCTCAAGACCTGAATTTGATTGGGAAAAAATGGGATATCCCTATATTAATGAGGGACCTCAACCATTAATCCATAATGGAAAAGTATTTATCATTTATTCTGCTAGTGGCAGTTGGACTGATAATTATTGTCTCGGACAATTAACCTATGGTGGAGGAGATCCTCTCAATCCATCCTCATGGCATAAAGAATCAAAACCCGTTTTTTCAAAAACGAATACCATATTTGGACCTGGACACTGTTGTTTTGTCCATGATGATAAAGAAAATGACTGGATTATTTATCATACTGCCCGTTCTAGTAATGCTGGTTGGGCTAGACAAGTTAGAGCTAAGCAATTTTCCTGGCATAAAAATGATTCACCTAATTTTGGTGAACCACAGTAAATCATTGCATAGCGGATGATTTTGTAGTAAAATACTACTATAAGATAATGAAAGAGTCCGCAAAATCATTTATGCAAAAAGCCGTACTTTCTACGGTAGGATTTACTACTGCAATTTCGCCTGTGGAGGCTGGCTCTCAGGCAATTTATTCTGATAATTCTTCTCACTCACAGTACGTCGAACCACTTTCATATTCATCTCCAAGTGAACAACTGTACACTGTTATAGGTCAAGAAAATTCACAAGAAATTGAGAAGCAGAGCGAATTTTTAAAAGGCTTTACTTACCTTGAATTTGGCTATGAAGGACTGGGAGAGTATATGGATGCCTATCGAGACGAGGTAGTTGGACCGGTCCTTGAGAGAATGAAAAAAGACGGAGCTAACAGCGTAAGTTATGTTTTCCCTTATTATCAGGCAGGACCTTTTGATTCAGAGATGTCACTTACTAACGAAGTCACTCCCAAAGATGAAGTGATCCGTGCATTTGTGCAAGAGGCACATGAGCGTGATCTTCAAGTAATTCTCAGACCAATCATGTATTTAGAGGATGATAGTCAGTATTGGAGAGGTCAAATTCAACCAGATGATCCGGAAAAATGGTTTGCTAGCCATGGTGAAGTTATGAATCACTATGTGGAACTTGCGCAGGAAGAGGATGTTGAATACTTTTCATTTGGCTCAGAGTTAACAACTATGGAAAATCCAGAATACACAAATTACTGGAACGATATTTTGACAAAGGCTGATAAGGATTATGAAGGAAAGATCCTTTTCTCGATTAACTGGGGCGAACTTATCTATGGTAATGGGGTTAATACTGAACTATTAACTCACCCGGCAATAGATGAAATAGGTCTCAGCTACTATTACGAACATCCTGACGTTCCATCCGGAGCTTCTGCGGATGAGCTTTTACAGTCACTGGAAGATCTTCCACTTCAAGAAATGAAAACCCTTAACGAGATCACAGGGAAAGATATTATGATAGTTGAAGCGGGAGCAACGTCTACTGATGCACCATGGCAGCATCCTTGGGCAACACCAAATGGCACCCCAAATCAAGAAGATCAGGCCACATATTATGAAGCACTTTGCAAGGCAGTAGTCGGCCGAGAAGACCTTCCTTTTATATCAGGTGTTCAGACGTGGAACGAAGGTGCTGTGTCTCTAGATGTAAATCCTAAGACTGATATTGGATTTGAAATTTTTAATAAAGAAGCCGAACAAAGCGTAAAAGAGTGTTTTACTGAAGAAAACTAAGCTAGCGCAGTTGCATTTGCTGATATAATGCAGCTATGGAACGATTCAAACAAATCACTTCACTCTATCTCCTACTAATCCACGATAACAAAGTTCTCCTTCTTCGAAGAATTAATACAGGGTATGCAGATGGGAAATATGGTCTACCATCAGGACACCTTGAAGACAATGAAACTATACGAGAAGGTATTAAAAGAGAGGCAAAAGAAGAAATAGGAATAGAAATTGACGTAAATGACTTAACATTGGTTCACACGATGCACAGACGGGAAAATGATATTAGAGTTGATTTTTTCTTTGAAGTCTCAACATATGAAGGCACTCCAATAAATAACGAACCTGATAAATGTGATGATTTACAATGGTTCCCTCTAGATAATTTACCAAGCAATATAGTTCCCTATGTTAAAAAAGCGATTGAAAACTCGCAAAATAAAATTATTTATTCGGAAAGTGGTTGGGAGTAAGGAGTTATTAATTACACTGCGGATCGCCTACTGTACATGATTTTAGATGTACGTCTCCCCCGACATTAGCGGGTGTTGGTGTTGGACCAACATACGTAACCGTTACAGTATTCCCTGCACCAACTGGATTTTGAGTAACTGGGGTCGGGGATGGACATTTTGATTGATCAACAAGATTACATGATGCGCTACCATTTTGTGAAACAATTACATTTCCGGACTTTTGAGTTGGTGTAGGTGTAATTGTAGGAGTCGGCACAGAAGTTGGACTTACTTGAGTCATTTGATTTGTGGGAGTCGGTATGGAATTAGAATTACTACTTCCCGATTGATTGGATGTCTGCGAAGTATTACTATTTGTATTTTTTTGGGGGGTTAAAGTAGGTGTTACGTGTACTTTTTGAGTACTCGAAGTATTTTCATTTGAATAAGAAAGCCTACCACGCACTTCTTCAGTTACAGTAGGTTCTATTGCTGGAGAAGTAGTCGGGCTTATTGAAGTTTTTGCAGATGTTTGTATTCCTTTAACCGCAATGACCTGTTTTTGTACGAAAAACGAATAACTAACGGTAGCAGAAGTTAGAACAAGAAGTAGGCAGGATATAAGGACGATTTTCCTTTTACCCACGAGAGGGATTATATCATACTCATGCATACGAGGCTATATATGAAGGAATTGCTACTTAAACTTATAAATTTCCCCTTTATGGGCTACTTCGATTATCTTATCTTGTAATTTAAAATGGCTCAAACCTCCTGGACGTACTTCATGCTGAATTTTACCTTGATATAAGACAATAGGATCTTTTCTATGTTTGCCATGCTCGACTTTTATTGGAGGATCAAACATATTTAGCTTTTTTTCCCGAAAGCCCTGTTCATCTGAGATCGGAGCGTCAAATTCAATGATGTCCCGGCTGGTAACTCTTATTCTTCCTTCTGTCATTTTCAAACGCACTATAGCAAACATACTTAAGAGAAACAAGAAGTCATAGATTCCAATATTTTATATATTATTTTATTTGATTTGTATACGATACACTGCTATACTATGGGCTATGGGAGGAGGTTCTTCCTAGCACATTCAAAGGAGATTCTCATGGATATGGGGAAAACAGTCCGAACTGCCATTGTGGCAACCCATCCGGAAGACTGGTCGGCTTTGCTCCGGATGCGAACAGGGCTATCAGGAGAAACAACCGCGTTCTACCCAAATACAACCGAGGTGGAACTCGACGATCTTCTCTGGAACACGAGCTGGATTCGATCCAGCCGTTCGGATATTCCTCCGGATGCATCTGCATTCTCTGCGGCCATTCCGGGACGAATGATGACAGAGATCCTTAACCTGATCCCGAGCGCCACACCAGTGACGTTTGAGAGAGTGGAAGGAACGGATATGGTCTCGGCTTTAGTTCCCGAATTTCGGGAAAGATGGGCGAGATATACAGTCATTATTCTCCGTCCGGAGATGACTTCTCTGGGAGAAGCAATTTCCAATAAGAAGGTGGTCTATGATTTTCATCCGGGACCGCCTGTGCAACTGAGCCAAGTCAAGGCTCAAGACCTCATCGGGCAGACTTTGTCTGCAAAAGAGGCTCTCATGCTGGGATTTTTCCTGGCAAAAATCAAAAAGCCGTAACGGCACTTGCTCTTATAACACGTAATAAACGCGACCTGTATGAGGAACAATCCGCCAAAACCGAAAAGGGCTTGCGGGTGGGGTCACTTCGACCCCGCCCGCCACTATACACATGAATTTTCTGGATCAGAAAGTAACTAGCTCTCTTCGAAATATCCATCAAAACTATCAGTATAAATGTTGGCACTATCAACGTTTAGTGAAAGCAGCATTTCATTTGTCGCATCAACCATCATAGGCGGACCGACTATATAATGAGCATATTTTACATTGCTGATCGTTGGAATAAGATTTACAACATTCTCCCCTGTTAATCTTCCCTGCCTCATAGTTGAAATATAATGAATAGGCATATTAAGTTGTCGAGCCCACTCATTTAATTCTTTTTGAAAGAGAAAATCTTCACTTCGATTGCTATAAAAAAGTGTAAAAGAAGGCATCAAGCCTTTATCAATTACCAATTTAATAATACTTCGAAATATTGTTATCCCGACTCCCCCTGCGAAGAAAATAAGTGGACGGCTGAGATCGAATTCATATTGGGTACCAAAGTTACTAAAATAAAGAGTATCTCCTGAGACAACTTTTTCAAGTCTTTTTTTATATTTTGATATTCCTTTCCTAAATGTCACTTGTAACAGTTCTTCTGTTGGTGAAGAAGAAAATGAAAAAATTCGTCCTTCATTAAAATCCTTTTCTTTAAAGAAGAGGTTAAAACAATCTCCCGGAACAAATCTAAAATCATGTGGCTTTAAAAAATAAATACTCATACACCCATCGATTTCTTCTTTTAATCTAATAACTTTTAATGCTTGGGGGAAAACCTTACTTTTCATATTTATTACTTACTATTAAATAAAATAATGGCGTAGAATCAACTAAATCGACAGTAAAATAATGAAATCTCATTGACATACTATAGCTGTCTTGATAAGCTATGTACATGGATAAAAACTACGCAGAAATTGCGAAAGAAGTTCGTCGCAAAGCGCTTGAAATGATTCACCGAGCACAGACCAGCCATATCGCCAGTAATTTTAGTGTAACAGACATGGCTGTAGTACTTAATGAAAATCTCAAACCTGAAGATCGCCTGGTCTGGAGTAAAGGATGGGCGGCCGCTACTACGTATATCCTCCTTGCACGACGTGGTACTATCCCTGAAAGTGATTTAGAGATTTTCCCAAATGCACCATATATTAATTTAGTAGAAATTGGCGTTAAAGGTGTTGAGACAACAGGAGGTTCTATGGGACATGGATTCCCTGTAGCATTAGGTATCGCATTAGGACAGAAATTAGCCGGAACTCCAGGAAAAGTGTACTGCATAATGTCTGATGGCGAGTTGAATGAAGGAACAACCTGGGAGACTATTATGGTCGCAGCTCATCACAAGTTAGATAATTTTACCGTTCTTGTGGATCGAAATACCTGGCAAGCAATGGGAAGAACCGAAGATATTATCAAACTTGAACCACTTGAAGAAAAATGGAAAGTTTGGGGATGGGATGTCTCCAGAGTTGATGGACATAACTACGAAGAGTTAGAGAAGGCAATCTTAAAACCTACATCAGGTATGCCAAGAGTTATAATATGTGACACCATTAAAGGTAAAGGTGTATCATTTATGGAAGATTCATTAGTCTTTCACTATAAATATGTCGATGATGAAGTCTATGAAAAGGCATTAAAGGAGTTACAATGAGAAAACCTTTTATTCAAAAAATGGAAGAACTGGCAGCTCGTGACCCTCGGGTAATTTTAATTATCGGAGATGTCGGCTTTACATACATGAATGACTACATTGAAAAATTTCCTAAGCAATTTTTAAATATCGGTGTAGTTGAACAGACCATGATGAGTGCTGCTTATGGCATGTCTAAAGCTGGCTGGAAACCATATGTATACACAATGCTCAATTTCATAATTTTTCGTCCTTATGAACAAATAAGAAATGATATCTGCCACCAAAATGCCAACGTAAAATTATTTGGCGTAGGAGGAGATGTAGGCTATAACTTCATAGGCTTTGGACATAATGTAGAAAAAGGTGAAGAAGAGAAAGTTCTCTCTCATCTACCCAACTTACACCGATATTATCCAGATAGTGAGGAAATTACTAAAGAGATTATGGAAAGAGAATACCACCGCGAAGGTCCTTCTTTTATGAAACTCTAGTGCTTCTGGTATAGTATTACTATGCCCAAAGATCTCCGTCCACACGTTAAACACATCGATAAAAAATTACGCCTAAGACTACGAATATACTTCTTCATTTCTGCTGTCTTACTCATAATCCTTATCTACAATGTTATTCGCGGAGAGTTACGTTTGGATCTAGGAATAATTGCATTACTAACAGGAATAATACTAGGTATTCTGACTTCAAGAATGTATCACATCTCATGGGACAAAAATGCTAAAAAAGTTATCAGTCGACTTGATATATATGGAGTAATCATCCTTATTCTCTATATCGTTCTTGAGATCTTTAGAGACAGAATTGTAGGGTTTGTAACTAATGATTTCGAAGTAGGAACAATCGGATTTGCGCTTCTTGCCGGGATAATGTTTGGGAGAGTGCTCGGAACACGCGGAAAGATAATAAAAGTTCTTCATGAGCATAGGGTATTTAAATAATGGATAACTCTGCTATGCTACCTATAGCTGAGATATGAAGTACTTTACATTACTTAAAAAAGAACTTGGGACATCAACTGGGAAAATTATTTTCATTGCAGTCTGTATCGCATTTCTACTAGCAGTTATCCCCTTCTCACATCAACTTTTTTTCTATTACGATCAGGCAAGAGACGCCACTGAAGCGTATAGTATTTGGCACAATCATGACATTAAAATACTCGGTCCTGCTACCGATATCGCATTTCTTCATCATGGAGTCCTTTGGTATTATCTCTTGGCTATTCTCTATGGCATTTTTCAGCAAAGTGTCTTACCAGTTGCAGGGGTCTTTCTACTAGCTTTCTTTATTACACTTCCTATTGTCTGGTATCTGGCAAAAGAATTATTTAATGATAAAAAGATCGCAACGATTGCAGTAATTTTGTATGTCTTTTCCCCGCTCTTTCAACTTTCTACCCGCTGGCTATCAAATCCAATACTTTCTCTTATCGTAATGCCGGCTCTTTTACTTCTTCTTTGGCAATATTTGCAAAAAAGAAGAAATGACAAAGTAACTTTTATGTTAGGAATTCTTTACGGAGTTGTTATTCAATCCCAATTAGCATTCTTGCTGTTACTACTCTTTCTGCCTGTATATCTTCTCATTTTTAAAATCAAACCAAGCCTTAGACAGGTACTTACATTTGCCATAGGTCTTGGTATCTCATTGTCGAGTATCATAATAGGTGAAATAAAGTATGGTTTTAAAGGAACAACTAGCCTTCTTCAATTCCTAACAAAACCTCATAATAATCACAATTCAATAAATGCAACTCTGGAACACATTTTAGAAAAAATTAACAGCCTTATTTCAGTTAGTAGCATCGCTCTCCCTTCTTTCCTTCCACTGCTCATCCTAATTCTACTCACAATTGTTGTACTTAGAAGTAAAACTAATATTGATAGAAAGCCAATTATTTTTATTGGAGTGTGGTTACTAAATCTTATTATCTTTACTTTCTTTGATACAGGAATTTCTAGGAGTCTTTTTGTATTTTATCCATCCCTTCTTCTCACCATTATTTTAACTGCATTTCTACTAATCAAAGTTTTCAAACATACCTATATTCTAATTCCTGTAGTGCTTGTACTGATCTTCTTTCAGCTGAAGCAGAATACCAACTGGATACAAAATAGTGAAAATCCGCTAACTGTCCAAAGAGGAATCACGTTAGAGATTGAACAAGCAATCCTTACCTATACGTATAAAGAATCTGATTTCAAAGCATTTACTATTAACACTGTTACGGAACCGCTTTTTATTAATACGACTTGGGCATACCTTTATAGATTTTATGGTGAAAGAAAATATGGTTATCTTCCTTTATGGAATGGAAAAGACCAGACAGGAAATTTGGGAGAGTTACCAAGAGCGTCAACTGAGACAAAGTATCATTATGTAATTATCGAACCGACAACGGGAATTCCTGATTACTTCGTAAAAGCTGCCATTAGTGAAGAGAATATTACATCTAAAATTATCGAAGAAAAACATTTCGGTAACTTTGTCGTTCAGAAAAGACAATCTCTTGATGCTACGTTCTAGCTCTGGCATAATGATTGAGAAAATATGAAATTATTTAAGAAACATTTCTTCGTAGTCCTTGTTGCTCTCGTTTTTTTTACAGGATTATTTCTCCGTTTTTATCATTTGGGATCAGTTCCAAATGGACTTTACCCTGATGAAACAGCCCTTGGCTACAACGCATACTCAATACTTATGAATGGGAAAGATGAATATGGCGCCAAAATGCCACTCTACTTCAGATCGTTTGATGACTACAAATTACCGGTCTATGTCTACTCAACGGTCTTAACAGAAAAGCTATTTGGCGTTAACGCATTTGCAGTCCGCTTTCCATCTAGCTTGATGGGATCACTTTCCATAGTTGGTATTTTTGCAGTAATGTTCATCCTCACAAAGAAAAAATGGTTAGCACTCCTCACTGCAACGATTCTTGCCTTTAACCCATGGCATCTATTTTTCTCAAGGGCAGGATATGAGGTAAATGTAGCTACATCATTTATGTTATTTGGAGTGTTGTTTTTTATTCTGGCTGTTCAAAATAAAAGAAAGTATCTATTATTTATCCTCTCAATAATTTTCTTTGTCTTGGCAGTCTACACCTATAATGTCACTCGACTTATCTCACCGGTTATCTTTGCAGGACTCTGTCTTTATTATTTTAGAGATTTAAAAAAATACCCACTGACCAAATCTATTTCTCTGCTTTTACTTTTTGGTATCGGATTACTGCCTTTTGTTATCTCTTTCTTTGCACTTCAATCCCAACCGGGTTTTGCCGCCCATGACGATGCTCTTCTCATTGGAAAAGTTGCGAGGACTGACTATATCTTAACTCGTAGTTATTTCGCATCACTTCCTCAAATTATTCAAAAATTTATGTTCAACTATGTATTCCTCGTAGGATTTGCTTATCTTAAAAATCTAGTGTCATTTTTCTCAAGTAGCTTTTTCTTTATCGTTGGTGCTGATAGACCAAATGAAAATATCGGTGGTGGTCTTGGTATGTTTTACTATTTTGACCTACCATTTATCTTTTTTGGTGCGTACCGAATAATAAAAGATAGAGTAAAAGGGCTATTTCCTTTTTTCATCTGGTTCTTAGTAATTTACTTCGTCGGGTCAATTATAAGATCTGTTCCTAATGGGACACGAACGTATGCAGTAGTTATCCCCTTTACTATCTTTGCCAGTTACGGAATCTATTCTGCACTTAAGGCTCTCTATACAGTTAAACAAAAAATGATAAGAAATCTTGTATTATTTTTCTCTGGAGCAGTGATCGTTTACTCAGTTCTGTTTTATTTATTGTCCTATTTTGTTCGCTTCCCGATAGAGCTTGCCCAAGACTGGAGGTCAGAGGACCAGAAAACAGTCGAATATATTCAAAGCATTGAAAAAGATTATGACAAAATTGTTTTTGACACAAGTAGTGGATTTTATTATACGTCCCTTCTTTTCTACGGAAAAATTGATCCAACCTTCCACCAAACGCATGCTACATACTCTCTCCATGGACTTGTCAACGGAGTTGATAAAGACGGAAAGTATGAATTTAGAAAAGTAGATTGGGATAAAGAACTAAAAGATAATAAGACCCTATTTATTACAGGAAGCAATGATGTTCCGGACAACTCAACTACCGTAAATCTTATTTTCTACCCGACCCGACCTGTCGCAATTTTCTTTGACCGACAAATTGCACAATATCCAACAACCGATACTGCCTATGTTCTCCTGACCGGCAAAAAAGACGAGTAGATACTAACTTTTATATGGCAGGCGGTCTTTAAGTAATCCTCTATCAATCCACCACCAAACTCTTTCAACTACTTTCTTGTCCATTCCGCCTTCAATTATTTGTTTCTTTGTTAATTTTTTTTCAGTATGAAGATAAAGAATTTCATCAGCTACTTTATAAGAGAACCCGAACTCCCCCTCATCGGTCTGATTTTCCCAGAGTCCTGCAGTCGGACTTTTTGAAAGAATTTCTTTAGGAACTTTTAGATACTTTGCCAATTCATATATCTGAAATTTATATACATTTCTAAGAGGTTCAATATCACTTGCCTCATCACCAAAACGAGTATAGTATCCAAGCAAATGTTCAGTTCTGTTCTCTGTTCCGACAACAAGAAAATTGTGTTTTTTTGCTAAATCAAAAAGAACGATCATCCTCATTCGCGCCATGATATTCCCCTTTCTTCCGTCATCTATTGTTGTGTCATAGGCTGTTACACTATCTACCAATGGTCTGATATCAACAGTCTGTACTTGATTATGAGGAATTTTCAAACTGTCTATTACAATCCATGCATCTTTAGTGCCTTGAGTATTAAGAGGTCCATAAGGGAGTAAGACTGGATAGACATGCTCACGTCCTATTGCCATAACAGCAAGAGAGAGACTGGTCGCTGAATCCACACCGCCTGAGACTCCAATGAGAACATTGCCTATCTTTTCTCTTTCACAGGATTTTTTAATAAATCTGACAAGTTCTTCAGACTTCTTTTGAGGATTAATCGATTTCACGAAGTTATTATAACAAATACTTTTCTAGATAATTTCAAATATAGTCAATTTGATTGTTTGATAATCTTAAAAAGAGTAGTCGTTCCATCCTTCTTATATTGAACAATAAGTCCCTTTTTCTCAACATTCTCAATAGCTTTTTCAAAATCTTTGGGAGTGGTATATACATGCCTAATATCCCAATTAGATGAAGAATCAACAAGTAAATAGGTGGGCTTACCAGCCCATACCAACCAGTCACAGCTATCGTCAGGACAACCTAATCCATGAACAATTTTCTTTCTCGGCCAAAGAGTAAAAATTTCGTTTCTATGAGAAAGATGAGGCAAAATATTATTTTGAGCAACCACAGATGCATTCGGGGGTATTTCTGAAATCATAGAGTTAATTGACCTAACTGCTACTGGTTCTTGCCAGAACCAGTCTTTGACCAAATAACTGAGAGGTAAGTGTAAAAGGTATTGGACTCCTAGAATACAAATCAGTAAATATATTGCTACAAGGTTTCTATTTAACCATTTAAATTTTACTACAGTCAGGATCGTACCAAGTGTGAGAAGTGGTGCTAAATCGATTCTGTATTGCAGGAAAAGTCCTTGAGCCGTCATAACAGATCGACCCAAGATAAAGTACGTTATAAGATTTCCTAAAAACGGTACTAAATAAAGTGGTGCCAATAACGGAAGAAATCCAAAGGAAAATAAACTATATAAAAATACGTCTCTTTTATCTTGTGTATTTATTAAATCAACGGGATTGAGCCCTGAGAACATTGACCTCCCTTGACTATAGTGGTAGCCACCTTTAACAAAAAGAGGAAAATAAAGACCAAAAAGAAACAACGTGTACATTAATCCTGCAATCGCAAAGTACAAATATTTTTTTTCTCTTTTAGTTACATAAAGCATTCCAGAAGTGATGACAATATATGTTGCGTAGTTCTCTTTTGCCGTTACGCAAAGAACGAATGTAAGTATGGCTAATTTCCATGACCCAATATTCACAAAGTATATAAACCACGATAAGAACGCTACTGCAAAAGGTGCACTATGAACATCAAACCATAAAGCATTCTGCACGCCAAAGAAGGTAAGATAGCATACAGTCAGCGCATAACAGAGAGACCTTTTTAACTTATATTTCTGAGCAAGTAAAAAAATAGGTATAGCTGAGAAAGAGAAGAATACAGCTTGAGTAACAAGTAAAAAACGAACATCATTCCATATCCAATAAAGAGGCGATAAAAAAGCATAAATTAGTTCAAAGTGATTAACAAGGCTAAGTGTAAATGGAGTATCGTCACTTGTAGTAATCGGAAGTTGAAAGGTACTAAATTTCCACGTTATCTGATCAACAATGCCTAAATCATAACCAAACGATCCAAAATGGGAATGTCTAACCAAAGCCAGAAGTGTATAAAAAAAGCTAAATAGGCAGCAAATAAATATAAGGAAATAATATTTTTTTATACTTGCTAATAGCACCATATACCTATATTCTAACAGAAGAGCTAAGGTAATTTTCAGATTATGCAGAAACATCTTATTATTAACGCAGACGATTTTGGTATGAGTAAAGAGGTGAATGAAGGAACGAAATTAGGAATTAAAAGAGGACTTATTACGAGTGTATCCGTTATGGCTAATATGCCTTTATATAATGATGCAATTGTATTTCTCAGAAAAAATCCACGAATATCAGTGGGTCTCCATTTTAATATTACTGAAGGTAGTCCGTTAATACTGCCAAAAGATGCAAAAAATCTTATTAGAGAAGATAACTTTTTTTATCATTGGCCTAATATGTTAGCTAGAGTATCTATAGGAAGTATTTTGATAACTGAAATAGAAAAAGAACTGAGAGCTCAATACGATAAATTGAAAAGTAGCGGGCTTAGGATCACTCACATTGATAGTCATCACCATGTTCACCTCCACCCGCATATTTTTAAAGTTGTAAGTAAATTTGCAGATGATCATAAAATTAATTCATTACGGGGAAGCTATTTCAGTCCATGGAATTTAACGTTAGGTGTGTGGAAAAAACCAATAACAACTCAAACCCTAGTCAACAGTATGCTTCTTCTCGTTAATATGCGTCACTTCAATCGAAAGCTTCCCTATAGCATCGACCGATTTTATGATATTAACTGGGGAAAGAATCTCACTGAAGAAGAATTTATAAAAGTACTTAAGAAGTTACCACTTGGGACAACCGAATTCATTTGTCATATTGCACTTCCGAGTCAAACAGGAAACAAAAAGTTCTTAAAACCTCGATATGAAATCCTAAAGCTTTTATCGAGCAAAAAAGTTAAACAACAACTACTCGAACGAGATATTATGCTTATTCCCTATCAAAAAGAAGCAGTAAGGATTCAGCCCCGGCCAAGCTTTATCGACGGACAGCGTATTTAAGAAGCATTGTTCCTCTTGTATTCAATCTATCAATACTGAGAAGTTCTAAATCAATTGCCACATCAGTTGTACTTAGTAACTCATTACCTTCTCCAAAAATTTTAGGTTCGAGAGTTAACCAAATTTCATCAACCAACTTTTCCCTGAGAAAATCTGTATTTGTCCTTTCTCCCCCAAGCAGTATCGCTTGATTAAATCCTCTCTTTTCCAAACTTTCAAGTAAATTATGGAGAGGAAGTGAACTGAATTCTAACTCTCCCTCACGGAAATATTTTTTATATTTATCAGGGTTGCTTGTCAAAATGACACGCAACCTATCAGCGGTCAACTTCATATCAAGTCGAGCAGCTTCATACGTTTTACTCCCCATAATAAGAAGGTTATTTTCTGCAAGAGTCTGAAAAAAGTATTCTTGATCTTCAATGGAGGCTAAATCAGTGGTCCCGGGGATGTTACCTTTAGTAGTCTTACCGTTAATGGTCGCAACCATTACTAAAATGACTTTCATTATTTATCCTTTAACCATTTCACCCCTAAATAAACAAGTGGTGTCTCAATAAAAGACATCAAACATTTTATAATCCAATAAGGAATGATAAGTCCAATGAGAAACGTCGCATTATCTCCAAAGGGTCTATTCAATGCGTAAAATGCTAACACCATAAATAAAGTGGTATCAAAAAACTGGGATATAATATTTGAGACATTTGTTCGAAGCCAAAGAGCTTTCTTGCCGAATTTTTGACGAAGCCTAGCAAAGATAAAAACATCCATAAATTCTGCTACCGTAAAGGCGATCAAGCTCGCTGCTGCAATTCGTGCTGAGATACTAAATATTGTTTCGTACGCTTTCTCAGTTGGTGCAAAACGTGGGGTCGATGGAAGATGAGTTGAAAGAAGTGAAAATAAGAGGAGAAAAAGAATAACTAGTAAGCCGCTTCTGACAATACTTCTCGCTCGGTCTTTACCATAGACTTCTGTTATTACGTCATTTATACAGTAGATTAAAGGTACTACAAAAATTGCTACACTCGCACTAAGCTTAAATGATCCAATGGTCGCCAAAGGAAATGTTTTTGCACCCATCAACTCTGAGATGGCAATACAACCGATATAAAAAGAAATGAGCAGGTCAGTTTTCTGAATCTTAAACATAGCTGAGCCATTATACCAAACATTTTATTAATTACCAGCTATTTCTAGGCTACTTTTTTTCTTTAAGCGAACGTCGTACAGCGTCTAAGATTTCTTGCATGTCATATGGCTTACCGACAAGCTCATACGTCTTTGTCTTTCCAACAATACTCTCCAAAGCCGCTTTATTTGTCGAGGTGAGGACGAAGGGAATTTTCTTTTCCTTCATCTTCTCGCTTAACTTTTTAAATAGTTTATAGTTACTCTCATAAGGAAGCGCAATATCATAAACTATAACATCAGGTTTATTTTGATCAATAAAATTATCAAAATGTGATTCATTTCCCTTGTAAAGATAGGTAAAGGTACCGCATGTTTTGTATCCTTCGGACTCAAAAAGTTCTTGCAAAACTTCAACAATTTCTCTACTCGTGTTTATTACAGCAACTGTTAACTGATCCATAATCAGGTGTCACTATACAACTTGTTTGTAATAGCAGAGTAATGAGGGGATAAGAAGTACTTAAGAGTTGCGAAATTACAATCAAAACTCTACTATAAAATCAGTTCTATGATTAAAAAGTTTATAAAAACTCATGCTTTTTTGTTAGGAATAATAGTTCTTACAATAATCCTTCGATTTGCCTTTATCACAAGCGTTCCAGTATCAAGTAATGACGATCAAATTCATTACATGATTAATGCACAGTCATTTCTTATTAGTGGACTGGATACCAGTGGCACTATCTCACCTTTAGATATTCTCCTATTTAAATATCCACCACATGAATTTCCCCAGGCAGAACTACCATACTTTTTAGAGATGCTTTCATTTTCTCTTTTTGGAGCATCATTTCTAGCTTCCCTTCTTCCCAATATTCTTCTGAGCATTGGAACTGTCATTGTCGCGTATTTAGTCGGGAAAGAACTTTTAGGAAAAAATGCAGGACTGGCGGTAGGTTTGATCACAGCCATAAATCCCTGGTCTATTTTTATCGGAAGAACAGCCTACGAACCGACAGCAGCAACATTTTTCTTTCTTTTAGCACTTCTTATATTCCTTCGAGCAAAAAATTGGATGATCTTACTCAGTATCCCAGTTCTTTATGCAGCCTTTTATGCCTATATCGGAACCAAACTTATATTTCTCCCTTTTGTCCTAATTTGTCTCCTCTACTCATACTTTTTTGTACATAAAAAACGCTTTGCTCTTCAATATGGTATCGTCTTTTTAGCATCAATTCTCCTCGTTGCCATTCTTTTTTTTCAATTAAAATCAAATCCTTCCAGTTCACGACTTAATGAAATCTTTTTACCGACCAATGAAATAATCAGCCAGCATGTAAATGACCTGAGAAAACAATCAATCAATTCCCCTGCTCTGCCGCTTATTAATAAACTGACAATCTATAAAGACATTCTTCTGGTCAATACATTCACAACACTTTCACCACTTTATCTCTTTATGACCGGAGATTATTTCTTCTCTCAACAGAGACATGGTCTATTTTACGCAGTGGATGCTATCTTTTTGCTCCTTGGATTAATCGGACTTTATAGAAAAAATAAAAGAGTACTAGTATTATTTACATCTTTTATCATACTCGGGCTTTTACCTCAAATTCTTCACGGTGGAAAAGAATTTGGAAATTTCACACCCCATATCATACTTGTTATCTCAACTTTTCTATTTGTGATTGGATACGGAATCGTCTTTGCTGTACAGGAAGTAAAACCTAAATACAGAACGATTTTGAGTATTGGAATCGGTATACTATACCTTTTCTCAACGATCAATTTTCTGTCTGTTTATTTTACTCAAGCGCCAAAACAAGCAGGTATATTTAATTTTCAAGAGCGTGTGGCAACCAGATATATCAAAGACAGTTCTAAGATAAGTGATGTTACTGTCGTTGCGAGTGATCCGGCTGTATCTTACCGCAATTATATTTTTTATAGTGGGTCTTATACTAAAGATACAGCAGGTGATATCAATCACAGTCTAAATTATAAAGATCGATACCTGCTCCCTCATATCCGCTTTGTAGACTGTCACAGCTACGAGCCCGCTCCAACAGATACAGTTATTCATGAAGGCAGGTGCTATCTAAAAGAATCCGGTAAGACAATAATTCCTGATCTTTCAGGGCTAACTGATGCATAT
>Ga0154020_10003634_pt1 | contig 18525 bp, 11 predicted proteins | sample Klosneuvirus_201_FD_109709 | JGI IMG/M metagenome (GOLD analysis project Ga0154020, IMG submission 109709) | Active sludge microbial communities from wastewater, Klosterneuburg, Austria - Klosneuvirus_20160825_MG | ecosystem: Engineered > WWTP > Aerobic digester > Activated sludge | place... | reverse complement strand
TCTTGGTGGGGATCTGCACGCCCTTCTCATCGAAGATCTGCGCGGCGAGCTTCAGCGGCGGACCGGCGGCGACGACCTCGGGGTTCTCGGGCGTGATCTTCACCTGAGTGGGCTTGGCCACTCGGATCTTGGAGCTGGCGGTCTTGCCTCCCACCGAGACGCTGACCTCAGCGCTGCCATAGCCCTTGGTGGTGAGCACGCCTTCCTTGCTGACCTCGACGACCTTGGCGTCAGAGGAGCTCCAGCTCATCTCGGTCACCGGGATCTTGAGGCCGCGGCCTTTGTCGTTGATCGGGGTGGCCTTGAGCGTCTCCTTCTCGTCGAGGGCGATGAAGGTGACCTCGGCGGGCTTGAGGTCGAGCTTGTCGACGCCCAAACAGCCGCTGGCGGTGGCTCCGGAGAGGACGAGCGCTGAGCCGAGGAGCGCTCGGCGAAGGGAGTGCAGGGCCATGACGCCACCATCGCGTGGACGCCACTTCATGGGAAGGCGAGCTACTCGGCTTTTTTCGGGGGAACGAAGGCCCGGACGACGCGGTGCACCGGGTGCAGGGCGCCGGTCTTGAGCAGCTTGTCGAGGAACTGCCAACGCGTGAAACCGTCGTCCGAGTGCGGCTCGAGCAGGTAAACCGCCAGCGTCCCGGCGCGCTGCGCGGTCGGAACCCACAGGGTCCCCGCCGGCACGGTCATCCGGTGCCGTTCGGGGGCCACCGTCACCACCGTCTCGAAGCGCTGGGGCGGTGGCTTGGCGCTCAGCGGGATCTCCGCCTCCCCGCGCGCCGGCACCAGCGCGGCCACGTCGGGGCTGAAGGTCTGCTCCTTCTTGTAGATGCGGTAACTATCGACCTCGACCTCGCGGGGCTCGGTCAGCTCCTCGAATACGATCCCATGCCCCTGCAGCCGCTCGGCCAGCTCCGGCGGCGCCAAATAGGCCGGCGGCGTCGTCACCGCGATGGTGGGCACGAAGGTCCGCAGGTGCGGGGCGTGATAGAGCACCTCGGTCCGCCCCGGATACTGCCGCGCGGCGATGGAGGCCCGGTCATAGGCGATGATCTCGGCCTGATCGCCGTCCAGCGCATAAGCGGGATAGTCATAAGTCAGCGCTCCCGCCGAATCTCGTCGGGGCACTCCGTACTGAATGCCCACCAGCTCTCGGGGATCGGAGCGCACGCCCCGCTGGATGATCGCCCGCTCCTCGCCGGCGCAGACCTCCACGATGTCGTCGGCGTTCTTGGCCGCAAAGCGCAGCAGCTCGAAGAGCCAGGCCCGGATCACCCGGCAGCGGCGCTCAAAGTCGATATAACTATAGGTCTCCAGCAATACATCGAGCCGCCCGAGGAGACCCCGATAGTGACTCCCAAAACGGGGCAGGGCCGGATAAGTATGCCAACCCGAGGTGGGATCGTCCTCCACCACATAGTTGCCGTACCAGAAGCTGCGGTAGCCCCACTTCTTGTGCACCCGGCGAGACACCCGCTCGAGGAGCGCCTGGTTATAGCCGCGCAGCGGGGCGAAGAGCTCGGGGTTGGAGTGGGAAGTATCGAAGGTGAGATCGTAGGCATGCAGGCTGCCGTCGGTGGTGTGGCAGTCGATGAAGACGTGGGGCCACCAGGCCCGATAGTAGGCCGCGAGGTTTTGGGTCTCGACCGCCTCCTGCTTCATATTGTCGCGATTGAGGTTCCAGCCCTCGCCGGTGTAGCGCGTGCCGACGCCACCGGGTGGGTTCACCTGGCCCTCCAGCGCGCGGAGGTTGAGCGCGCGGTTGTTCGGGCTGATCCGATCGTTGCCGTCGGGGTTGAAGTTCGGCACCACCACCAAGCACACCCGCTTCAGGATCTTGCGCCCGACCCGGCCCAGGCGGCCCCGGACCAAGTCGCGGGAGAGCGCCAGGATCATCTCTTTGCCCTCCACCTCGCCGGCGTGGATGTTGGCCTCGACCATCACCACGACCTTGCCCATCTCGCGGGCCAGCTTGGGGGAGAAGCAGCGGTGATCGCTGATCACCAGGGCCACCATGTCTTGACCCTCCCCGCTGTTGCCGATGGTGGTGCGGTGGACGAGCTCGCTCTCCTTGGCCAGGGCGTCGCAAAAATCCAAGACGTCCTGGTGGCGTGAGGTCTCGCGGAACTCGGTGGCCTCGGCCCGGGTCAGCAGCTCGGTCATGGTCGGGATATGCCGCGAACGCTGGGCCGAGACAATGCCTCCCCCACCGAAGAGGTCGGGACCTCCTCCTCCTCGGCGGCGGTCTCCACGGCCGGCGTGCGCAGCAGCGCCTCCCGGAGCAGGGGGACGTCATCGGCGCGCGGCAAGGTGTCGATGGCCTTTTTGAGCAGGCGGCGCGCTTCCAAGGCTCGATCCAGCGTGGGGAGCACCCGGGCCAAGCTGAGCAGCCCCGTGAAGCCCCCGGGCCGCGTGGACAGGAACGCCAAGGGATAGACGCCCTCGCCGCTATCACCCACGTCCACCCGCACCTCAAAGTAGAGCGCGCTGTCTCCCCGCGCGCAGACCGCGCCCGTGCGCCGATCGCGGACCTGGATCGAGCGGACGGCCCGCAGCTGATCCCCCTCCTTGCGGTACGCGGTCAGCCGCAGCGTCGCGCCGGGGACACCGCCGAGCAGACCACAGACCGTCTCCCGCGCGTCGAGACCTTCGAGCAGATAGTTGTCCACGCTCCAGGTCGGCGGGGGCGCCGCGCCGGGCCGGGTCACCGTCTCCCAGCTCGCCAGGCCACCGCTGCCCAAGACCGGGCGCTCCAAGGCCACGGACATGGGGTGACTGAGGTCGTTGTTGGGCTCGAGCTCCTCGAGGGGCCTGGGCGGGGACACCCGGATCAGCAGGGTATATCGGGCTTCGAGGTTCTCGCGGGCAGGCCCATCGGGCTCGTCGAGCCGCCGGCGATCGCGCAGGCGCGCCAGATAGCGACCGGGCCGCACCGGCAGATCAGAGATGCGCTCGCCGAGGCCGATCGCCGCGTCGTCGCTGGCCGCGATGGGGCTCGCGGTGCTTCCGTCGTCCGTCTCCTGAAACAGCTCGAGCATCAGGTTCACGCCGGAGACGCCGGTCACCGAGGCCTGGAGGGTGCCCGCCTCCTTCACCGTCAGCTCGAACATGTCCTGATCTGGCTTGCCCTGGCCGCCGATGCTCCCCTCGACCGGGATCCCGAGGCCGATGTGATTGGCTGCGGGCGCGACGTCGTTGGGCTCGACCTCCAGGCTGAGCACCGGCTCGGGCTCCGCGCGCAGGGCCTGGCTGCGCTCGACCGTCCACCACGCTCCGCCGACGAGCAGCGCGAGCGCTCCGCCGATCATCAGCGCACGCGTACCGTAGTATTCCCGGCGAAAGCTGCGCTCGAGTGCGTCCCAGTCCTCGCGGCGCGCCAAGTTGAGCTCGGACTCCGCGGTGATCGCCGCCAGCGGATCTCCCAGCACCCGCTCCAGCGCCACCCGCATCTCATCCGCCGATTGAAAGCGCTGAGCGGGGTCCTTCTGGAGGCCTTTGGCGATGATCGCCTCCACCGCTTCGCTGAAGGCGACGTCCGAGCGGATCTCCCGCAGCGTCGGCGGCGGCTGGGTCAAGTGCAGGGTCACGACCTGCAGCGGCCCTCCCACGAAGGGCCCGCGCCCGGTGAGGAGCTCAAAGAGCATCGCGGTCACCGAGTACAGGTCGCTGCGCGCGTCGAGCTCCTTGCCGCGGGCCTGCTCGGGGCTCATGCAGCTCGGCGTCCCGACCAGATCGGCCCCGCCCGTGATCTCGTGCGCCGCGGCCTGCGCCGCCTCCGTGAGCTTGGCGATCCCAAAGTCGAGGACCTTCACCATGTTCGGGTCATCGCGGGTGCGGGTGAGCATGATGTTCCCGGGCTTGATGTCGCGGTGGATGATCCCGGCCTCGTGCGCTTCGGCCAAAGAGCGCAGGACTTGGATGATGATCCTGAGCGCGCGCCGCTCTTCGAAGGGGCCCTCCGAGGCGAGAATCTCCGCCAAATCTCGACCCGGGACGTACTCCATCGCCAGGTAGAGGAGGCCATTCTCGGTCTCGCCGGAGTCGAAGACGGTGATCGTATTGGGGTGGCTGAGCCGCGACACCATGCGGCCCTCTTGGTGAAAGCGCTGGACCGAGGAGCGCTGCTTGGCCAGGTCCGAGCGGAGCACCTTGAGCGCGAGGATCTTCCCCATGCGGATGTGCTCGACCCGATAGACCGCGCCCATGCCGCCCTCGCCGAGCTTGGCCAGGACGCGGTACCGGCCGTCGAGGATCGGGGCGCTGTCCACCAAGGCGTCCCCGGTCACGGCGCGGCGCGGAGCCGACCCCGGGGGGTCTGGGGTAGTGCCGCAGTGGACGCAGGCCTCGGCCGGCAGGTTTAACCAGCCGCACTTGGGGCAAGCCGCCAACGTCGCGGAGGTCTCAAGCGCGGAGTCATGGCGCGGCCGGGGCACCGATCTACTTGTGCCACCGATTTGGGCAGACATTCAGCTCTCCTTCGGAAAAAAGCCTGAATGCCGCTCTGCCTGGCCTGACCGGCGGTAGCAGTATCAGTGGAAGAATCGCTGCGGCCGAAGTATGCCGAAGCCGTGGTTCTCGCAGTGGTCCTCGCCCTCGCCCTCGGCGTCGCGCAGACCGCCCCGCTCACGCTGCCCGAAGCCCAGGACCTCGCCCAAAGGAACAACGAGACTCGGGAGATCGCCCAGGCCCGCCTGACCCGTGCCCACGCCGAACAGCGCCGGGCTTGGTCCGCGCTGATCCCGAGCCTCACCTTTCAGACCACCTTCACCCGGCGCGTCTCGGAGGTGACCCGGCAGGTCGGCGATCAGAACGTCGTGCTCCAGGAGGCCAACGGGCTCGGCGGCAACTTGAGCCTCGATTGGCCGCTGTTCGATGCGCGGGCCTTCGCGGGCCTCGCGGCCGCCGACCAGGGTCAGCGCGCCACTGTGCTAGAGGCCGCCGAGCTCGAGCGAGCCTTGGCCTTCGCGGTCGCCACCGGCTTCTTCTTGGTGCTGGCCGAGGACAGCCTCCAGGAGGCCGCGCGCCAGCGCACCTTGGCCGCCGAATCGACGCTGGCGGAAGCCAAGGCCCGCCAGGCCGCCGGCCTCGCGGCCAAGAACGAGGTGACCCGGGCCGAGCTCGAGCTGGCCACCGCCAAGCTCGAGGTGTCGAGCGCCATGGCCGCCGCGCTCCGGGCCCGCCTGGCGTTGTCCGAGCTGATCGGGGCGGAGGTGGAGGCCGGACGCAGCCTGGTCGAACCCCCGCCCTCCACTCTGCCCGCGCTGGTCAGCGATGAGCTGGTGAAACAAGCGCGCGCCGCCCGCCCAGACTTCCTGGCCCTAGGCGCCCGCGCCGAACAAGCCGATTCCCTCGAGGACGAGCCGCTGCTGCGCTTGGTCCCGACCCTGAGCCTGAAGGGCCTCATCTTCGCCTCCAATGAGCCCGGCCTCAGCGGACGCACCATCGACGCTAACGTCGCGGTGGCGCTGAGCTGGAAGATCTTCGACGGCGGCCTCCGCTACGCGGATCACGCCCAGCGCTGGGCCGATCTCGAAGAGGCCCGCCTCAAGATCCGCGCCGCCGAGCGCCATGTGGCCCGAGAAGTCCGAGAATCGCTGGTCGGATTGACCACCGCCCAAGCCGCGGCGGAGCTGGCCGAGGTGCGCTATCGAACGGCCCGGCAAAACGCCGAGGAGGTGCACGTGCTCTATGGCAATGGCCTGGCCTCGGCCTTGGAGCGCGTGGACGCGGCGGTGTCGGAGTACGACGCGGCGGCCGGCCTCTCCCGCCAAAAGGTGGCGGTTCGGATCGCTGAGCTGGAAGTGCTGCGCGCGGTGGGGGCTTGGCCGCTCGAGCGCGCGGAGGAGACCCGATGAAGGTTCGACTGAAGCCAGCAGCGCTGGGTCTGGCGGCGCTGGTGATCGCCTGCGCCAAGCCGAGCGAGGGCGCCCCCGGGAGCGCCGCGCCGGCCAAGACGGAGGCCCCCAAAGGCGGCGGCGGAGGCAAGCGGCCGACCGAGGTCCCGGTCGAGGTCGAGGTGGTGCAAAACCAACGCGTCGAGCTCTTGGTTCACGCCATCGGATCCATCGAGGCCTACGAGACCGTGCAGATCACCGCGCGGGTGGCCGGAGTGGTGGAGCGGGTGCACTTCAGCGAAGGCGACGTGGTGAAGGCTGGCGAGGCCCTGGTGGAGATCGAGCCCGACCGCTTCCGCATCGCGGTGGAGTCAAACCGCGCCACCACCGTCAAGACGGAGGCCCAGCGCCTCGACGCCGCCGCCGCGCTCAAGCGCCGCAGCGCGGTGAACGAGAAGAGCCCCGGCCTGGTGAAGGAGGAGGAGATCGAGAGCGCCAAGTCCCGCGAGGCCATCGCCGCGGCGGCCGTCTCGGAAGCGCAGGCTGCCTTGCATTTGGCCGAGCTCAACCTGCGGGACGCGTTCGTGAGGGCGCCGCTGGGCGGCCTCATCGAGACCCGCAACGTGCGCACGGGGCAGTACGTGCAGGCGGGGACCTTGGTCGCCACCTTGATCCGCCGAGATCCGCTGCTGCTGCGCTTCGCGGTCGCCGAAGATCAGGCCCAGGCCCTGGCCCGCGGTCAAAAGGCCCGCTTCAAGGTGCGCGAGCGCGCCGCGCCCTACGAGGCCGCCATCATCCACGTGGCCCAGGCGGCCGACAGCACGACCCGCATGGTGGCGGTGACCGCCAAGGTCGACGCCGCTCCCGACCTCCGGCCCGGCTCCTTCGCCGAGATCGAGGTGCCGATCACCGGCTCGGTGGAGGCCCCCGTGATCCCCGAGACCGCCGTGCGGCCCAGCGAGCGCGGCTTCTTGGCCTTCATCGTCGACGGAGAGGTGGCCAAGGAGCGGGTGGTGATGCTCGGCCTGCGCGCTGGCGGGGGCCGCGTGCAGGTGCGCTCTGGCCTGAACGCGGGTGAGCAGCTGGTCGTGCGGGGCACCGAGGCCCTGCGCGACGGCACCAAGGTGAAGATCAACGCGCGGGAGGCCCGCCGGTGAACCTGACCGAAGTCTCCGTCCGCCGCCCGGTGCTGGCCTGGATGATCATGCTGGCCACCGTGCTCTTCGGCCTGGTCGCAGCCTGGCGGGTGGGCATCAGCCAGTTCCCCGACGTCGACTTCCCCACCATCAGCGTGCAGGTGAACTGGGAGGGCGCGGCCCCCGAGGCGGTGGAGAGCGACGTCGTCGAGCCCATCGAAGAGGCGCTGGTGCAGGTGGAGGGCGTCAAGGCGCTCAGCTCCAGCTCGCAGCAGGGCAGCGCCACGATCACCCTCGAGCTCAACCTCGATCGCAACGTCGACTTCGCGCTCCAGGACGTGCAGGCCCGCATCGCTCAGACCTTGCGCCTCATGCCCAAGGACATCGATCCGCCGATCGTCTCCAAGACCAACCCCGAGGATCAGCCGATCATGTGGATCGCCATCTCGGGCCCCTATGCGCGCCAGATGCTCTCCGACTTCGCGCGTTACCGGGTGAAGGAGGAGCTGCAGACCATCCCCGGCGTCGGCGAGATCATCTTGGGCGGGTATCTCGAACGCAACGTGCGCATCTGGATCGACGCCAGCCAGCTCGACGCGCGCAACGTCACCGTCTCGGAGGTCATCGCCGCCCTGCGCCGCCAGCACGTGGAGCTGCCGGCCGGCCGCATGGAGACCGACTCCCGCGAGGTCTCGGTGCGGATCATGGGCGAGGCCTTGGACCTCGAGACGCTGCGGAAGATCGTGATCGCCCAGCCGGCGGGGGGCAGCCCGATCTACCTCTCGGACGTGGCCCTGGTGGAGGACGGCTTCGAGGACGTGCGGCGCATCGGCCGCGTGGGCGGCTCCACCGCGCAGGGCATGGGCATCAAGAAGCAGCGCGGCTCCAATGCGGTGGCGGTCGCCCGCGCGGTCAAGGCCAAGATGGCCGAGATCAAGAAGACCCTGCCCGAGAACATGGAGCTCGGCGTCAACATGGACGCCACCAAGTTCATCGAGGAGTCGGTGGCGGAGATCGAGCTCGAGATCCTCCTCGCGGTCGCGCTCACCGCCCTGGTCTGCTGGCTCTTCTTGGGCTCGCTCTCCAGCACGCTCAACGTGATCTTGGCGATCCCGATGTCCTTGCTCGGCACGGTGGGCGTCATCTACTTCGCCGGCTTCACCCTCAACACCTTCACGCTGCTGGCGCTGGGACTGGCGGTGGGCATCGTGGTCGACGACGCGATCATGGTGATGGAGAATGTGTTCCGCCACGCCGAGTCCGGGAAAGATCGGGTGACGGCCGCGCTGGAGGGGACCAAAGAGATCACCTTCGCGGCGCTGTCGGCCACGCTGGCGGTGGTCGCCATCTTCTTGCCGGTCATCTTCATGGAGGGCGTCATCGGGCGCTTCTTCCTCCAGTTCGGGGTGACGCTGAGCATCGCGGTCCTCCTCTCCTACGTGGAGGCCATCACGCTGGCCCCCGCCCGCTTGGCCCAGCTGGTCCACGCCCATCACGAGGGACGGCGCGGCATCGGTAAGCTGGTCGATCGGGGCTTCGAGGCGCTGGCCCGCTTCTACGCCCGGGCCCTGGCCCGCTTCCTCAAGGTGCCGGGGCTGATCCTCGCGGCAGCGGGGCTGGTCTTGGCCGGCTCGATCTGGGGCTTCACCAAGCTGCCGCAGGAGTTCGTGCCCTCGCAGGATCAGTCGCGGCTCATGGTCCGCATGCAGACCTCGGCCGGCGCCAGCCTCGATGAGACCGATCAACTCTTCAAACGGGTGGAGGCCATCGTGGCCCAGCGCCCGGAGATCAACCGCACCTTCGGGGTCGTCGGCGGCTTCGGCGGCGCCGGCGTCAACAGCGCGGTGATGTTCGTGACCCTGGTCGATCCCCATGAGCGCAAGGCGACGCAAGCCGACATCGCGGGCTTCCTGCGCAAGGAGATCAACGCCATCCCGGGCCTGCGCGGCGTGGTCATGGATCTGTCGCAGTCGGGCTTCACGGCGCAGCGCGGCTTCCCGGTCGAGCTCTCGGTCCGCGGCTCCGACTGGAGCGAGCTGGTCAAGGCCAGCGACGACATGCGGCGCGCGCTGATCGAGAGCGGCGTGGTGGTCGACGTCGACACCGACTATCAGCTCGGCGTCCCGGAGCTGCGCATCGTGCCCGATCGCGCCCGCGCCGCCGACATCGGCGTCCCCATGGAGGACGTGGCCAGCACCTTGAACGCGCTGGTCGGCGGCGTTCGGGTCGGAAAATACAGCACCGGTGGCCGGCGCCTGGACGTGCGCCTGCGCCTCTTGGCCGCGCAGCGCTCCCGCCCCGACGACATCGCCCGCCTCAAGGTGCGGACCCGCAGCGGGACCTTGGTGCCGCTGTCGACCCTGGTCAGCACCGAGGAGCGGCCCTCGCTGCAGCAGGTCATCCGCAAGGATCGCGAGCGCGCGATCTCGATCTTCGCCAACGTGGCCCCGGGACACTCACAGGATGAGGCCTTGGCCAAGGTCGAGGAGCTCGGCAAGGACCTCCCCACCGGCTATCGCGCGGTGCTGGGCGGGGCCAGCGTGGCCTTCAAGGAGTCGAGCTTCAGCCTGTTCTTCGCGCTCGCGATGGGCCTCATCGCCGCCTATATGATCCTGGGCGCGCAGTTCAACTCCTTCCTCCACCCGGTTACGGTGCTGACGATCTTGCCGCTGTCGGTGGCGGGAGCCGAGCTGGCGCTGTGGCTGACCAAGGGCACGCTGAACATCTTCTCCATGATCGGCCTACTGCTCCTCCTGGGCATCGTGAAGAAGAACTCCATCCTGCTGGTCGACTACGCCAACGAGATGCGGCGACAAGGGCTGTCGGCCAAGGAGGCCATGCTGCGCGCGGGACCGGTCCGGCTGAGGCCGATCCTGATGACCACTACCGCGACCTTGATGGCGGCCATCCCTCCGGCGCTGTCGCTGGGTCCAGGCGCCGAGGTGCGAGCCCCGATGGCGGTGGGGATCATCGGAGGGCTCTTCGTCTCCACGCCGATGAGCCTGCTGGTGGTGCCGGCGTTTTATGTCCTCGCCGACCGAGCGCTCTTGGCCCTCAAGGGCAAGGCGAAGGACAAGGCTCCCGAGGCCGCGAGCCCAGCCCCGTAGGCTACTGCGGTTCTTTTGGGCCTGTAGGGCATCTGGATCTCTGTACTTGCTCACGGCGTGGGCATTCTGTCCGAGTACCAGCAGGCGGATCGGACTGGCGGCTGGTTGCGGGCCCCAGCGCCTGCAAGGTAGGCTGCGCTCGCTTGCGCGTCGACGGCACGATTCCAGTCCAAAGCTCGGGCATCCCCGTTCGGGGCCTGCGGGTCGAGGTCGTCGAAGGCCCCGACAAGGGCAAAGTCCAGGTCGCGGAGGCCGAGACGATCTCCATCGGCACCGGCGAGACCAATAACCTGATCCTCACCGACCCGACCGTCTCTCGCTACCACGCCGATCTGATCCACCAGGACGCTGGCATCTTGGTGGTCGACCATGGCTCGACCAACGGCACCTTGCTCTCCGGCGCCCGCCTCGAGCGCGCCGTGGTCCCGCCCCGCACGGTGCTCAAGATTGGCCGCAGCGCGATCCGGATCGACGACGGCGAGACCGTGACCGTTGAGACCTTCGAGGGCGAGCAGCTGGGCGGCTTGGTCGGTCGCTCGCCGATGATGAAGCGGCTCATGGCCCGCATCGAGCGGGCCGCGCAGTCAGAGACCTCCATCTTGCTCCTGGGCGAGACCGGCACCGGCAAAGAGGTGATCGCCTCGGCGATCCACGAGGCCAGCGCTCGCCGCGGCAAGCCGCTGGAAACGGTGGACTGCGGCGCGATGCTGCCGACGTTGATCGCCAGCGAGCTCTTCGGGCACGAGAAGGGCGCCTTCACCGGGGCCGATCACCAGCACATCGGAGCCTTCGAGCGCGCCGACGGGGGCACCTTGTTCCTCGATGAGATCGGCGAGCTGCCCCCTTCGCTGCAGACCGCGCTGCTCGGCGCCCTTGAGCGACGCAGCTTCCGGCGGGTGGGCGGCAAGAGCTCCATCGCGGTGGACGTGCGGGTCATCGCGGCGACGCACCGGGATCTCCGCGGCGAGGTCAACACGGGGACCTTTCGCCAAGATCTCTTCTACCGTCTGGCGGTGATCGTGCTGCAGATCCCGGCCCTGCGCGAGCGACGCGAGGACGTGCCGCTCTTGGCCGAGCACTTCGTGCGGCTGACTGGCTACGACGGACCGCTGGAGGACGTGCTCCCCGAGAAGACGATGGAGATGCTGCAGACCTACTGGTGGCCGGGCAACGTCCGCGAGCTGCGCAACATGGTCGAGGCCGCCGTCGTGATGGGTGAAGCGCCGAGCCTCTCGGAGCGCGGGCCTGAACCGGAGCGCTCTACCCCGCGTCCAGCGCAAGCCCCGGGTGCCGAAGCGGTGGGCGGGGATCCGGGACAGGCAATCCCGGTGGGGCAGGTGATGACCTTGCCCTATTCCGAAGCTCGAAACGTGGTCATCGACCACTTCGAAGATCTGTATTTGGGCGCGCTGCTCGAGCGGTGCCGCGGAAACGTGGCGCTGGCGGCGCGCCAAGCCAAGATGAACCGCTCTTACCTCACGCGTATGATCAAGCGGCGGGGCATCGAGCGTCCGTAGAGTGCGCTACGAGCTAGAGCAGAAGATCGGCGAAGACGAGCTCTTCGAGCACTGGCTCGGCCAAGCCAGCGGTTCGAAGGAGCGGGTCCGCATCGAACGCTTGCGCTCGAACGTGAAGGTCTCCCCGGACATCTCTGAGCAGCTCCGGATCGCCGCGGCCAGCGCGCCGAGCGCCGGCGTCGAGCCGCTGGTGGCCTTCGTCAGCAGCGATGGGCCGCTCCCCTACTGGGTCTTCGCCGACGAGCCGCGGACCCTGGTCGCCGAAGCCTTGGAGGCGGCGGGGGGAACGATGCCGGCCGAGGTGGCCGCGGCGATCGTGCGGGAGCTAACCCGCCTCTCCGCGCGCGTACGCCCCGGCCTGGCGCACGTGCTGGTGCGCGACGACACCGCCTGGCTCACCCCCGAGGGCGGCGTGCTGCTGCGGCATCCCAGCGTCTGCATCGCGCGCTTTCGGCTCTCCAGCGTGGCCCAGGAGAAGGCGCGGCGCTCGACCGCCCCAGAGATCTGGCAGGGCCAGACCGCCGACGAGCGCACCGCGGTGTTCACCCTCGGCTGCATCGCCCACCAGCTCTCCACCGGCAGGAGCCCATGGAACCCAGATGACGCAGAGATTCGGGTCGATCCGGAGCTCGATCCTGACCTCCGGGTGATCGTCGGAGCCTGCGTCGCGCTCCGGCCCAACTCTCGCTTGGCCACCTTGTCCGCGCTGGCCGAGAGCCTCAGCCGCTACCTCGCCCAGCATGGGGTGGAGGACATCCGGGCCGAGCTCGAGTCCTGGCTCAGGATGCTCGAGTCGAGCCAAGGTGAGCTCCCAGCGCGCGCCGGCAACCTCTTCGATCCCTCAGAGCTCTTCGGAGGTACCGATAAAGAGCCCGCGCGCCCGCGGCCCGCGACCGAGGTGGTGGGCGTTGAGCGAGGTGATCACGCCCGCGGGCCGGGTCACCCCGCTGACAACGGGCCCAGAGGCGGGGAGTGGGCATCGGTACCGGCGACCGAACGCACGCAGATCCGGGACAGCGAGCCGGCCCCGGTGGTGGTGGAGGACAGCATCCCCGATCCCGCGCCCTCGGAGATCGCCCTGCCCTCGCGCACACAGATCCCCGCCAAAGATCCGCTGCTCGGCATGGTGCTGCATGGGTACCGCCTGGAGCAGCTGATCGGGGCCGGCACCTTCTCGCGCGTATATCGCGGCCAACACCTGCACCTGCCTCGGGTGGCCGCGATCAAGGTGCTGCGCGGGGATATGGCGGCGTCCAAGATCGCCAAGTCCCGGATGAGCCGCGAGGCCAACGCGCTCTCGGAGCTGCGGCACGAGAACATCGTCTCGCTCCTCGACTTCGGCGTCGCGCCGAGCGGGCTACCGTTCTTGGTGATGGAGCTCCTCAGCGGCCGCTCCTTGGCCGAGCTCTTGAAGCAGCAAAAGCCGCTGCCTCCTCGCCGCGCTGGGGCGCTCGCGCTCGGGATCGCGCGGGGCCTGGCGGCGGCGCACGCGCGGGGCTTCATCCACCGCGATCTCAAGCCCGCCAACGTGATGTTGATCGGCGAGGAGGGCCGAGAAACGCTGAAGATCTTGGACTTCGGGGTGATCCGCGATCAGGCCGAAGAGGGCAGCCGACTGACCCGGATGGATCAGCTGGTGGGGACCCCGTTGTACATGGCGCCCGACCAGATCCGCTCCGCCTCGGAGGTCGACACTTCGGCCGATCTCTATTCGCTAGGCGTGATCCTCTACGAGATGCTGGCCGGGCGCCCTCCCTTCAAGGGGACCTTCGATCAGGTCTTGGACGCGCACCTCTCGGCCGCTCCTCCGTCGCTCCCACCGAGCTTGGGCCTCGACCGGCTGGCGCTGGAGCTGCTCGCCAAGCTCCCCGGCGATCGGCCCACCAGCGCCGAGGAGGTCATCCGCACCATCGAGGGCGCGATCGGCGAAGAGCCCAGGGTTGAGACCGGCACCACGCCTTGGAAAGTGCCCGAGCCCGCGGCCGGCGGGGTGAACCCGCCTGGGGGTGCGATCGCTTCGCTCAACGCGTTGGCCCAGCCGTCGCCGTCGTCAGCCCGTTCGCCTGAGCCTGAGCCGGAGCCGCCTGCTGTGGCCACTCGCGCCTCAGCGGTAGCAGCCTTACCCCCGCCGAGCTGGTGGCGGCAGCTGGCCCCGGTGCTCTCTTTGGCCTTGGCTGTGGCCGCCTTGGTCATCGCGCTCAAGACGCGCGATCGGGCGCCGCCGGCCCGGACTCCCAGCCCGGTCCGCACCAGCACCCGCTCAGTGTAGACTAGGCCGGTGTTGATCTCCGCCCTCGGGCTCCTCACTGCCGCCGCGCCTGCGCTGCTGTACATCGAGGAGAGCTCCACCCCGGGGCCGGAGGCCGCACAGAGCGCTCGCACCGCGCTGAGCCGCTCGGTGGAGCAGACCTTGGGAGTGCCGCCGATCTTGGCCGAGCATGATCCCAGCTGCGGCGACCCCGAGCCCTGCGCGGCCCGCATCGCCCAGGAACAAGGGCTCGATCAGGTGCTGCTCGTCCGCGTCCTGGCGGGCCTGACCCGAACCCGAGTGGTGACCGCGGTGCTCCTCGACGGCGTGCGGCAGCCGCCGCGGACGCTCGATCTGAGCGGGCCTCCCGAAGCCTGGTCCATCCCGCTTCAAGCCCTGGTGGCTGAGGCCTTCCCTCCGCCAGCCCCCAAGACCGCTTCGAACCGCTGGATCCCGATCAGCATCGCCGGCGCAGGAGCGGGCGCGCTGGCGCTCGGGGGCGTATTCGGGATCCTGAGCCGCACCGCGCGGGGAGACCTCGCCTCCTCGTCGGGCAGCGTGACGTTGGAGCTGGCCGATCGCGCCGATGGTCGAGCCTTGGCGGCCAATGTCCTCTTCGGGGCGGGGACCGCTTGTCTGCTCGGAGGGCTGGCCTGGTTGGCGCTGGGATCGGCGCCGTGAAGCGAGGCGCCGTGCTCCTCCTCGCCTTGGTTGGTTGTGGGCAGACCGAGCGCAGGAGCCTGATCGTCGAGGGCCTCCCCGACAACATCACGCGGCTGGCCGCGCTGGCGATCGGCCCCGGAGACCGGCTGGTCGCGGCGACGGGGATCGTGCCTCGGGGAGAGCTCAGCACGGCGGTCGTGGCCACGGATGAGCAGATCGAGCGCTGGGCCGTGGTGGGTTGGACCGACGCCCAGCTGGCTCCGCTCGCCCCACCCAGCACCGCACAGCTGGAGAGCGCCGCGCTGTTCCTCGGCGATGAACGCCACCGACCGCTGCCGAAGCCGAGCTGGGTGGCCCGCGGCGCAGCAGAGCGCCTGGAGACCTCGACGGTAGCGCTGAGCTACCCGCTGACCGCCGCGTGGGTGCCCCGCTGCCCCGACATCGCCGCTGGGGGGGCGATCGCCGAGGTGCGCTGCTTCTTCTGCGCCGCCGAGGCCCAGCAGCTCGGCTGTCGCCTGGAGATCGCCCAGGACAACTGCGTGATCCAAGATCTGTCGGGCGAGATCGCGCCGGATGGCCGGGTGCGCTTCTCCCCCAACGGCGACTTCACCGAGTGCGTACCCACCGACCTCAGCGCGGGTCTGGCCAGCGCGCTCCGCTGCAGCCCCTCGCGCGCCGGGCTCAACGCCTGCGAGCTCCTCTTCTCCCATGGCGACGCACCGACCCTGTTCAGCAGCCACAGCGTGCAGCTCTTTGACGCTCCCTTCTTCAGCAACCGTGAGGGACGCGGGACCTCTCATCCCTTCGGCTATCTGTCCGGCCTGCTCGAGACCGAGGAGGGCAGCGTAGTCAGCGCCTATGGGCCGGTCGGGCCGAGCTCCTGGGGCTGTCCGCTCTACTCTCCGATCGTCAGCGACCGGCCCGGCCGCTTGTACTTCGCCAACGACGCGCTGGAGGTCGTCGCGACGGTGACCACCGCGCCCTGCTTGACGCAGCTGGTGCCATCCAAAGAGGGCTTCTTCGTCATCGACGGGGCGCCGACCCAGTCCCTCGGAATCTACCGCGGGCACCAGAGGATCGGGGGGCACCCGCTTCCGCTCCCGGAGCCGGGCTACGCGGTGATCGCCGTGGCGGCGACTCCAGCGCGCGAACGCATCGGCGTGCTCTACAGCCCGGTGACCTTCAGCTCGCTCGGTTACTTCGCCAGTCTGAACGGGACGACCGGCGAGCTCGAGTGGATGTCGGGTACGATCCCCCTTGGCCTGCGCACCCTGGTCGCGGTCGACGAGCACCGCTTCGCGAGCACGGTCTATGACGAGGTCAGCAACATCACCATCGATGTGCGCACGCAGACGATCAGCGTGAACCCCCGCTTGCCTTGCCGCTATAGCGACACCTCGGTGGTGGGCTCGGCCTACGACGCTAGCAGTCAGACCTTGGTGCTGGCCTCGCGCATGCCCGCGCCGCGCGTCTTCTTTACCTCGCTTCAGAAGCCGGAGTGCCAAGGTGGGCTGAGCTTGGATGAAGCGACCGAGGCCTACTCGATCTCCCTGGGCCGCGGCTTTGGCGTCGCCGGGCTGACCTCTCTCCAGGAGGATGAGACGGCTTTTGTGGCCCCGATCTCGGTGGGAGAGCGGCGGATCCTGCGGGGATCTGCCGCGGTGGGCCGGGGACCCCTCACCGTTTTGGCCCCCGTGCGTGGCGTTCCGGGAGACTATCTCGGTATCCTCATGGCCGAGGCCAAGCTCGTGCGCATCCGCACGGGCGCCCCTCGCTGATGGAGCTGCCGAAGCTACAGGACTGGCCCACGGCGCTGCACGGGCTGGCGATCTCGGTCGCGCTCCTCTCGATCGCGCTGTGCTTGGGACCTCCGGGGCATGCGCGGCCGGAGGTGGAGCCGGAGGTGGAGCCGCCTTCGCTGCGCTCCTCGCCCGTGGAGGCCGAACCGGAGCCGAGCACCGAGGACTCGGAGCGGATCGTGATCGGGCTATCACCGAGCCCTAGCGCCGAGCCGGCGCCCTCACCGGTGGCGATCGCGCGCGTTGAGCCAGAGCGCGTCGAACCTCCGAGCGCTGCGCCGGAGCGCGCTGAGCCTCCGCCACGCCGCGCCGTCCCGAGCCCACCGCCGCGCCATCGACGCGCTGGCGCCCGCACCGAAGCGAGCGAGTCGGTGATCACGGACATCGCCGCCCCGGAGCCTTCCCCCGCGAACCAAGCCCAGCGCGAGCGGGTCAATCGCGCCCTCGCCGAGCGCGGCCTAGATCGCGCAGATGCCGAGCGTCTCCCGGCGGTCGCGGCCGCGATGATCGACACCACGCCGGGCGCCGACCCGGTGACCCTCGTGCTCTCGGCGCTGGATCGAACGACGCTGCCCGACGAGCTGCTCAAGCGAAAGCTCGACGGTTTCGGCCGCGAGCTCTCTTCAGGCGCATCGACCCTCTCCAAGGAACGCGTCGACCGCTTCGAGGAGAACTATCTCGAGCTCAAGACCACCTTCGGCCCCGCGCTCGGCCGAGATGCCCGGCAGCGGCTCCTCAAGGACATCACCGCGGCGCGACGAGCCTTGGCCCGCGCGATCGAGCAGTCGCGATGAGAGCCGCGCCGATCCTCACGCTGGCCGCGCTGGTCGGCTGCTCCAGCGGGGTGCGCGATCAGCGGGTCGCGCCAGAACACTACGAGGAGCCACCGGGGATCCTGCTGTCTTACGAGGTGATCTATCGCGACGGCGCCCTGGACGTGGAGGCCCGCTTTCCGCCGGAGCTCAGCCCGTCCTCCGAGGTCTCCGGAGATAGTATGGCGGAGGTCCAAGATCTGGTGCGCCTCCCGGGGTTTCTGAGTTATCGGCTGGACCTGGCCGCCCTCTGTCAGAAAGGGGATCGCGGCGCCTTCTCCGCCGGGGGAGTGCTCTTCGCCTCTCCTTCCCGGTGGCTCGTGCGCCCAACGAGCCTCCCCCGGGGAACTTATCGCTTGCACGTGACGACTCCGCCGGGGATTCGCTTTGTCACCGGCGTCTATCCCTCCAAAGACGGCCAAGCGGATACCTACGAGGGTCCGACGGAGCTCATCGACCAGGCCAGCTACGCGGCCTTTGGCGACTTCACCGAGACGATCGTGGAGCAGGACGAGGCGCGCATCTACCTCGAGGTGCCGCGAGCCGGGCTCAACATCGACCCGGGGACGATCCGCGCCTGGGTAGAGCGCGCGGCCAGCGGCGTCGGCGGCTACTTCGGCCGCTTTCCCTTGCCGCGGGTGACGATCTTGGTGATCCCCGTGGCGGGCGCCCGCATCCTCTTTGGCTCGGCGCTGGGCAATGGCGGCGCGGCGATTCAGGTCTTGGTGGGTCGTGACACGCCCAAGGACCGCTTCGAGCGCGATTGGATCCTCACCCATGAGACGGTGCACCTCGGCTTCCCGAACTTGGGCCGCGGGCACGAGTGGATGGAGGAGGGCTTGGCGACGTACCTGGAGCCGATCATCCGGGCGCGCCAGGGCCTCCGCAGCGAGGCGGAGCTGTGGAGAGAGCTCCAGGAGGGCTTCGCACAGGGGACCCTCACCGACCAAGAGCCTGGCTATGAGGCGTCGCCGACGTGGGCCCATGTCTATTGGGGCGGCGCGCTGTTCTTCTTCCTGGCCGATCTCGAGATCCGCGTCCGCACGGGCAGCGAGCGCAACCTCTCCCACGCGCTGCGCGGAATCCTGGACGACGGCGGCGACATCCGCACGCACCGCCCGATCCCCCGTCTACTGCGCGCCGCTGACGAGGCCACGGGCGTGGGCGTGCTCAGCGACCTCTACCAAAGCCTGGGCGCCTCCAATAGCAAGCGGGTGGATGTGGATCGTCTGCTGGGCGACTTGGGCGTGCACGGCAGCGACGCCTCGCTCCGCTTGGACGCCGCGGCTGAGAAAGCGTGGCTACGGCGCTCGCTCCTGACCGAGCCTCGTTGACCTACCGCCGCAACTTCGCTCTGCTTGGCCGTGCTCTCGCTGCTGCTCCTGCTGTCCGCGGCTCCTCCGCCTTCCCTG
>Ga0154020_10003633_pt1 | contig 18526 bp, 17 predicted proteins | sample Klosneuvirus_201_FD_109709 | JGI IMG/M metagenome (GOLD analysis project Ga0154020, IMG submission 109709) | Active sludge microbial communities from wastewater, Klosterneuburg, Austria - Klosneuvirus_20160825_MG | ecosystem: Engineered > WWTP > Aerobic digester > Activated sludge | place... | reverse complement strand
GGACGATCAGGGTCAGCTTCGACAGGCGTGGCGCGAGCGATCCGGCGCGCTGCAGCGCGACCTCTCGGAGCTTCTTGCTCTCCGTGTTGCCCTCGAGCTCTTTCGCCACTTGGAGGAACAGCTCGTACGCGGTCGCGAGCTGATCGTTCTTCTCGCGACAGTTCGCGAGGTTCATCGCGGTCGTCGTCGCGGCGGCCAGGCGCTGGCTGTCCTCGAAGGCGACGCACGCCTCGGACAGCTTGTTCTGCGCCATCAGCTGCTTGCCCTTGTCGAACAACTTGTCGGCGTCGCCGCTGTTCTGCGCATTCGCGTTGGATGCGGTCGCCACGACGACCGCGAGCAGGAGCCCACGAGAGAACGTCATCGCTTGTCCGGAATCCCATCACCGTCGGTATCGACGTACCCACCCGTGGGCTGCTTGGGCTGCTTGGGCTGCTTGGGGCGCGGCGTCGTCTTCGGATCTTTGTGGACGGTCTTCGTGTCGGGCTTCGTCTCGGTCTTCGCGTCGACCTTCGTGTCTGGCTTCGCGTCGGGCTTTGTCTCGGTCTTCGCGTCGACCTTCGTGTCCGGCTTCGCGTCGACCTTCTTGTCCGACTTCGCGTCGACCTTCGTGTCCGGCTTCGTGTCGACCTTCGTCTCGGGCGTGGTCTCGGTCTTGGCCTCGACCTTCGTGTCCGGCTTCGTGTCGACCTTCGTGTCGACCTTCGTCTCTAGCTTGGTCTCGCTCTTGGCTTCGGGCTTCGTGTCGGTCTTCGTCTCGGTCTGGGTCTCGACCTTCGGCGGCTCGGTCGTGGGTTGCGTCGCTGCGGCCGGCGCAGCGGTCTCGCTGTTCGTGGCGTTCGATCCACCGCGGAGCGCGACAACCGCGATCACCGCGCCGACCGCGACGGTCCCGACAAAGCCGAGGACGAGCCCGGTGCTGCGCTTCTTCGCGGGCGGCATCGATCGCGCGCCGACCGCGCCGTTCGCCGACGACAGCGTCGTCGGGGGCTTCGAGATCGCACTGATCGACACCGTGGGGGCGAGGTTCGGCGAGCTCGCGATCTGCGGCAGCGTGCCGGTCTCGAGCAGCGACGTGATCGCGGAGGCGAGCTCGGTGCCGGTCTGGAAGCGCTCCGCCGGATTCTTCGCGAGGCACCGCAGGATCAGACGATCGAGCGCGGCCGGGATCCAGTGGGCTTTCGCCGACGGTGGCGGCGGCACTTCGCGCAGGTGCATCGCGATCAGATCACCGGAGCCTTCGGCCTCGAACGGCAAGCGTCCGGTGACGAGAAGGTAGAGGACGCAGCCGAGCGAGTAGATGTCGGCGCGATGATCGATCTGGCCCGCGCCACGACACTGCTCGGGCGACATGTACGTCGGCGTTCCCATCACGGCCGACGTATGCGTCTTGACCTGCTGATCTCCGTAGAGCTTCGCGATGCCGAAATCGAGGATCTTGGTGCGCTCACCGCCGGCGACCTCCGCATCGCGAACGATGAAGATGTTCTCTGGCTTGAGATCGCGATGCACGATGCCGCGGCTGTGCGCGGTAGCGAGCGAGGACGCGACCTGGCGAACCAACCGCAGCGCCTCCGGAATCGGAAGCACCTGCTGCCGGACCATGCGGCGATCCATCGTCTCGCCCTCGAGCAGCTCCATCACGATGTACGCGGTGCCGTCCGGTGCCTGCCCGAAATCGAAGATCTGGACGATGCCCGGATCACTGATCTGCGTGGCCGCGCGCGCCTCGTTGAAGAACCGCGCGACGATGTCGGGCCGATGCGAGAACTCGGGCCGCAGCACCTTCACGGCCGCGCGGCGACCGAGCATCGCGTGCTCGCCGATGAACACCTCGCCCATGCCCCCCTCGCCCAGCTTCTGGACGAGTCGATACGACCCCATGACCGACACGGCCCCTAGGGTAGCAAACTCTCAGGCGAGTCGCCGGGCCAGAATGGCCCCGAGCCGGGTCCGGGACGCGGCATCGATCGCCTCTGGAACGGTCGCGAGCGCTCCGTCGAGGCTGGTCTGGCACGCACATGTGGCCGCTGGATCGAGTGCGGCGACCGCGCGAACGAGGATCGCGCGGGCACGCTCGACGTTCGCGCGCATGACCGCGAACACGTCGGTCATCGTGACATCGCTCGTGTGCCAGCAGTCGTAGTCGGTCGATAGCGCGAGCGTCGCGTAGCAAAGCTCGGCCTCGCGCGCGAGGCGAACCTCCGGACACATCGTCATGCCCACGATGTCTCCGCCCCAGGTCCGCATGAGCTCCGACTCCGCGCGCGTTCCGAACTGCGGTCCTTCGATGCACACGTAGGTCGCGCGATCGTGCGTGGTGACGTCTTCGGCACGACTCGCACCCGCGAGCTCGGTCGCGAGTCGCGAGCACACCGGATCGGCCATCGACACGTGCGCGACCACGCCGTGCCCGAAGAACGACGCGGGACGCGACACCGTACGATCGATGTACTGGCGCGGTATCACCACGTGGCCGGGTGCGATCGTCTCGCGCAGCGATCCGACCGCGGAGATCGAGATCACGTGCGTCGCGCCGAGCTGCTTGAGCGCATACAGGTTCGCGCGCGCGTTCACTTCGCTCGGCAAGAGACGATGTCCGCGTCCGTGGCGGGGCAAAAAGATCACGCGGAGGTCGCCGACCATCGCGATCGTCAGTGCATCCGATGGCGCACCGAACGGAGTGTCGACCTGCACCGTCTCGAGCACGTTCGCGCCGGGGAGATCGTAGAAGCCACTTCCACCGAGGACGCCGATCGCGGGCTGCATCGCGCCGGATACTAGCGCCGTGTTAGTAATGCATGTGGCGCGACGTCCGATGGTTGGTGTGATTCCGGCCGGCGGCCTCGGAACTCGCCTCGCGCCGCTGGGCTATCCGAAGGAGCTGCTGCCGATCGTCTATCGCGATGCTGCGGGCCGAGCGATCCCGCGCCCCGTGTTGGTGGCGTCGCTGGATCAGATGCACGCCGCCGGTGTCGAGCAATGCATCGTCGTGATCGCGGACTGGAAGCTCGAGCTGGTTCGCGTGTTGGGCGAGCGCCAGTCCGGGATCGGGCTCGCGTATGTCGTGCGCGGTGTCGCACGCGGGCTCGCGGATGCGGTCGATGCGACGCACGCGTGGGTCGCGGATCGCGACGTCTGTCTCGCGTTGCCGGACACACTGATCGAGCCCGCCGACGCGCTCGCGCAGATCGGCGAGACCCTCGCGTCGACGGGGGCGGACCTCGTGCTCGGCGTGTTTCCAGCGGAGCGCCCCGAGGAGCTCGGTCCGGTTCGCATCGACGCCGATGGTCGCGTGCGCGAAGTACAGGACAAGCCGGGCACGGTCACCGACGGCATGCACAACACGTGGGGCATCGCCGCATGGACGCCGCGGTTTGGCGCGCTGTTGCACGCGGCGGTGACGGAGAACCCGAGCGTGATCCTCGGCGCCGTGTATCAGCGCGCGATCGCCGACGGAATGCACGTGCGCGCGGTGATGTTCGAGCGCGGACTCTTCATCGATGTCGGGACGCCGGAAGGACTCGCCGCCGCGTTCGTTCGCTCGCGGGACTAAGCACGGATCCTGAAATTCAGCTTCCCTGTTCCCTGTTCCCTATTCCCTACTCGTCAGAGGCGGCGCGTAGCGTGTCGTCTGTGAAGGGCGAGAACATTTCGATCCGGTTGCGGCGGTTCGCCGCGCATGTGGTTCGGCTCTGCCAGACGTTTCCGAAGGGGCCGGCTGCAAAGCACATCCTCGGTCAACTCGTGCGCGCAGCTACCGGCGGTGGAGCGAACTACGAAGAAGCGCGCGGTGCAGAGAGTCGCGCCGACTTCATTCACAAGGTTGGTGTCGCCAACAAGGAGATGCGCGAGGCGCTCTACTGGTTGCGGCTCGTCCAAGACGCGGAGCTGATCGTGAGGGGCGATGTCGACGCGTTGGTACGTGAGGCGGACGAGCTGGTCGCGATCCTGACGGCCTCGATCAAGACGGCGAAGCAACGCGATGCTACGTCGTGTGCCGAAGCGCGATCATGGCGCACGCGAGATGGAGGAGTGCGAGGTAGTTGGGGATCTCCGCGAACTTGGTCTCCACGCAGCGCGTAGATCACAGGCGATGCGCCCGAACAACCAGACCGCGTCGAATAGGGAGTAGGGAACAGGGAACAGGGAAGGTGAATTTCAGGATCGGGACTAAGCTGCGCGAGCGAACCGGAGGTAGCGCAGATGCGCGATGTCGACCGTCGATGCGCGACCGTCGAGGATCAGCTCGGCCATGCCGAGTCCGGTCGCGGGCGCGCTCTTGAAGCCGACGCCCGAGAACCCGGCGGCGACGTAGTAGCCCGTCACGCCGAAGGGGCCATCGATGATCGGCTGATCGTCGGGGGTGAAGTCGTAGAGACCGGTGACCCCGCGCCGGAACACGGACTCGCCGAGCGCGGGCAACCTCTCGGCGAGCGCGAGACCAGCGCGCGCGATCCACTTGCCCTCGACCTCGCGCACGTACTCGTCCGGATCCTCGACGGACGGGAACGGCATGCCGCGATCACGCCCGACGAAGTTCATGTCGTTGGCGGGGTGCGTGTAGAGCCCCGTGATCTCGTCGTAGAACGCGATCTCGCGCTGCGGCAGACCGTTCGGTCGACTCATGTATCCGCACTGACCCCGGCGAACTTCGATCGGGAGCGGTAGCTCGGGGACGGCGTGGAGACGCTTCGCGTAGCACCCCGCTGCGTTGACGACCACGCGCGCCGCGATCGGTCCGTCGCTGGTCTCGACGCCGGTGATCGCGCCACCCGCATGCGTGATCTTCGTGACCCGCACGCCTTCGCGAATGTCGGCGCCGCGAGCGCGAGCGGCCTCGACGAACCCTCGCGTCGCCGCGATCGGATCGGCCCATCCGCTCGAGGGTTCCCACGCGCCGCCGACGAGGTCCTTCGTCGACAGCAGAGGCTGCACCTCGAGCAACTGCGCCGGATCGAGCCAGTGCGAGTCGAGACCCTCGGCGATCAACATGTCGTGAATGCGACGGACATCGGGCTCGCGATCCGTGCCGGTGACGTGCAGATAGCCGCCGCGCGTGAACGTGCAGTCACCGCCGACGCGCTCGCCGAAGTTCGCGAACAGCTCGCGCGACCACGCGATCAGGCGCACCTCTTCGATCATGTCCCAGTGCGTCTGGATGAAGCCGCCGGCCTTGGACGTCTCGCCGGAGCAGATCGCGTCCTTCTCGAGGAGCACGACACCGGTCTGTCCACGCGAGGCGAGATGGAACGCGATGCTCGCGCCCACGATGCCACCACCGACGATCACGATCTCTGCGGTCACGCCAGCACGATGCTATCGGGAAAGAACCTCGTCGTCCCGAGCGCGATGCGCTGACCGGCAGGAAACGGTGGGACGTCGTCGTACCAGCCGTTCGCCTCGTCCATCCCGAGGGCGGCCCACAGCTGCTGCGCGAACAGCGGCATGACCGGCGCCACGATCATCGCGAGCGTGCGCGCCGCTGCGAGCTCGAGCGCGAGCCCGGTCGCGCGCTGTGCTGCCAGCGATGGGGCATTGGCGAGCGCGGCTTGCGCGGCACCGAACGCGACTGCTCGCTCCACGAGCTCGTGGATCACCGTCGACGGTTCTTTGAGCGAGCTGGCGTCGTAGCCGCGGCGCGCACGCGCGATCAGCGCCTCGAGCGATGCGAGGAAGTCGCGCTGTTCCTGCGGCCACGGCACGAGCGATGGGTTCGCAGGCTGCGGCGAGCGCCCTTCGAATTCGGCATCGATGGCGAGACCCAGCCGCAGGAGCCACATCTGCCAGAACCGGGCGACCATCGTCAGGAACACCTGCGCGGCCTGCACGCCCGACGTCATCTTGGAATCCTCGGGGCGGATCTTCGCGAGGTACAGCCGGACGAGATCCGCGGGCGCGCGTGACAGCACGGCGATCGCATCGATGCCGTGGGCGCGGCTCGTCGACATCTTCGCGTCGTCGAGGAGCAGGAACTCGTTCGCCGCGAGCTCGGTCGCCATGTCGCCCTCGCGGCCGAGCGCGATCGCGACCGCGGGATCTTGGATCAAGTAGAGGTACGCGTTGTCGACGCCGAAATAGACGGTGAGCCGCGCGGTCGGTGCGTGGGTCTCGCGCACGTGAGAGACGGCGAGCGACAGCTCGAACCACGGCGAGATGACCTGTCCCGCGAGATCACCGTCGAGCGCCAGGCCCCAGGCACCAGGTTGCGAGACCTCGAGCGCGAAGTCCGTCGCGAGGAACCCGACCGCGAGCTTGCGCAGCTTGGGTGCGAGGCGCAGCCGCCGGTGATACTCGGCGAGCGCGTCCTTGTACGGAGCGATCGGAAACAACGCGCGCTTCATCGTGCGGCGCGATGCGGGCTGGTCGCACTTCGTGCACGTGGGGCCGACGATCGCCGCGGTCTCGCTCGGGACATTGCAGCTCTCGCACACGAAGCCCGACGAGCTCGCGCTGCAGTGCGGGCACGTTCCGTAGAGATACGAGTCGTAGAGCCCGCGATCGCAGGTCTCGCAGTACAGGGTCTCGACCTCGCGCACGTCGATCTTGCCCGCCGCGCGCAGCTCGGCGAACCGTGCGCGCACCGCGGTCGCGAGCGCGTCGTCGACGGACGTCCGGAGCACGGCGTCGGGTTGCGCGTGAAAGCGTTGGAGTGCCTCGAGGATCTTCGCGCTGAACATCTCGGCGTGCGCGGCGGGCGTGCGGCCTTCGACGTCACCGCGCTCCGCGACGAAGCTCTGATGATCGTCGGTGACACACACGAGCGTCGCCGGGACACCGTGCATGCGGTAGTAGCGGCGCATCACGTCGCCGAGCAAGTACGGCCCTGCGAGGTGACCGAGATGCAGCGGGCCGTTCGGCGTGGGAGGCGACGGCACGAGCAGTCTCGGCGTGGGATCGACCTGCGCCTCGATGCGCGCTTTCCAGAACACCGAGACGAACACGAGGTCCTCGGTCGCGGACGCGTTCGTCAGATCGTGCTCGCTGTGCGGCGGCAGATAGATGACGTCACCAGGACCGACGTGCTCGGACCGTCCGCTGATCGCGATCGTTCCGGTCCCTTTGCAGATGAAGAACGTCTCGGCCGGATCGTGCGAGTGCAGCATCGTGCGGCCGCCGCCCGTGACGATCGCGTAGCTCGCGCCGAACGGGGTGTCGTCGATCGCGTCCCACGGATAGACGTCCTTGAACAGCACGCCGTGGGGCTCCGACTCGAGCTGCTCTCGTGAGAACCTGCGGATCCACATGACGGTAACGACCGCGAAGCTCGTCGAGCCTCTGCCGCCGATCACTCTACCGCAACACGAGATCCTGGAGGGGACGCCGAACGCCGGTGGGCAGTTTACGGCCGCCACACCGGACGAGCAGGTCACCGCAGGATTCTGGTCATGTGACGTCGGACGCTACGAGTTCGCGTTCGACTACGACGAGTTCGTCTACATCATTCGCGGCGCGGTCACCGTGACGGTGCACGGTACCGGTGTGGTGCACGTTCTCGAGGACGGCGACACCGCGCTGTTCCCGCAAGGCGTGACCACCACGTGGGAGATCACGCGCCCGGTCACGAAGTACTTCGTGGCTAGAGCCGGCCGGTGAGCAGCATGATCACCAGGATGACGCCGACGATGGCGGCAGGCGAGAGGCCTGCCGCGCCGTAGCGGCCATAACCGAACCCGCCACCGAGAAGAGCGAGGATCAGAAGGACAACGAGGATGGTCAACATGACCATCGGTAGTGCAGCGTGCATACCAGCTCGTGCTACGCCGCGATTTCGTTCACCTCGAGGTTCGCCGATCCACCAAGTAGGCGTGTGGACGGCGAGCGCGACGAGCACACCCATCCCATTTCGCACATCCTCGAGCGAGCGATCGCGACGCGAAGGAAACACGGCCTAGCGCCAACGCAGGACGTCGATGGTCGCGGGCGACTGCTCCGCCATCGGTTCGATCTTCAGACGCGGGTGGCCCATGTGGATGACGAGATCGAAGCCGTCGAGCTGGCCATCGGGGCCGCCGCGGTGGGGACCCGCTGGGTCGCTCTTGTCCTCCCACAGCGCCGCGACGTGATCCCAGTCGCGGGGCGTGTGGCCCGAGAACGCGCCACCGTAATCGATGCGGATCAGATCGCCGCGCTGCACGCCGGTGATCGGCGCCGACGGTGTTCCGTGATCGTCGAGCACGATCGAGCTCGTGATGCGCTTCGTGTAGGACGGGAGACCGGCGACGTTCGTATACGCGAGCCGCTTTCCGGCGCGGCGGATCGCGCCGACCATCACGTCCGCGCAGTCGGCGCCCGTGAAGCGCTCGGTCTGATGGTCGCGCCCACCACCGGCGGAGCCGAACACCTCGGGCACGAGGAGGTAGCTCGAGGGCCATCCGAGGAAGTCGTCGCTCTGCCGGATCGACACGCGATGCACCGTCGACAAGATGCCGAACGAGTCGACGGCCTCTTTGCCCGGGCTCGCGACGATCACCCCCGCGATCTCCACCTCGGCCTTGAACCGCAGCGTGCCGAGGCCGGCGAGTTGTTGCGCGTTGTCTTCACCCGCGGTGACGGCGGCGGGGACGATCGCGCTGGCGCTCCAGGTCGCGAGCTCGCGTTCGAAGTAGTCGATCGCGTCGTAGCCCATCCATTTGCCGAACGAGCCCGACTTCTGCGAGACGTTCGAGTACCAGGTCGAGTCGACGCCGTTCTTCGCGGTCGACGTGCGAAAGCCATGCGGCTCGACGCTCGACCAGCGCACGCGCGCGCTCGCGAGCGTCTCGGTGCGAATCGTCGCGCGGCCGAGGCGCACGCTCGCGATGCCTTCGGGCGCGAGCACCACCCGCTTTCGGCCGCGCTTGCCGATGACGATCGCGGCCAGCTCGGCCTTCTGATCGATGCGCGCTTCGGTCGGCGCATCGGTCCATGCGCCGCTCTCGATGCGACCGACGATCGCGGCGCGCTCGGGGACGAACGGCGCGGCGAGCGCGGTCGGGACGGCGATCGACGACGCGAGGGCGATCAGGACGAGCGAGCGCACTCCTCGTGGTGACGCGCGGCTCCGTGCCCGGCAAGGGAAATGTCGCTAGTGCGCGGTCGCGTGGCGTGCGGCGCGCGTGTGCGAACCATGGCGCGCGACGCGGGCGTAGCGATTCTGCTTCTTCACGCGAGCCACAGTCCGCTCGACGGTCGGGCAGCCTTCTGCCTTCCAGCAGGATTCGATCGGGCCCGCGCCGGCCGCTGCGGTGCGCTGGAAGAAGTACGGCACCGTCGCCGTGGTTTGTGCACGGCGCGCGGGGAACGACAGCCCGTCGAGCGTGTCGGCGATGCAGCCGCCCACCTTCATGCCGAGCTTCGTGCTGAGGCCCGGCGTCTGGATCGCGAGCGTCTTTAGCTCGCCCTTGCGCGTGACGGTCAGCTCGACCGACAGCTTGCCGGCGCCGTACACGTCGGCCGTGTGGTCCAGATAGCAGTGTTGGAGCTTCGCTTCGTAGGGCGCGAGCGTGGTCTTGACGTCGCTCGCGGAGAGCGAGACCGGGTCCGCCAGCGCCGTGGACGCGGCGAAGGCGAGGACGAGCAGGGCGAGGAGGGCGCGCATGGTGGTGACAGACCGAAGTGCAGCGGCGATGCCACGCGTACGTCCTCGGAATCGCGTGGCGGATCGCTGGTCGAGGGGTGGGGGACACGGTCCGCGCGTCTACTTCGGTAGACGACGATCCCTTGACGAATATGCACTGCGGTGCATATAACAATCACGTTATGAAACTCGAGAAGGTCGCGTTCACCGTCTACCCGACAACCGATGGCAAACGTGCGCGGGAGTTCTACGAGGGCATCCTCGGCCTCGCGGTCGGCTCGCACTCCAGTAACGGTGTGTGGACCGAGTACGACCTGCCGGGCGGCGGTTGCTTCGCGTTGTTCCAGAACGACGGGATGATCAAGCCGAGCGCGAACGCGGGCGGCACCATCGCATTCGAGGTCGACGATCTCGATGCGGCGGTCGCTCACCTGAAGGAGAAGCAGGTGGAGATCCGCATGGACATCTTCCACTCGCCCGTCTGCCGGCAAGCGATCGTGATCGATCCCGATGGGAACTCGATCATCTTCCACCAGCTCAAGAAGAAGTGATCACAAGAGCGGCGAGATCAGTCGCGCACCGGCTTGGCCGAGCCGCGCCTTGAACGGTTGGCGCGCGAAGTCGCTGCGGGTGATCTCGCGTGCATCGAGCAGGTCCTTCGCGAACGCGTTCGCGAGCGAGGTGTTCGCCGTCTCGCCGTAGACGATCGCGGCGACCTCGAAGTTGAGCCGGAAGCTGCGGTTGTCGAGGTTCGCGGTGCCGACGATCGCGACATCGTGGTCGCAGACGATCGTCTTCGCGTGGATGAACCGCGTCTCGTACTCGTAGATGCGAACGCCCGCTTCGAGCAGCTCGGGGAAGTAGCTGCGCGCGGCGAGATCGACGAGGCGGCTGTCGCCTTTCTTCGGCACGAGGAGCCGCACGTCGCAGTCGCGAAGTGCCGCGCTCGTGATCGCCATGAGCAGCGCTTCGTCGGGCACGAAGTACGGCGTCGTCATCCACAAACGGTCCGTGGATTGATTCGCCGCCGTGAAGAACATCTTGTGGATCGCGAACGCGGCGGAGTCTGGACCCGAGCCGATGATCTGGACGAGGTGCTCGCCGTCCTTTGTCGGTGCAGGGAACGTGTCGTCGGTGACGGGGCACAGCTCTTCCGCCGCGAAGTACCAATCCTCCATGAACATCCGCTGCAAGGGCCACACGGCGGCGCCGGTGATCCGGATATGCGTGTCGCGCCAGAACTCCTTGCTGCGCGACTCGCTGTGGTTGTCAGTGATGTTCATGCCGCCGGTGAATCCGACCCGTCCGTCGCAGACGATGATCTTCCGGTGGGTGCGGAAGTCCGGTCGGCGAACGCGCAACGAGCGCAACCGGATCGGATTGAACAGCGCGATGTGAACGCCGGCGGCGCGCAGCGGAGCGAAGAACGTCTTCTTGAGGTTATTGCTGCCCGTGGCGTCGACGACCATGCGGACCTGCACGCCCGCCTTCGCGCGCTCGATCAGCGCATCGCGCAGCTCGAGGCCGATCGTGTCGGGCTCCCAGATGTAGTACTCGAGGTGCACGTGGTGCGTGGCGGCCGAGACACACCGGAGGATCGACGTGTACGCGGCGTTGCCGTCGAAGAACAGCTCGACCTCCGCGGCACGCAGCGGCGATGCTTCTCCGAGCTCGACGCCGATGCGGGCGAGCTGCTGGTGTTCGAGCTCGTCCTCGGCGAGCAGTGCCTGCGCCTTCAGGACCTCGCGGACCGCCGCCTTGCTGACCGAGCGCTTCACGCGCTTGCGCTCGAGGCGAAGCGGGCCGATCAGGCGATAGATGATGTAGCCGACGATCGGTAGGAACGTCAGCGCGAGCAGCCACGCGAGCGTCGCGGCCGCGGAGCGACGCTGCAGGATGATCACGACGCCGATGCTCGCCATCCACGCCACGAACACACCGGTGATGACGAGGGTCCACACCCGCGCGCAGCTTACGGCAGGCGATACACGCAGCGAAAGCCCGTGGCGGGGAACGTCTGATCCGTGAACCGGTTCATGTTGAGAGCGTAGATCCCGGCGAGACGCCCGGCATGGTCGGCGATCTGCCCGCCGCGACGCGCGGTGTTGCCGGCGCCGCCGATGACGAGCCCCGCGCCGACGAACGAATCGAGCGTGCCGCTCGCGGAGTTGTAGTCGTTCGCGACGTAGCCGGTGCAGGCGAGCGTGGGAAGCTCGCCGCCAACGCACGCGGGCGCGCCGACGTAGTCACTCGCGTCGTAGGTCCAATCGATCCACTCCTGCAGGTGCGCGGCGAGATCCCACAGCGTGCCGCCGTTCGGCAGCACGATGGTGCGGCGCTGTTCCCATCCCGTGCCCGGCGAATCGGCGGCGCTGTTGCCGGTATCCGAGTACGGATCGTCGGGATCGGTGATGCCGAGGACCGCCGACGGATCGCTAGCGCCCTCGACGAGTCGGCCCTGATACGGCGCGCCTCCCGACCAGTTCGCCCCGGTACGCTCGGCCGCACGCGCGATCGTCATCCACTCGGGGTTGGTCATCAGCGTGTAGCCCGCGCCGAGCTGCGAACATGCGCTGTACGCGGACAGCGCGTCGAGTCCACGCCACGGCTTGCCAGCAGCGACGCTCGCCGCCGTGAACTTGCTCACCGTCAGTGCGTTCGGCTCGCAATCGTCGGTCGGAACCACGACGCAACCCTCGGGCACGATGGCGCCGCTCGAGTCGCGTGCGCGGGCCTCGAAGATCATGGCGCAGAAGTCGCTCGTGCCGAGCGTCGCGTCACCGGGCACGAAGACATAGCCCTCCGGACACGCCGGCGTCGCGACGTCGATGCTCGCCGCGTCGATCGGGTGATCGTCGAAGCCGAGTCGACCGCAGCCGAGAAGTGCGAGCGCCGCGAGGGCCAGCCTCATCTTCGACATCATAGCCGTGCGGCACGGCTCGGCGGGCGCGACGGGCTCGAGTGGGTGTGCGGGATTGCTACGGTCGCCTCCCCAGATCGCAGAGGTTCACGCAGTTGGATTGGCACGCCGGCCGCACTCGACTTGCCGCGGTCATGGCCACTACCCACGTACCACCCCCGTCGTCGTCGCAGCTGCGGATCGAGATCGCGCCCAAGACGATCGCGCTCGTACTGGGTGCCGTCGCGTCGATCTGGCTCCTCGGCCAGCTCACGAACGTGCTCATGGTGGTCACGGTCGCGCTGATCCTCGTCGGGACGTTCGACCCGCTCGTCGGTTGGCTCGAGCGTCGCGGTCTCAAACGCGGCCGCGCGCTCGTCCTCGTGTTCGTCGCGGCCACGCTGATGCTGACCGGCGTCGTATTGCTGATGGTTCCGCCGCTCGCATCGCAGCTGATCGATCTGATCGCGAGCGCACCGGCAAAGCGAGCGGATCTCATCGCGCGCTTGAACGACTACGCGTGGTCCAAGACGCTCGTGAAGGCGATCGAGGACATCCCGCTCGAGAACATGGGCGCGAAAGCGGGCTCGGTAGTCATCGGCTATTCGACGCGCCTGTTGACGATGGTCGGCTACGGCATCTCGACGCTGTTCCTCGCGATCTATCTGCTCGCCGATCCGGTGCGCTCGAAGGGGCTGCTCTACGCGGTCGTGTCGCGCCATCACCACGTGAAGCTCGCGAAGATCCTCCTCGAGCTGAAGCAGATCGTCGGCGGCTACATGCGCGGGCAGCTGATCACCTCGCTGTCGATCAGCGTGTTCGTGTTCCTTCTATTGAAGGTGCTCGGTGCCGACAATGCGCTCGCGATCGCGCTGTTCGCGGGTCTGACCGACATCATCCCGTTCGTCGGCGGTTACATCGCGAGCACGCCGGTGATCGTCGCCGTGACACCGCAGGGCACGACGGTGACGCTGATCGTCGTCGCGATCATGGTCGTGTATCAGGAGTTCGAGAGTCGCCTCCTCGTGCCGCGCGTGTACGGACGCACGCTGCGCTTGCCGCCGTCGGTGGTGCTCGTGGCGTTGCTCGTCGGCGGAACGCTGGGTGGAATCATCGGGGCGCTGCTCGCGCTCCCGATCGCGGCCGGCTTGCAGATGGTGATCCGCGAGCTGCGCGTGGATCTGCCCGGCGAGATCGCGACGTCGCACGACGACAACAAGCGCATCGACGAGCGTGCGACCGAGGTCTACGAGCAGCTGACCGAAGGCGTGCCGGCCGCGGCGGCAGGCGTGGTCGCCGAGGAGCTCGCGGCGGTCGTCAAGGAGACCGAAGAAGGCCGCACGACGTTGTCGGCCGAGATCCCAGCGGTCAACTCCGCCGGCTAGTGCGAATCGACGACCTGCGCGCGCGGTAGCTCGGGCGGTCCGTCGGCTTCAGGGCCGTGCTTCTTCGTCGGGATGCGCACGCCGGTGACGGCCCACGTCCCGGTGCGATAGGCGATGGCGGCGAAGATCGCCTTCGCGACGAAGACGAACGGGAAGCCGAGCCACACGCCCCACGCGCCCCAATCGAAGACGAAGCCGAACACGTACGAGAGAGGGATCTGGATGAGGAACGTCGTCCAGATGTTGATCCGGAGGCTCGTCATCGTCGCGCCGGATCCCTGAAACAAGCCGACGAGCGCGATGTGGATCGCCGACGGGAACATCGAGATGCCGAGCAGCTGCATCCACTGAACACAGTAGGTCTCGAGATCCGTGCCCGGCCGGACGTCGAACACGCGGATTATCGGCGCGGCCGCGAGCATGATGATGATCGCGAGCGCGGACATGATGATGAAGCAGAGCAGCATCGATGCGCGCACGACTTGCCGCGCGCGCGGGACATCGCCCGCGCCGAGCGCTTGACCGACGAGTGCGCCGGTCGCCTGCGCGACCGACATGCCGGGAACGAACGCGAGCCCCTGCACGCGAAGACCGAGGCCATGCGCGGCGACGGTGACCTCGTCGATCCGTCCGAGCATGCCGAGCGCGGTGAGGAAGCCCGCGTTGATCACGAGCATGTCGAGCGCGGCGGGCCAGCCGACCTTGAACAGCTCGACCGCGAGGCCGCGATCGATGCGCGTGGGCTTGAGCGGTGGATTGAGCCCGGGGACCGCGCCGCGCTTGAGCACGACGACGAGAATGACGAGGTTCACGAACTGCGCGGTGACGGTCCCGATCGCGGACCCCGTGACTCCGAGCGACGGCAAGCCGAAGTTGCCGAGGACGAGGCCGTAGTTGAGGACGGCATTGATGATGTTCGCGATGATCGCGCAGATGAACGGGATGCGCGTGTTGCCGACGCCGCGCAGGATGCCGGTGTAGACGAGCGTCAGGTACCAGAACGGCGTGCCGAGCATCAGCGGCTGCAGATAGTCCGCCCCGATGCGCGCGACCTCGCCGGTCGCACCCATCACACGCAGGATCGACTCCGCGGCGAGCGCACCGATCACGCCGACGACCACACCGACGATCGCGGTGAGCATCGTCGATTGCTGCACCACGTGATCGACACGAGCGCGGTCACCGCCGCCGTGTGCACGCGCGACGAGAGCGACGGTGCCGACGATCAGGCCGAGCATCGCGACCATCAGGAGGAACACGACCTGCACCGCGAAGCCGAGCGCCGCGAGTGCGTGCTGACTGTTCGGCAAGCGTCCGCACAGCGCGGAGTCCACTGCGAGCATCAGGACGTTGAGGACGTTGATGCCGATGATCGGCGCCGACAGTGACAGCAGCTTGCGGGTGATCGACGACTGCGACGCGGGCGTTACGACAGACGGCTCGGCCACGGCGGCATCAAGGTAGCGGAATTTCGCCACGCACGCGTGCCCAGCGATCGAGCAAGATCGCGACGAGCATGTCCGCCATCACGTTCACCGCGCTCCGGCACCGCGCGAGGATCCAATCGACGGTGAAGATCAGCGGGATCAGTGCGCCGACTACCTGTTCGGGGAGGCCGGCGGCGTGGAGGACGAGCGGCAGGACGATGAGGCCAGCCTCGGGAACACCCGCGATGCCGACGCCCGCCATCAGCGCGGCGAGCACGATCGTGATCTGCGCGCCGAACGAAAGGTCGTAGCCGAGCGCCTGCGCGAGGAACACGGCAGCCATCGCCTCGTAGAGCGTGATGCCATCGTTGTTGAAGTTCGTGCCGATGCACGCGGACAGACGAGCGGACTCGGTCGACACGCCCATCGCATCGAGAGACTTGAGCGTGATCGGCATGGTCGCGAGCGAGCTGTTCATCGACAACCCGGTGATGATCGCGTTGCCACCGCGACCGAAGAACACGCGCGGCGACTTCCTACCGACGATCCACGCCATCAACGGGTAGTACCCGAGCGCGTGGATCACGAAGCCGAGCAGGATCACGCCGAGAAACCCCGCGAGCACGCCGAACGTCTCGAAGCCGGCCTTTCCGATCGTCATCGCGACGACGCAGAACACGCCGTACGGCACGATCTCCACGACCCACGTCAGCATGCGCATCAGCACCTTGTAGCCACCGGCGATGCCGTCGATCACCGCGTTGATCGCGCGCTTGCTCTCGCCGTCGTCATCGGCCTTCTCCGCGTCCGATCGCACGCGACGGATCGCCGCGCCCGCGAGGATCGCGAGCAGCACGATCGCGATCACGTTGTTCTCCTCGAATGGCTGCGCGACGCTCTCGGGGATCCACTTCTGCAGGTTGTCGATAGGCGACAGCGTGGTGCCCTCGGGCGCCTTCTTCATCTGCTCGTGCGTCAGGCCGGCGAACTCTTGAATGTGACCGCGCCACGACTCGCCCGGTCGGATCGTGTTCATCAGCGCGAGACCGATCGTGAACGCGACGCTGACATTGACGAGACAGATCGCGAGCAGCCGCAGTCCCTGCTTGACGCTGACGTTGGTGCGCGCGATCGCGTCGAGCACCGCGAACAACACGAGCGGCACCGCCAACATCTTCAGCATGCGGATCACGAGCAAGCCGATCGCGCCGAGGTCACCCGTGGTGACGCCGAACACGATCTCGCCTTTGCCCACGACGACGCCGAGCAGCGCTCCGAGCGCCACCGCGATGATCACGCGGACGTAGAGCGGGATGTGCGGCACCTTCATCCGTGGGCAGCCTACCGCGTGTGCGATGCTCTCTGCATGCGCGTGCTCATCGACGTGGCAAACGGGCGGGTGAAAGAGGAGCTCGTCGAGATGCTCGTCCGCAACGGCCACACCGTCGAGCGCGGCAGCGCCTCCGTCAGCGCGGCGCGGTTCGATGTCGTCGTCGTCGGATCCGTCGAGCTCGCCGAACGCCTGCATCGCGAGCGTCCCGCGCAAGCTGTCGTCGTCTACACCAAGCTCGGTGACGTCGAGGCCCGGATCCGCGCGTTGCAGGTCGGCGCGTCGGATGCCGTCGACGCGAGCTTCCCGATGTCACAAGTCGCGGTGCGCTTCGATGCCGCCGGTCGCCGCGCCGCGATGATCCCGCGCGACCCCGAGACCATCGTCGCCGACGGCTGCACGATCGATCTCTCCGCGAACACCGCCGAGCGCGACGGGGTCGTCGTCGATCTCACCAAGAAGGAGGTCGATGTCATCCGCTGGCTCTCGCGTCACGCGGGCCGCGTCGTCGAGCGCTCCGAGCTCCTCCAGCACGCGTGGGCCGTATCCCCGACGGCTGAAACTCGCGCCGTCGATGTCTGCATCGCCGGCCTCCGCGCCAAGCTCGAGCGCGATCCGGCCAACCCCGCGATCATCGTGTCGATCAAAGGCGTGGGATACCGCTGGGCCCCCATCTCCTAACACTGGGCTTACACACCGAGCCGCATGGTGAATCCATGACGGACTTCCGCTCGCTCCCCTGGTTCACCGACCTTTCCTCCGCGATCACCGAAGCGCGCCGCACGAACAAGCCGATCCTCTCGCTCCGCCTGCTCGGCAACCTTCCCGACGAGCTGACCTGCGCGAACAGCCGCTTCTTCAAGCGCGTGCTCTATCCCGAGCCGCGCATCCACCAGCTGCTGCGCCAGGACTTCGTCCTCCACTGGCAATCCGTACGCCCCGTCCCGCTCGTCACGCTCGATTTCGGCAACGGACGCCGCATCACGAAGACGCTCACCGGCAACAGCGCCCACCTCGTGCTCGATTCGCACGGCCGGCTCGTCGACGCGCTTCCGGGTCTGTTCGACCCGGACACGTTCCTCGCACTGCTCGCGCAAGCGCGCACGTTCGCGCACGCGGATCGCCGCACGCTGCCGCAGCTCCACGCGTGGGCAATGCTCGGCGCAGGTGGTCCGCCGGCCGCGCCGCCACCGCCGACTCGCGCGATGACCGCGAGCATGCTCGCGATGAGCAAGCACCGGGTCGAGCTCCCCGTGCTGCGCCAGGTCGAGCCGCTGCCGCAAACACCGTCGGGGATCGCGGACGACACGGCGAAGAACACCGAGCTGCACGCGCGCATCCACGAAGCGTTCGCCCACAACACCGAGTGGGCCGGCATCGACGGCTTCGTCGAGTGGCTGTACGCGGAGCTGTTCGAGATGCCGCTGCACGATCCAGCGCTGGGCCTCGACGTGCCGGATCCGTTCGACGACGTGTCGTACGCGCCGGGGCCGACAACGCATCGCACGGGGCCGAGCGCGCTCAGCACAGCGCCGCGTGCGCGCGGCACAGCGCCGCATGCACGCGGCACGGCACCGAGTGGATGGATCGTTACGCCGCACGCGCACCCGCACAGCGGAGATTCGTCGATGGGCACGTCGTCGAACGGCACGTCGTCGAACGGCGCATCGTGGAGCGGTGCGTCGTCGAGCGGCACCTCGTCGAGCGGCGCCTATCGCACGAGCGCGTCGAGCCACGGGGCGACATCACCGGATCACGCGCAAAGCGCGTCGAGCCACGCGTCGACATCACCGCGCCTCACGACACCCGCGAGAGCCAACAGCGCGAGCTCCTCGATGCCGGCGCGTCACCCGCAAAGCGCGTCGAGCCACGCGTCGACATCACCGCGTCTCACGACACCCGCGAGAGCCAACAACGCGAGCTCCT
>Ga0154020_10003632_pt1 | contig 18526 bp, 20 predicted proteins | sample Klosneuvirus_201_FD_109709 | JGI IMG/M metagenome (GOLD analysis project Ga0154020, IMG submission 109709) | Active sludge microbial communities from wastewater, Klosterneuburg, Austria - Klosneuvirus_20160825_MG | ecosystem: Engineered > WWTP > Aerobic digester > Activated sludge | place... | reverse complement strand
CACGCGGTCATCGCGGGGAGCTGATCCAGCGACTCGGCCGAACCGAGATCCACGTATTGGTTCTGCGCGCTCCATCGGAGCGCCATGCCGGCACGTCCGGGCTCTTGTTGGAGAGATCCGTTGAGCGTGCCGTTGTTGTGCAGCGGTGAGTGATCGAGCGTCTCCGTGCCGTTCACCTCGTCGAACGGGAGATATGCGACCAGCCCCGACTGCTGTGCGAAGTCACAGCTGCTGCCCGGCGGCGAATCGCCGCCACCATCGGATGGATCCTCGCGGAGGCCGGGCTTGCTAAAGCACGCGCTCGCGACGATCAGCGGCACGACATGCCGCACGCGCATTGCCCCCACGGTCGTCAGTATCGCATGCCCGGGGAGATCACGGAGCACACTCGCGGACCGCGGCGATCTCGTTGCCGTCGAGGACCCGATCGAAGATCAGGACCTCGTCCATCAACCCGCGGTAGGTGTAGTTCGGTCCGCCCTCGGCTCCCGACCCCACGCGAAGGGGATACTGCGCGTCGCTCGCCGGCTGATCGCGGCGTCCCTCGTTGATCACCGAGGGTGCGACATCGTTCGCGTCGATCCACAGGTGGATCCCCTCGAGAGCGTTCCCCACTTTCGGGCTCGGACCGCCATCCCACGTCGCGCAGACATGAACCCACGCACTGTTGCGCATGATCATCGGCACCGTCTCCTCGTACACCCCCGACCGATTGCCGAAGCCGAGCCCCACCGTGCTGCTCCCGTACGCGAGATACATGTTCCACCCTCCGGAGATGCCATCGAGGGTCTTGTCGAGGAGCGTCATGTGATCGCCGGAGGTATCGGGCCGGATCCACATGCATGCGGTCACGGCGAGCAGCTGATCCACCGCTGGCCCCGACCCGAGATCGATGTACTGGCCCTGGGCATCCCACCGCACCGCATTCCCGACCCGCCCGGTGTCGACCGACAGTGCCCCGGTTATCGTGCCATCGGTGTGCTTCGGCGAGGCGTCGAGCACCATCCCCATCTGGATCTGATCGAGCGTGAGATACGTGACGATGCCCGGCACTTGGAAATCGCACGTGATGTCGGTGTCATCACGCAACTCCGGTGTGGCGAGACACCCGCCGACCGCCAGTACTGCGACGAATCGGAACCGCATCGCCGCCCAGTATCGCACGACACCCGTACGAGCAGAACCTTGGACTGAAACTCGTCGGGCATGATCGTGTCCTCTGGTGATGCGTCGTGTCCTCGTCGCGCTCTGCGTGGTCGCCACCGCTGGACGGGCGCGCGCCGAGTCGTGCAAGGACGACACGCCGTTCGACGAGGCGACGTTCAAGACGCGCGTCGCGTTCCTCGCGAGCAAAGAGCACGACGGGCGAGCACCGGGTACCGCTGGGGACACGGCGACACGGAAGATGATCGTCGAGCGGTTCACGTGCCTCGGGCTGTCACCCGCGTTCGGCAGGTCGTACGAGCAAGCATTCACCGCGGACAACGCGAAGACGGCGAACGTCGTCGGATCGATCAAAGGCGAGTCGGACGACATCATCTTGGTGTCCGCGCATCACGATCATCTCGGCGATGGTCACCTCGGCGCGAACGACAACGCGAGCGGTATCGTCGCGATGCTCGCGATCGCGCAATCCATGGTGCAGAACGAAGCGAAGCCGAAGCGTACGATCGTGTTCGCCGCGTTCGGCGCCGAAGAGACCGGCATGCACGGCAGCTACTACTACGAGGCGCACGCACCCGAAGGACTGCCGTCCGATCGCATCGTGCAGGTGATCAACCTCGACATGGTCGGCTCGCACGCATCGCGCGGGTTCGTCACCGCGATGGGCACGTTCAAAGGACTCGCGGCGACGCCGATCTTGAAGAAGCTGCTCCCGCGTTATCCGAAGCTGTCGGTCCCGATGGGCGGCAAAGCGCGCGGCTCGGACTTCGAGCCGTTCTGCAAGAAGGGCACGCCCTACGTGTTCTTCTGGACACCCGACAAGCGCTGCTACCACGCGACGTGCGACACGGCGGGCAAGCTCGATTACAAGCGCATGGTCGATATCGCGAGGCTCGCGACGGATCTGACGAACGCGATGGCCGATACCGATGTCGACCTCGCCGATGCCAAAGCAACGCAAGGGTGTTTTGGAAAGCGGCGGTAGCGTGGAAGCTCACCACAGTGTGGGATCCGGCCACCCACTAAGCGCCTAACTTTCCACGAGCACATGTGGTCCTCGCCGTGCAGCCAACGCTGCCCGGGAGGGGTTCGTGCTTCGATCGATAACGCTCATGTTGTGTCTGGCGGCCTGCGACCAGACCGTCGCCGGTGGACCACCGGTCGGCGGCAGCGTCGACAGCGACGCCGAAATCCAGCGCTACTTACGGCGCGCCTACCTCGACCTCACCGGCGAGACGCCGACCGAGGCCGACCTCACCGCATCGACCACACGATTGCGCGATGCGAACAACTCGCCGACCGCGCGTGGCGAGCTCGTCGCGGAGCTTGTCTCCAAGCAGGAGTTCGCGAACGTGTGGACCGAAGAGATCGAGAACGGCATCTTCGGTGGCAACTCGCTGACCGCGCAGTACGACCTCGTGTGCTCTCTCACGCGCGGCGTGGAGCCCGCGTGCATGTCGTGTCAGCAAGCGGATCCGTGTGCATGCGCGTGCCCGCAGATCGCGCCGCTGAAGCTCGAACGCGAGAAGCTCGCGACGACCGCCGCCGATCTGCACGGCGGCATGAAGACCTCGACGCTCGAGAAGCGCTACGCGATGCAGACCGGCTACTTCGCGATCTCCGGATCGCCCGAGGCGCGCATCACCGCGCTGTTCGATGACTTCCTCGCGCGACCGCCCGAGCCCGACGAGATCGAGAACGGTCGCGCGCTGATCATCGGATCGATCCTCCCCGGATCTCCCGCGGGCGTGATGTTCCACGAGTACGGCTCGTCGTACGCGGAGATGCTCGACATCGTGTTCGGCAGCGAGGTGTATCGCGAGGCGCTCGTGCGCCGCGTGTTCGATCGCTACCTCGCGCGCGCACCGAGCCCCGTCGAGCTCGCGCACTTCTCGGCGACCCTTGATGCGACAGAGCCCGATGCACGCTCGCTCGTGCGCGCGGTGGTCTCGTCGCGGGAGTACTTCGAACAATGAAGCACCTGCTCTTGATCATCGCGCTCGCGAGCGCGTGCACCGAGACGTACTACTACGAGCCCGGGCAAGCCGGCGACGAGGAGAGCGATCGCACTCCGAAGTCGAAGACCTCGTCGCAGTTCCTGCGCACGGTCTACGCGGATCTGATGAACCGCACGCCGGAGTCGTACGAGTTCGTCGTCAAGTTCAACGGCGTCGAGCAATTCCGGCTTCCCGTCGACGAGGAACGCGAGCTATCGGCCGTGCTCGATGGTCTCGGTGATTCGATGCCGATGCGAAACCTCTTGGTCAACGGGCTCCTTCACTCGAAGGAGGTCACGGTCCCCGACAAGGCCACCGCGGGCGGTACCGATCCGCGCGAGTACATCACCGAGCAATTCGAGAAGCTGCTCGGCCGTGCGCCGAACACGTACGAGCTCGAGGCGTTCACCGATGCGTGGAAGCAAGACCCCGCCGTCGGCCCCCGCACCGTCATCCGCGCGATCATCGGATCGCGCGAGTACCAGAGCCAGTAGGCCCAGAAGGAGATCATCCGATGGCTATCTCTCGTCGCAATTTCCTTCGAGGCGCACTCGCCGGGCTCGGCGCTGCGGCCGCATCGTCGGCGCTGTCTCCGCTGATCCGCGTGAAGCAGGCGAACGCCGCCGGCAACGGCAAGCGCGTGATCATCGTCGGCATCGGCGGTGGACTGCGCCTGCGCGAATCGCTCGGTATGGCCGAGGGCCCGACGATGCCGAACCTGCTCGGCACCACGCGGCTCGTGTCGATGCCGAACCCGCAACCATCGCAGGTGCGCATCGCGCCCGAGTACGCGATGGCCGCGCAGCCACTCGCGCTGCCCGCAGTGCGCTCGCAGCCGCTGTACACGCAGGGCTCGCTGATCACGAACCTGCGCTACGCGGATGGCCCGCCGGGACACCTGCAGGGCCACGGGTGCTTGCTCAGCGGCTACTACAACCGCATCGAGAATCGCGCGGACGCGCACCTGCCCGTGCCGACGATCTTCGAGCTCCACCGCCGCGCGACGAACGCGCCCGCGACGGACACCTGGTACGTCTCGCAGGTCGGTGGCTTCTATCGCGCGCTGATCGCGAGCGACCACGTGCACTACGGCGCGAAGTACGCGGGCATCTATCTACAACCGCCGGGCGCGATGACTCCGCTCGCGCCGATCATCACCGGCGGTAGTCGCGAGCTGAACGTGACCACCGGAGGCGGCCTGCCGACGATCCCCGCCGATGCCGCGGAGGACGCGGCGACCGCGAAGCTCACCGCGATCCTCGACGGCAATTCGCAGAGGTTCGCGGCCGACGATCCGATGGTGCACCTGTCGCCCGAGGACAACGGACAGATCCAAGCGCACCTCGGCCAGATCTACTCGGATCCGACGTTCCAGAGCTACTTCCCCGACAACTTCGGCATCGGCATGCGCAAAGACGATGGCGGCGTCGACGGCACCGCCGACGCACGGACGATCTATCACGCGGAGCGCGTGCTCTCGAAGTTCAAGCCCGCGGTCATGGCGATCACGCTGCTCGATGTCGACGTGTGCCACTCGGACTTCAATGGCTACCTGCGCAACCAGCAGATCGCCGATGCGTGCGTCGCGCACCTGTGGGACTTCATCCAAGCGGATCCCGAGCTGCGCGACACCACGACGATGATCGTGTTGCCCGAGCACGGCCGCCACGGCTACTTCAACAACAACAACCCGGACAGCCTCGGTCGGTTCGGCATCGACCACGGCCAAGGCGACGACTCAGATCGCGACGTGTGGATGCTCGCGCTCGGTCCGGACATCAAGAAGAACAACGTCATCGCACCGACAGGAATCGCGCAGACCGGTCGCACGTCGGGTCGCTACGAAACGATCGATGCCGTGATGACCGCGATGACACTGCTCGGTCACGACACCGAAATGAAGGACACGCTGGTCGACAAGGGCGCGCGCCCCGGCCTGCTCGTCGAACAGGTGATGGCATGAAGCGCTCGATCCTCTTCGTTGCTCTCGCCGCGTGTGGCAGCGACAGCGTCCCCGACATGCCCGACGCTGCGGTCGAAGACGATCCGCTCGCCGTCCACGAGACCGCGCCCGCGGGCTCGCTCGACGATCTGCACGCGCGCATCATCAGCCAGCGCTGCTCGGGTCAACCCGGGCTGTGCCACAACGGGCAGTTCGAGCCGAACCTCTCGACGCCCGCATTGACCTACGCGTACGTCGTGAATCGCCCGGGCATCGAGAAGTTCGATCGCCTACGCGTGAAGCCCGGCGATCCGAGCGCATCGCTGTTCATCGACAAGATCCGCAATCGCAACGGCGTGGCCACGCAGATGCCGCTCGGCGCCGAACCGCTCGACGAAGCCGACGTCAAGGCGATCGAGAAGTGGATCACCGACGGAGCGCTCCGCTCCCCCGGCGCCGATCCAGCCCCCGTGCTGAACAATCCGCCCAAGCGCCCGCAGCTCGGCGTGTTCGACGTCGCGGGGAATCGCCTCGACAACGGCGGCCAAGTGAACGTGAACATCGGGCAGACGATCGTCCTCCGACACACGGTCCAGGACTTCGAGACCGCCGACAACGCGATTCCGTTCTCGGCCGTGAGCCTGAACCTCGGGAACGACAAGGCCGTGGTCCTCGATCCCTCCGGCGACGATGCACAAACCGGCGTGACAACGTTCGACTCGACGAACCCGCCGATGGGTATCGGCGACTCGATGAATCGCGAGCGCAGCTTCACGATCCCCGCGACGCTGCCGCGCGTCGACACCGTCACCAAGGTCAAGGACACGATCCCCGCGGGCGGCGTGAACATGTACCTGCAAGCGTTCTACATCGACGAGCTCGATCTCGGTCCGCCCGTGACGTTCGGAATGCTCGCGTTCGAAGGCGCCACCTTCGCCATCCACATCAATCCATGAGGAAGACCATGAAATACGCACTCGTGGCGCTTCTCGTCACTGCTGCCTGCGCCGACGACGATCCGGCACCGACCGCGACCGTCGTGATGGCGACACCGGACTCGCTCATGCCGACGGACGATCGCCTCGACGATCTGACGATCACGATCGACTACCTCGACGCCGACGGTGACCTCGGCGGCGGCACCGCGGAGATCCACGACTGTCGATCCGACACGCTCGTCACGATCCTCGACATCCCCGCGATCGCGCCCGACGACATCGTCGATGGAGACTCGGGCATCAAAGGCACGCTCGATCTCCACGTCAACGACATCGGCACCGCCACCTCGAGTGCACTCCCCGACGCGTGCGCCGACCTCGGCGTCGACGAGCTAGGCGCGACCGACGCGGTGTTCTGCGTGATCCTCGTCGACACGGCAGGTCACCGCGGCGACGGCGACTGCACGGATCCGATCGCGATCGAGTAAGGCGTGTGTAAGACCGACGCTGTCACCGAGTAAGACGCGCGCGGATCGAAGAAGTTAAATTGTAGACCGACATCGATCGCGGCGCGTGAGCCGCGAGATGCGTCACTGCACGACACTCGCGTTCGTTCTCACTCTCTCCGCCTGTGGACGTACGACCGTCCCTCGCGATCCAACTCCACCTCCGTCGGTCGAGCCTCGCCCGACTCGCGCTGCGCCAACACGCGCTGCGCCAACACGCGCAGCGCCCACTCGCGCGCCGGTGATCAAGCCGAAGGCCGCGCCGCCAACGTCGGAAGCGCCGAAGAAGTTCCGGCCGCAGTCGCGCGCGTACATGCGCTGGGAGCAAGAGGACGATCGCCCGCGCGTGCGTACGGTCGAGGACGCGCGCCTCGACTCGTTGACTGCGGAAGGCATCACCGTCCGCGAGAAGCTCGAGCGCGACAAGAAGGCTGCCGTGAAGCCGACGAGGGCCGCGCCATGATCGCGCTCGATACCGACGTCTCGATCTTTCGCCGCTTCACCGGCGACCTCGACGCGATGTCTCCACGCGCCGTACCGAGCGCACCCGACCTCGCACGCCACGCGCCGGCCGACATCGATACCGCTCGTCTCGCGTGGGCCGGCCGTATCGTCGACGAGTACCGCTCCGTCTCGATGTTCTCGGAGCTGCTGCGCTTGCTCTCGGATCTCGAGGCGCCCTACCCCGCCCTGTGCACGGTGCATCGCCTGATCGGCGACGAGCTCCGCCACACCGAGCTCACCGCGCGCGTCGTGGACTGGCTCGGTGGCCACGCCGATCTCGCGATCGATCTCGCTGACTGCGGCCTCGCACCGCGCGGCCCGGACGAGTCCGCGATCGATCGGGCGCTGATGATCGTCGCGCGAGAGCTCGTGGTCGGCGAGCAGGAGTCGATCTACGCGCTGGCCGCGTATCGCGACGCGACGACAGAGCCCGCGATCAAAGGCGTGCTCGAGCTCGTGCTGCTCGACGAGGTTCGGCACGCCGCCGCGGGGCGCGCGCTGTTCTCGCTGCTCGCCGACGAGGAGACGCGCGGAAACTTCGCGCCGCTCATGGCCGACGATCGAGCACAACTGCGCGCGACATACACCGCGTCCGCACACGGCGGACCGGGCCGCGCGCTCGGTGGCAGCATCGAGCTCTCCGACATCGAGCGCTACTGGCGGCGCGACCTGTTGTGAGCTGTTCGCCCCGGGGCTCCTGCCGAATTCAAGTGGAACGAATTCGGTCGAAGCGCCGCCGACCTCGAGCTCGATCGACTCGATCAAGATCGACTGATCGTGATCCTCGTCGGGGTTCGCGTCTCGACCCGAGAGAGGAGCAACATCCAGTGGGATGAACCTCGGTGCCCACGACCCGTTGGCAATCCCAACCGAAACAATGCCCCCGATTCTCGCGTGCCCGAGAAGCTCGATGGCGGCTCCTCGTGGAGGCATATCATTTGCGTGGGCAGCTGACTGCGCTCACACGAGTGGTTGCGCGCTAGCGAAAGGGCCCTTTGGTGTTTGGGGCCGAATACTCGACAATGTACTTCCCGTCGGGAACGATGGCCTCGGGTTCCTTCACGTAGAGCTCCGCGTATCCGCACTTCCGGCACATGTACGCCGTGAGGTCTCCGATCCCGTGGCTCTTCTCGACACCGAGCCAACTCACGCCATCGTGATGCAGCGCGAGCTTCATCGGCCGCGGATACATCCTGTCCGTCGTCTCGTCCGGCATCGCGAGGATCTGGAGCAGGTACGGATGCTGGCACTTCGTGCAGATGCCGGTCTTGCGCATCGGCGGACGCTATCGCGACGCTGCTACGGAGGCGAATCAGTTGCCGGCGACGCGGCGGCGGAGGTCTTTGACCTGCGACATCCAGGTGGAGTCGCCGCGCCACAGCAGCGCGAGCTCGGAGCCTTCGACGACGCGGTCGAGGACGTTGGTCGCCAGCTGGACGACCGCGGGAGTCGGGCGTACTGGGTGCGAGCGGACCCATTGATCGACGATGTCCGTGATCGGGTCCTTCGCCAGCAGGTTGTTCGAGGAGCCTCTGGCGTGGTGAGCGCGGCCCTGGAGGCGCGCGATGACCTCGCAGGCAGCGACGGCGGTACAGCCGAGCTCGACGTCTAGCTCGTCGTCGTCGACCTCTTGCGCCGACGACAGCGTGTCGGTCACGAAGGTCAGATCGGACGCATCGGCAAGGTCCGCAGACCAGTCGCACGCCGCGTCGTTCTCGAACGCGCCAGTTCCCCAAACGCCCATGTCGGCCACCATTAGCGAATCGCGATCATGATCGTCAAGTAGAGTGTGCATGCGTGGCGAAAGAAGTTCCGGATCTCCGGCGCGATGCGTCAGAGAAGACGACGAACGAAGACGACGAAGCGCTGCGGTGTGCTGCATGTGGACACGAGGTCGCGAAGCGACGAGACGCGATGGAGATGAGTGGGGCGCATCAGCACACCTTCGTGAATCCGAACGGTGTGGTGTTCGACGTAATATGTTTTCGCGAGGCGGCCGGATGCGTGGAAGTGGGTGACGAAGACGCAACGTTCACGTGGTTCCCGGGATGGACCTGGCAGATCGCGATCTGCGGGAGCTGTCGCGCACACCTCGGCTGGAAGTTTCGGCTCGTACCGGACGCGTTTTGGGGGCTGATCCGTACGCAGCTGAACGGGTAGCGATATCGTGGGCGCATGAGACCGGAGTTGGACATGGTCGCGATCGCGCGGCGCGTGCTGCGCGAGAACGGGTTCGAGCCGGACCTGCCGGCGGGGATCGAGGATGGCGTGCCGGCCGAAGACCCGGTGGCAGGCGTGAAGGACCTGCGCGACTTGCCGTGGTCGTCGATCGACAACGCGGAGTCGCGCGACCTCGATCAGATCGAAGTGGCGGAGCGGCTCGCCAACGGAAACATTCGCGTGATGGTCGGAATCGCCGATGTCGATGCGTTGGCGCCGAGGGAATCACCGATCGATCGATATGCGGCGACGAACACGACCACGCTGTACACGGGCGTCGCGATCTTTCCGATGTTGCCCGAGCTACTGTCGACGGATCGGACGAGCTTGCTCGAGGGCGGGGATCGGTTGGCGGTGGTGACGGAGATGGTCGTCAAAGCGGACGGGATGCTCGACGACGACGCGACACGGATCTATCCCGCGCGCGTCCGCAACCAAGCGAAGCTCGTGTACGAGCGCGTGGGCGCGTGGTTAGAGGGACAGGGATCGATCTTCGAGAACAAGACGATCGCGGGACAGTTGAAGCTGCACGATGAAGCGGCACAGCGGCTACGGACGCAGCGGTATGCACGTGGTGCGCTCGACTTCGAGACGATCGAGGCGCGGCCCGTCATGCGCGATGGACAGGTCGTGGATCTGGTGGTCTCGCACAAGAACCGAGCGCGGCAGCTCGTCGAGGATCTGATGATCGCGGCGAATGGAGCGACCGCGCGGTACCTCGAGCGCGCGGGGTTCTCGTCGATCCGCCGCGTCGTGCGCGCACCGAAGCGATGGGATCGCATCGTCGAGCTCGCGGGCAGCTATCAGTACAAGTTGCCGATCGAGCCGAACGCGAAGGCGCTCGCGGACTTTCTCGCGGCGCGGCGCGCGGCGGACCCGATGCGGTTCGCGGATCTGTCGCTGTCGGTGGTGAAGCTGCTCGGTCCGGGCAACTACGAGCTGCAGAAGGCCACCGATGTAGACACCGGTCACTTCGGCCTCGCGGTGGACGATTACACGCACTCGACGGCGCCGAACCGTCGCTATCCGGATCTGCTCACGCAGCGCTTGCTCAAAGCGTGCGCCGCGGGCGCGAAGCAGCCGTACAGCGACGACGAGCTCGTCGATCACGCGGCGCATTGCACGGATCGCGAGAACGCAGCGCGCAAGGTCGAGCGAACGATGCGCAAGGTCGCCGCGGCGGCGTTGCTCGCACCGCGTATCGGCGACGAGTTCGACGGGATCGTCACGGGCGCCTCGGAGAAGGGCACGTTCGCGCGGCTCCTGTATCCGCCTGCGGAGGGGCGCATCGTGCGCGGCGAGCGTGGACTCGACGTCGGCGACAAGGTCCGCGTCAAGCTGCTCGATACGGAGCCCTCGAAGGGCTTCATCGACTTCGCGCGACTCTAGATCGATTCTAGATCGACTCTAGATCGACTCTAGATCGACTCGATGCGGTCGTTGCGGACGCCGTTCGTCGGGTCCCAATGCAGCGAGATACTGAGCGAGCCACTGATCGACAGCGGTTCGGCGTACGACAGGCGCGAGAGCTGCGCGTAGTCCGATGGATCGATCGCATCTTCATCGGGCGCGGGGATCTCGCGCTGCACGAGCGACAGCGTGAGCCCGAGGTCGACGTGATCGCCGAGCTTGATCCCGATGTGCGGCGACACCGTGAGACTGCGACGCACGGTCGGGTGGAGTAGCTGTACCTCGGTCTCGAGCTCGAGACCGAACTCGAGGCGATCGTGGCGCAACGAACCGACCGCGTTGATGCCATGTACCGGGTAGGTCGCGAAGTATTCGCCGAGCTCGTTACGAACGCGGTAGCGCTCGGTGACCCACCCGAGGTGATAGAAGAACGCGAGTCGATTGCCACGCGGATCGTCGCTCGCGAACTTGTCCCACTCGAGCGCCGCACGCGAGCGATTCGAGAACTTGTACTGCGCTTTCGGATCCTCGAAGTTCGTGTAGCTACCAGCGCCGAGCGACCAGTGATCGTCGAGCAGCTCGATGTACTCGGCCCCCGCGCGAATGAACCAGCTCTGTGTGTCGAGCGAGACCTGTGTCCCGTCGTCGAGGACGAGCGGAGGCTGACGATTCAGTCCGCCGTTCGAGAACATGCCGCCGAACGCACGGCGCTTCCGCGTGATCCAGCGCCCGAGCACGTTCAGGTTGACCGACGCCGACCGGTACTTCTCGGTGTAGCTGCCGTTCCCGCCGATCTCGATCATCAAGCCGAACGGCGAGCCAGCCTTCGCACCGGCGGCGGCGACCTCCGCAGGTGTGTCGAACGCGACCGCGACGGCTTTCGGGTAGCGCGCGGCGACGAACAGCGCCATGCCGCGCAAGAACGTGGGCTGAAGTTGCTCGCGTTGCTCGTCATCCGTGCCGCGCGAATCGACGTCGACCTCGACCTCGATCACCGGTGGCGCACCGGGCATGTGGCCGACGAACCGCAGATGCACGTGATCGAGCAGCGCGACCTCCGTCGCCGTCACGTAGACAACGACGTCGGCACCCGCGCGCGGCGACCACAGCAGCACCTTGTTCGCATCGATGAAGCCGCGCATGAACGCGGGGCACACCTTCGTGCGCCCCGTGTCCTCGCATTCGAGCGCGACTCGAATCGGCGCGGTCGGCGCGGTCGGCGCGGTCGGTGCGGTCGGCGCGGTTGGCACCGGTGCGGTCTGCGCGTGTGCGTGACCGACCAGCCCGAGCAGCAACGCGAGGACGGCGAGTCGCACGCGTCGAAGCGTACTGTAAGGCCAACGTAACGTCTCGGGTTGCGGGTAGTTACGCGCAGATCTAACGCACCCCCCACGCGTCTCACTCCCTTGTCCGCAACCACCAAGGAGTCCGCGTCATGTCTCGCGTTCGCACGTTCTTCGCCTCTCTTGCTCTCGCCTCGAGTCTCGTCGGCTGCGCTGTTCCCCACGCCGATGCGAAGTCTGCCAAGTCCGAACCCGTCGCCGTTGCCCCCATCCGCATCAAGCCGCCCGTGAAGGACACGCTGCGCCAACAGGTGCGCGTGAAGCTCTCCGAGCGCCGCAAGCTCACGATCGAGCGCTTCCTCGCGTATCGCGAAGCGCGCGTCTATCCGATCAACTCGAAGATTCCCGGTGCCGCGCACGTGTGGCTCGACGAGCTCGGCAACCTGTGCGCGGCCGCGACGCTGATCTCGTACGACTGGGGCCGCCTGGCGTCCGAGAACGTCGCGCGCGAGAACAACAACATCGCGCTCGCTTCGCTCAGCGATGGCGAGCTCTACAACTGGATCCTCACCTCGGGCATGACGCAGGCCGAGATCGTCGCGATCCAAGCGCCCGGCTTCGCGGGTGGAGACCTCCCGATGCCCGAGGAGAACCCGCGCATGGCGGAGATCACGCGCCTCTATCAGCTGTACACGGATGTCGAGCGCCAGATCCGCTCGCTCGACAAGCACAACCTCGACCTAGCGGTCGACGAGCTGATGAAGCATCCGCAGATGGCGCGCGACCTCGTCGCCGGCAAGACCGCGACCGCCGGTCACTTCGGCGTGCGGACCGATACCGTCGGCTTCGATCCGTCCGCGCCGGTCGCTCCGCCGCCGCCCGCCGAGGCCGGGTTCGCGCAGCCGCCGCCGGCGTGATCGCTAGGCGGTGATCGCCGCGATCTTCTTGGTCAACGCCTTCTGCGGCTCGCTCGGCTCGACGGTCTGCATCGCGACGAGCTTCTTGAGATCACCTTCGAGCTTCATCTCTCCGGTCATGAACGCCTGCACGCCTGCCACCGTGTCGCCCTCGACGAAGATCTTGCGAGCGAGCTCTTCGGAGAGCGTGATCGACGCTTCCGCGCTCGGCTGATGGCCCTGCGTGAACAGCCCGTCCTTCATGAAGATCTTCGCATCGCCCTTCGGCGACGTGACGGTGACGTTGACCTCGACGGCCTTCATCTCCGCCGGAATCTTCAGATCGCCGGACTGCGCGATGAGCTCGTCGACCTTCGTGAACCATTCGTGAGACAGGAACGCGTAGGACATGCACGCGTTGTAGCGCGTACAATTCGCCAAGTGGAATTCACCTTTGATGACATCACCGTGCCGTGCACCAACACGGATCGCGTGGTGTTCCCCGACGTGGGAATCACCAAGGGCGAGGTGATCCAGTACTACGCGAGCATCGCCGACGTGATCCTGCCCGAGCTTGCCGGAAGGCCACTCACCATCGAGCGATTCACGAAGGGCATCGACAAAGGCGGCTTCTTCCAGAAGCACGTGCAGAAGCACTATCCGAACTGGATCGATCGCGCCGAGCTCGGCACGAAGACGCGCGTCATCTATCCGATCTGCAACGACGCCGCGAGCCTCGTGTACTTCGTGAATCAAGGCGGCTTCGTGCTGCACATCTGGACGAGCCGCAAACAAGCACCGCACAACCCCGATCTCATCGTGTTCGATCTCGATCCGCCCGACGGTCGCTTCGACCTCGTGCAACAGACCGCTCGTCTGTTGCACGAGATCCTCGACGAGATCGATCTAACCGCGTTCGTGAAGGTGACGGGCTCGAAGGGCTTGCACGTCGTCGCGCCGCTCGACGGCAAGTCGACGTTCGAAGAGGTTCACGCGCTCACGAACGCCGTCGCGACGATGATGTGCGAGCGCCATCCCGACATCGTCACCATGGAGTTCTACAAGAAGGACCGAGCGGGTCGCTTGTTCCTCGATACGCTGCGCAACGCGCTCGGTGCCACCATCGTCGCGCCGTACTCGCTGCGCGCGCGACCCGGCGCGCCGGTGTCCGCGCCGATCGAGTGGGAAGAGCTCGACGACGTGAAGCCGAACGGGATCACGATGCGCGACATCGCCGGTCGCCTCGATTCGCTCGGAGATCCTTGGAGCAACCTACGCGCGCGCCCGGGCAACGTGAAGAAGGCCACGAAGAAGCTCGCCGCACTGCGCTAGAGTGGAGCCCATGCGTTGGCTCCTGTTCGCGATGCTCGCCGGATGCGCGGAGCCGACGGGGCTCGGTGATGCGTCGACGACCACGTACGCGAACGCAGCGTCGGCGACGGTCGTCGTCGCGAATGCCAGCGACGGTGTGCGTGCCTTTCGCGTGTGGAGCGTCGAGATCGGCGATGCGCAACCGGGAACAGACTGCAAGAACCGCGGCGATGCACTGATCGTGTTCGACGTGTTCACGCAGCTGAGCTCGGCGCCGCGCGGCGTGGTCCCGTTGACGATGGAGGTCCCGCCGCTCGTGTATCCCGCGGTGGCGGCGCACTACGTCGATGGCTTCCCGATCGACGGAGAGATGGTCATCGACGCTGCATCGACGACGGGCCTGTTCGGCAGCTTCCGCGGTCAGGCGAACCTACAAGGCACCGTCGTGACCGTCGAGGCAGCGTTCGAAGCCCCGACCTGCGGCCTCTGACTGCTCGCTAGGGGCACGTCGTGGCGGCGAGCAAGGCCTGATACGTATTCTGCGTCGCACCACCGCAGCGGCACTCTGTCGGAACGTCCGCATCGTCGACGCATGCGGCGTCGGCATCTTTGAACGTACGCATCTCGCTGCAATCGAGCTGGTTGTTCATGAAGTCCTCGCAGTCGCCGACGAGATCGAGGTTCGCGGTGATCTGCGCGTACGTCCGCACGGCGAGGTGACAGGCGCGCGCGTACGTCGGTAGCGCGTTGCCGAACATGAAGATGACCTCGTAGTTGTCGCGACAGCCAGCGCTCGTGATCATCGTCGTTCCGGCCTGTCCTCCCCAGTACGACGTCGTGAACACGATCTCCGTATGCTTCGTCGGCCCGGGATCGACCTCGGTCACCGTGACGGGAACCTGCGCGAGCCCGGCGCGGATGCAGCTCGTCAGTGACGCCCAATCGATGTCATCGTGCGGCCACGGTGCCAGCGTGCGCTCGACGTCGACGATCGGCGTGAAGTTCGCGGACGAATCGTCGAAGCCACCATACTGATACGTGGCGCCGGTGCGGTTCAAGTACAGCACCGCAGGCTCGCATCTCGCGTCGAAGAAGGTCTCGCCGCTGTTCCCGCACGCAGCGAGCGTCACGACGAGCATCCACTTCGACATCAACCCACTATCGCACGGTCCACTGCATCGGCGGCACGCTGAACTTCGTGTCGCCCATCGAGATCGTCGACGCGGCGCTGCGCAGGGTTCCGGCCAGCGTCGGGATCACCTTGTACTTCACGGTGTAGTGCTGGCCCGGATCGAGCGGCGGCATCGTCAGCTCGAGCTTGCCTTCGGCCGCCTCGAACTTTGTCACCGCACCGTCGGCCACCAGTGCGTCGAGGCTCGGCGTGTCGACCTGCACGCCCGCGGGCAGAGCTTGCACGATCTTCACCACGCTGCCCGACGGTGCCGTCGCAGTGAGCGTCAGCTCGACCGGCTTGCCGACTGTCGCGGTCTCCGTCGAGCGCACGACTTCCATCTCGAGGCCCTGCTCCGTGGTCTGCTTCTTCCACGGCACGTAGCCCTTGAGCGTCAGCGAGTAGCCGAGTCCGGGCACGGCAGGCTCGGCGACGATCTTCCACGTGTGCGCGCCGGCGAGACCCGTTGCCGGTGCGGGTGCTTCGAGGGCGAGCACCTCGCGCAGCGCTTCGCGATCGAGCGTCCCTTCGGTGACGGGCACGCCGTCCATCAACAACGAGATCTTCACGCCGGCGGGCACCGGTGTCTTGAACAGCTCGACGACGGCCTGCATGCACGACAGGTTCGCGCGTCCATCGCCCCACCCGCGCTCCGGGCTGTACGAGCCGAGCAGCGTCGCGCCGAGATCCGCCATCGGCGCTTTCGGATCACCTTGCAGCGCGAGCACTGCGAGCGCGGTGGCTTCCACACGCGACGGCACGAGTCCGTCCGCGCGAACGACGCCCGCCGGCACGTCGAGGTACATCGAACCATCGGGCGCGGCCTGGAGCGCGGTGCGAATGCGCTCGCGCAGCTTCTCGGCGAACGCGTCCCTCGCGCTTCCACTCGCGAGGATCGCCGCGGCGGTATACGCGTCTTGCACTTGCTCCGAGCTCCGCTCGAACGCGCCGGCCGCTCGCATCGCGACGCCTTGCGCGCGTTGCCGCTCCGTCGTGGTCAGCCGCGAGCTGGAGACCGCACGTGTCGCATCGGCCGTCGCGACGAGCACGCGCTGCAACGTCCAGCCCGTTCCGCCCGCGAACGTACCGTCCGGGCGCTGGCTCTTCGCGAGGAACGCGGCCGCCCGCTCGCCGAGTCGTGCGAGCACGGGATTCTGCGGATGCGCCAGCGTCGCTTCGACGAGTAGCGTCGCGCGATCGACATCGAGATTGCGACCCGCGCGGATCGCCCGCTGGCCGGTGATGATCGAGAGCGTGCGCAGCGCCTCCGGATCCGCCTTGTCGCCGAGCGACGTCAGCAGCTTCTCCGCTTTCCCGGCGAGGAGCAGCGCGTACGCATCCTCGGCCGCGCCGGAGCGCAGCGTCGAGACTCCGAGCTCCGCGCGCAACAGCGACAGCGCCCCCGGATACACGAGCAAGCGCACGCGGTCCGTGGTCGGATCCGACTCCGCGGGGCCTTCGATCGTTAGCGTTCGGGGTTCGGCGAGCGTACCCGTGCGCGTGACACTCTCGGGCCGTCCCGACGGACGTACCTCGATCGTGCGTTGCACGGCATCGCTTCCGGCGAGCCCGCCGAACACGGTGATCGTGCCGGCCTTCTCTGCCTTGAGCGTCGCGTACTCGACGATGCCGCTCTGCGCGGGGACCGTCTTCGTGCCACCGCCGCCCGCGAGCGTTCCATTCTTCGCGTCGAGCGAGAGCTGGCTCGTGACCGCGGCTTCGGTCGTGTTGATGATCTGGATTGGCAACTTCACTTCGTCGCCGATGACGAGGAACTTCGGCACGACGAGATCCACGTACGTCGGAAGCGTTCCGATGAACTGCGTCGTCGCGCCGCCCTGCGCACCCTCGCGCGAGTGAGCGAGGGCGAGCACGCGCCAGCTCGTGAGGCGATCCGGCACCCGCACGGGCACCGTCGCGTTGCCCGCGTCGTCGGTCACGACGAGTGGCTCGAACAGGAATGTCTCGGGGAACCACGAACGCACGGTGTCCTCGCTGCCGCCGCTGGCCCCTCCGCCACGACCACTACCAACGCCGTACCCCGAGCCCTTGCCGATGGTCCCGTACCTGCCGGTACCGATCGCGCTCGATCCGGTTCCACCGCCGCCGGGGCCCATGCCGTTCCGCCCGAAACCGAAGCCGCCGTTCATCTCGCCATCGATGTTTGTGGTCTTGGGCGCGGCCTGTGGCTCCTCGCTCTTCATCTTGTACTGGCCCTCGGCGCGGTCCGAGTCCTTCTTGCCCATCTTCCCTTCCTCGAGCGCCATCGCGGTTCCGGTCCCGCCGCTCTCGTCGGCCGCGCTCCCAAAGGCCACGAGATCGTCTCCGGGCGGCGACGGATCATCGAGGCTGATGCTCGACGCGCGCGATCGATATGACTCGTGCGAACCATCGGACTTGTCGCGCCCCTTGCAGCCCGCGATCACGAGAAGCGCGAACAAGATCGTCTTCATGTTCTTCATCACGGCTTCTCCTTCGCCACCCACGCGGCCCAGTTCTCGACATCCTCCGGTAGACGAGTTCCGACGACGATCACCGCGCGCGGATCCGTCAACGACAACAGATCACCCGGCAGCATCGACAGGCGCAGCTCGCGACCGTACGCGTCCGTCACCTTCTCGCCGCGCGCCTTGCACGCCGCGAGCGCTTGCTTCCACAGCTGTGCCATCGCCGGTGGCTGCATCTTCGTCGTCGCCGGCGAGCTCTTCTCCCACGCACGCGCCTGCACGTGCAGCTCCGCGAGCACCGTGTAGAAGTTGTCGGTCAATTCCTCGACGGGATCGAACATCGTCGTCGCCGTCGCGGTGATCACCGCATCGAGCTCCGGTGGCGTCGGGATCGCGGACACGCGCAACACGGTCGCGGCCGCCGCGTTCGCTCCACGAATGCGACCGAGCGTGAGCGCTTGGCCATCGAGCGTGCCGAACGCCGGATCGGCGGTCTGCACCTGCGGCTGCACGCGCGCCATGCTGTCGGCGCCTTCGAGCGATGCGATCTGCCCGAGACTCGCATCCACTCCGAACAGACCGACCGCCGCTTTGCCGCCCTTGCCCGCGATCTTCGTCTGCACCTCGAGCTCGGCCTGATCGCCGGGCTTGTACTTCGGCTGCTTCGGTTCGACGCTGACGGTCAGCTCGCTACGCGGTTTCACGAACACGAGCGCGCGTTGTCCCGCACCGGTGAT
>Ga0154020_10003631_pt1 | contig 18527 bp, 15 predicted proteins | sample Klosneuvirus_201_FD_109709 | JGI IMG/M metagenome (GOLD analysis project Ga0154020, IMG submission 109709) | Active sludge microbial communities from wastewater, Klosterneuburg, Austria - Klosneuvirus_20160825_MG | ecosystem: Engineered > WWTP > Aerobic digester > Activated sludge | place... | reverse complement strand
TGGCTCGCATACCTCGTATTGTCATTCCCGGCTATCCGCATCACGTGACACAGCGTGGCAATCGCCGTGCTCCAACATTCTTTGAAGATGGTGACTACGAGCTTTATGTGGCATTGCTGGGAGAAGCAGCCCGAAAGGCCGGAACAGAGATCTGGTGTTACTGCCTCATGCCCAATCATGTGCATATCATTGTTGTTCCCTCGGATGAAGATGGATTACGCCGCACTTTTGCCGATGCCCATCGGCGTTATACCGGATATATAAATGCCCGCCTGCGGGTGACAGGGCATTTATGGCAAGGGCGATTTAGCTCGGTTGTGATGGATGAGGAACACCTGATGCATGCCGTGCGATACGTCTCGATGAACCCGGTTCGTGCCGGGTTGGTTGAACGGGCAGAAGCGTGGCGCTGGTCAAGTGTTGCCAGTCACCTGTCAGCGCAGGACAACGAGTTAGTCAAGGTTGCGCCTGTGCTGGATCGTTATGGTGATTTCGCTACCTTTCTTGCTCAGGAAAATATTGCCGAGGTATACAAAAGACTTCGTCAGTCAGAAACAACGGGGCGACCCTTGGGTTCGGAGGATTGGGTCGAAAAGTTAGCGGCAATGACTGGCCGTGAACTTAAAGCGAAAAAACGTGGCCCCAAAAGAATAAAGGGCGGGAGTTAAGTATATTTAGTAAACTGTCACCGTAATTACAGACTGTAAAATACACAAAATAAGTCATAAAAATAAAGCTCAATTCATATCTTGTTCTTAACGACAAGTTGTTGACATAATTTTATAATCGAATAGCTGGTCTTAATAGATATTAAAGCTGAAGTTATGCTTATAACCAAAACCTAATAAGGAAGTTAGTGTATGTATATCCAGTGGAAAAAATCATACGAAACAGGCCATTCTCTTATTGATGCAGAACACCGCCTGCTAGTCATGCTTTTTCGCAAGCTCGACGTAGCTATCAAGACTCGTGAGTCTGAAACATCAGTTTCACGCATCGTTCAAGAAGTTAAACAGTACGTAAAATTTCATTTTATAAGCGAAGAAAATCTTATGTATGAAACAAACTATCCTAGAATAGAAGGACACATAGCAATTCATACCCACCTACTGGTGGAATTAAACAACATGACGAGTAAACTTACTTTGCACCAGGAGTTTCCTGAAGACGTACTCGATTTTCTCTCTGATTGGTTAACCAATCACATCGCGCATCACGATCAGCTATTAGCCAAACACGTTGATAGTGCCACAGACCGGCCTGTAGCTGAGTTAATTTACCCCGAGTATCTACAAACGATTATCACACAGGTTTCTACACCGGATTAAGGCTGTTGTCTTATTTGTACTCAAGCTTAGACATTCAGCATCCGGACGCAACCATTAAATTACGGCGACAGTTTACTAAACACACTTAGTTCCCACCCTTTGCTTTTTTGAGGCCGCGTTTCTTCGCCCTCAGTCCACGGTCAGTCGTTGCTGTTAACTTTTCGATCTAATCCTCCGAACCGAATTACCGGGTATCGCAACACGAGGTAAGCGAGCCATACTGACAATATGATATGGCATATTTAGTAAACTGCCACCGTAATTGCGTGGTGGCAATGGCACGTTTTCTCAAGGGGACGCGGGTGCGCGCGGTATGGTGCGAATTCTACGATGCGGATAAACAGCGTTGGTCAAAAGCAATTTCGCCATGCGGTTAATTCAGTAACCATGATTTTGATACCATCGTACAGCGTCTTCAAGTGCATACCGAGCCGGGCGGAATGTGTAACCTAATGTCTTAATTGCTTTCTCACTGGTAAAAAACATCATTTTTCTTGCCATGCGAATGCTGTCCAGCGTAGCTCTGGGTTCCTTATGAGTGATAGCTGCGATTTGTTCCATGAACCATGCGATGGGAAGCATAAGATTCGTCGGCAGATTGATACGTTTTTTGCGCTGACCGATAATATCGTCAAGCGTTTCCAGCACTTCCAGCAGGGACATATTGTCGCCACCGAGGATATAGCGTTCGCCTGTTTTTCCATACTGACATGCCAGCAGATGACCCTGAGCGATGTCATCGACATGTGCGATATTCAGGCCGGTATTTAGATAGGCAGGCATTCTGTCATGCAGGGTATCCAGAACGATACGTCCAGTCGGTGTTGGTCGAATATCGCGCGGGCCGATTGGTGTTGATGGGTTGACGATGACCACGGGCAATTGATGCTGCCGTGTCAAGTCTTTAACCCTCTGTTCTGCAATGTATTTTGATCTTTTATAGTGACCGTTGATCTGTTTCAGGGTGACGGGTATTTCTTCGTCGGCTGGCGTTCCATTAGTTGTCAGTCCCAGGGTTGCGACGCTGCTGGTATAGATAATACGTTTCAATCCGGCATTGGCGGCAGCAATGATTAGTGTTTCGGTACCGTGTACATTGATGTCGTACATGGTTTGAGGATCAGGTACCCACAGACGGTAATCCGCAGCAACATGGAAAAGATAATCGCAGCTTTCGACTGCCTTTTCCAGCGAGCACCGATCACGCAAATCGCCTTCAAAAATTTCAACTGGCAGGTTATCGATATTGCGCCGGTCGCTGTTGGGTCTGATCAAGAGCCGTACTTCATGCCCCGCTTTCAGCAGGCAAAGCATAACTGCTGAACCTAAAAAACCCGTTGCGCCTGTGATGAGAGATTTCATGACAGAATACTTTGATACTCTGAACCTATTGTCATCCGGTTATTTCGGACGATGCGCATGAGGGCTCCTTCGAATGAAGTTCGTTTGTGGAGGTGAATTACGGTGACAGTTTACTAAACACACTTAGCTCCCACTCTTTGTTTTTTTGAGGCTGCGTTTCTTCGCCCTCAGTCCACGGCCAGTCATTGCTGTTAACTTTTCGATCTAATCCTCCGAACCGAATAACCGGGCATCGCAATACGAGGTAAGCGAGCCATGCCGACAATATGATATGGCATATTTAGCAAACTGCCACCGTAATTCACTGTAATTGTGACGACAGCCTGGCCTTGATGCTGATATCCTGCCAGGCTGTCATCCGGTTACGGTCACCGCTGCTATTGATTCTGAGCGGCTATTCAGGGATTCGGGTCAGAATAGCGGTTTCTCTAGGATCCTTGAAATCTGCGCTGCCCTCGCTGAACAACCCAACAATCAACTGCTCGCCACTTTGGCGGATGCCAAACAGATTATTTTGTAACCAATTAAAATTGATTGTTGGGGTACTAAATGAAGCTCTCCCAGAGACAAATCCATACGACCAGTTGGCTGTTAAATTAGGCACGATATCCCTGTCGCCAATATCGGGATGTCCCGCAGCAGGACCGGACACAATTTGTGCGGTAAAATTATCTAAAGCATTACTACAACCTGAGCCGCCAGGTCCAATGCCCCGGATTGTGTAGAGTGAACGGCTGTCATTTAGAATCGTCGGGCCTTCCAGCAAATAGCAAATACCGCCTTGGGTCCTGTAAAGCCCGGTGCGGATGCTCGCGATTGTCTGCACGGGTTGGGACAATGCAACCGAGGAGATTTCCTCGAACACAAACCCCTGATTGGGCAAAAAGGTAAATTTGAACGACGCATCATATAGCGTGGTCTGGCCGGTATCGATATCCGTTACCGGGACGCGCAGCATATTGATGTTGCGCCCGGAGCCGATCACGTGGCCAGCATGAAAATCAACATTCAGACTTGTTCCGGGAACAATCTCCGACATAGCCGGCCCAGACAGCAGACCACATACCATTGCAACTAGCAAGGCTGAAAATAATTTATTATTCATTTTGCATGTCTCGTTTGTTTTTGAAAAATCCCCTCTACACAATTCTATAGCGGGCGGAAAATATGCTAAACCATACCTCGCAACCCTGCAACCTTGATATCAAACGTGCACGCCAGGAAAACGCATGAAATTCAAGATACCGGCGAATAGCCTGAAACTTTTTTTGGGTAAAAGATTGGTGGCGAAAATGGAGTTTTCGGGTGGACACTAATTATGCTTGAAAGATTCTGGAAAAAATGGTGTGATAGCGAAGTAACCTCGTATTCTGGTGAAGAGAAGTCGGCTGCATGTACAGCAGGGTGGGGTTACATTTTAAAATTAACGTTGAAGTCCAACCACCTTTCTCCGCGTAGCGGCTTCGTCCAACCCAATTTCTGACAGGATTTCCAATGACAGTTGTTTCCGTCTCTCCACGCTTAACCCCAAAAATTCCACGTATTGGCTTTGTCTCACTCGGGTGCCCCAAAGCGACGGTTGATTCGGAACGAATTTTAACTTGCCTGCGTGCCGAGGGCTATTTGATTTCACCCAGTTATGCCGATTCTGATCTGGTGATCGTTAATACCTGCGGTTTTATCGACAGTGCCATCGCAGAATCCCTTGAAACAATTGGTGAGGCATTGGCCGAGAATGGCAAGGTGATTGTCACGGGCTGTCTGGGTGCAAAAGGGAATATCGTGCGGCAAATGCATCCCAGCGTGCTGGCGGTAACCGGGCCGCAAGCGACAGAAGCGGTGATGGAAGCGGTACACCAGCATTTACCCAAACCGCACGACCCTTATATGGATCTGGTTCCGCCACAGGGAATTAAGTTAACACCCAGGCACTACGCCTATCTGAAAATTTCAGAAGGATGCAACCATAAATGCACCTTTTGCATTATTCCCAGTATGCGAGGAGCGCTGGTCAGCCGTCCGGTTGGCGATGTGCTGCAGGAAGCACAGAATCTCGTTGATGCTGGTGTTAAGGAATTACTGATCATCTCGCAGGATACCAGCGCCTATGGCGTAGATACTGGTTACCGCACTGGTTTCTGGCAAGGCAGGCCCGTACGCACACGGATTACCGATTTGGCAGAGGTTCTGAGAGAATTGGGAATCTGGGTGCGTCTGCACTATGTTTATCCCTATCCACATGTTGATGAACTGGTTCCATTGATGGCGGAAGGCAGTTTGCTGCCTTATCTCGACATCCCTTTTCAGCATGCCAGTCAACGAATTCTGAAACTCATGAAACGACCGGCTAACAGTGAGAATGTCTTGGCACGCATACGCAATTGGCGCAGCCTCTGCCCTGATATGGCCATTCGCAGCACTTTCATAGTGGGCTTTCCAGGAGAAACCGAATCAGAATTCAATGAATTGCTGGATTTTCTGACAGAAGCACAGCTTGACCGGGTTGGCGCATTTATGTATTCCCCAGTTGAAGGTGCAGCGGCTAACCACTTGCCAGATCATATTTCCCCGGAATTGCAGCAGGAACGGCTGGCATTGTTCATGCAGCATCAGGAAACAATCAGTCAACAACGACTGACCGCTAAAATTGGTAAGGTACTGCAAGTGTTGGTAGATTCAACTGACGAGCATGGTATGGCGACGGCCAGAAGTTACGCTGACGCGCCAGAAATTGATGGACTGGTTTATATTGACCAGGGACAGGCATTGAAAGCTGGAGATCAGATTGAAGTACGAATTGTCAAAGCGGATACACATGACCTGTGGGGCGAGCAAACGACGACTACGTGCTGAAGCCAGGTTAATCATGCTTTCATGACAATAGATACTTTGCGCTAACGCAGCAAAATCCGCTTGATATCGTCGCGTTTTTCTGGTATTGATCTCTACCTTTTATTTATTCATATGTTGATAACTTAACCTTGGCAGAATCAACTATTCTCACAGGGGATGCTGATTCCTGATCCAACAGGTTTCAAAGACCATTATTTCGTAAAATAGGAGACCCGTAGAAATGGGTACACAATTAGAGCCGTCAAAAAAAGTCACGATATCGTACCAACCCAAAAAAGGTGAAGAATATATGTCCCCGGAACAATTACTGCATTTTCGTCAGATTCTGGAGAAACAACGTGACCAGCTAAGCGAGGAAATTAATCGGGCTGTTCATGTCATGCAGGAAGATGCCACTATTTTCGCCGACCCAAATGACCGGGCCAGTCAGGAATCAGATATGACTCTTGAGCTGCGGAATCGTGACCGTGAGCGTAAATTGATCAAAAAAATTAATGAAACAATTGCTAAAATTGATGCAGATGAATATGGTTATTGTGAAAAATGCGGCGTGGACATTGGTTTGCAACGGCTTGAGGCCAGACCCACGGCTTCACTTTGCATTGATTGCAAAACTTTAGAGGAAATTCGCGAAAAGCAGATGGCAAAATAAACCCATACCTGCCTGCTTCAACCCGCAAGACGCAAGACGTTTAACTGGTTAATGTATAGTGATGGCTATCAGCCCGCTGCTTTTTCTGGTTGATACTTTGCCTGATCATCCTCGCTATATTTTTTCTGTACTCTGATAAATTTTCCCTCACCCCTATTAGAAATCGCTCCTGATAGGGATGAGGGGAAGATATTACGATCACAAGCAAACTTAAAGGATTCGCTATGAATTTTTTGCCCATCTTCATGGTGGTCAAAGACCGTCTGTGTCTGGTAATCGGCGGGGGGGAGGTTGCGCAACGGAAGGCGTCCGTGCTGGTGGATGCGGGGGCGGTGGTCAAGATGGTTGCGCCCGAGTTTTCAGCAGAATTGACAAGTCTAATGGGTATTGAGCGCGTAGCGCAGCGATTTCAACCCGGCCATCTGGATGGCGTCGTTCTGGTTATTGCTGCAACAGATGATCATATGGTTAACCGCGAAGTCTCGGAACTGGCGCGTGCACGAAATATTCCGGTGAATGTGGTTGACCATCCGGATTTATGCACCTTCATCATGCCGTCTATTCTGGATCGTTCACCGTTGATGGTGGCATTTTCCAGCGGCGGCGCTTCACCTGTATTAGCCCGAATGCTGCGCGGCAAGCTGGAAACTCTGATCCCACAGGGTTATAGTCGCCTGACTGTATTTTGCGCACGATTACGTCACGCGGTCAAAACGGGCATTACTGAACCGGCCATGCGGCGCATTTTCTGGGAAAACGTGCTGGAGGGTTCTATCGCCGAGAAAGTACTGGCAGGCGATGAGGTCGGTGCGGAAGCCATGCTGTTCGATCAGTTGAAAAATAGAGATAAACAGCCATGTGGTGAAGTGTATCTGGTAGGCGCGGGACCTGGTGATCCAGATCTGCTGACCTTCCGCGCCTTGCGTCTGATGCAGAAGGCAGACGTCGTGGTTTTTGATAATCTGGTATCCCAACCCATTATCGAAATGACACGGCGTGATGCGACACGTATCTATGTTGGAAAACAGCGCAACAATCATACCCTGCCACAGGAGGAAATCAATGTGCTACTGGTGCGACTGGCACGGGAAGGCAAGCGTGTACTTCGTCTCAAAGGAGGGGATCCATTCATCTTCGGACGCGGTGGCGAGGAAATCGAAACGCTTTCTGCGCATGGCATACCTTTCCAGATCGTACCCGGCATCACCGCCGCATCTGGTGTCGCCAGTTACGCAGGTATTCCACTGACACACCGTGATTACGCGCAGTCGTGCACTTTTGTCACCGGACACCTGAAGGATGGCACAACCCATCTCGATTGGGAAAGGCTCGCGCGCCCCAACCAGACCATCGTGTTCTACATGGGCCTGCATGGTCTTGAAACAATCTGCACCCAGCTTATTTCACATGGTCTGCCGGCAAGCACGCCGGCCGCAATTGTGCAGCAGGGAACCACTCAAAATCAGCGCACTTATACCGGTACATTGGCGACACTGCCCGAAATCGTGCAAATCGAAAAGCCCAACCCCCCCACCCTGATCATTGTCGGCGGAGTAGTCGCCCTCCGTGAGAAACTGAACTGGTTTCATCCGGAAAAGCCTGAATGAACCAACCGGGCAATGCGTTATTCCTGACCAGACTATGCATTAACCCAAGATATCGACACACCAGAGTTATTACCGGTTGACAGTCTGGCATCACTGTTCTGTTGTCATCCAGGCGTTCTCAAGCGTCACGTCCATTTGCCGTTATGTTATCTATCAAGCATTTCCAGAAGCAGCAGCAGGAACAAGAATCATCTGCTTGCTTTCTGGCTCTGGAAAAGTTGCCTGACGTTTAAACATACGTTTCATGCTGATTCAAATTCAGGCATGCAACGGCTGCCTGAATAGGGAAATGGCTCGATAATGATTGCTGCGGATATTCACGAAACCACACATACTCTGATTGATTTCAGGAATATAAAAACAACCCAACCTGAAATTATCGCCAGAATCATCGAAATAGACGAGACTTCACCCAATTGTTTCAGGGAGATGGATTTCCTGTTGCGCGCAGATCAGGCAGTAGCTTCATTTATTTTGCGTGTTGCCAATTCCCCAATCTATAACCGCAGTCAACCTATTCGCACGCTACCAATTGCAATCAGCCTGCTGGGCATCAATATCATTCGCTCACTGGTAATTCTGGCTTTCTCCCGCTCGGTATTTTCCAAAAGTAAAAATACCCTGGTGTGCAAGCACATTTGGCATCATTCATTGCTGACCGCAATCGCCAGTTACAACCTGTGTCTTGAACTGGGTGAAGCAGCACAATGCGAGGAAGCCTTTGTTGCAGGTCTGGTTCATGATATCGGCAAAGTACTGCTTTTCTCACATGCCCGCAAAGCGTATATGCAGGCTCTGGGTTATACACTGGAGCACAATTGTTCCAGTGTAGAGGCGGAGCAGCTATTTCTTGGCACTGACCATCGCCAAATCGGTTTACAGGCAGTACACGAATGGCGATTGCCAGCGCAATTCTCCCTTTATGTAGGCACCAATCTCGATCAACTCTCCAGTCAACAAGCCGAAAACAAGGTTTTGCTCTGCCTGGCGGTTGCCAATACCTATGTCAAGGGAATAGGAATTGGCGCAAATCCGCTGGAGCCGGAAATTTTGAAGGCGCATTTATCAGTTTATGGCCTGATGGAAGAATTAATTGATTCTCTACTTGAGACAACCTATCTACAAACGCTGATGGATAACGAAATTTTTCAGTATTGTGCACATGATCAACACTAAAACCAATGTGAAGGCTATTGATACCTCGTTAGATGAGGCGGATGAATCAATCTTTCCACCGATTGTCATCACGTCATTAAAGCAGAACATCTGGGTCACGCTTGAACAGAATATCGCCTATTCACTCCAGCAACTTAACTGCCCTCGCCTACTCGATTCCACTGTACTGTTACTACACAAACTGGTCACCAATCTGGTTAAAACCATGCACCAGCAGGTATTTCAGCAGGTTATCAAACGTGATCTTGGCATCGATGCTGATATACCAGATGAGCTGACCACATTACTGCAAAATGAACTGAATACACATGGCGACCGCAATCTTGAAAACATTTGTAGAGAAAATAACTTCCAGATTACCGTAACTTTTCCCAAAGCGGCTCATACCCTGGTATCCATCTCTTATCCAGCCTGTTGTGAGCAGGCGGCTTATCTGGATAAAAAGCTGGCTGAGGCCATTGGATTTGTCCTCACCAAACGCGCCTCTGGAGAGGCTGACTCAGCTTATGCAGTCGCTTGCCTGACGCGAAATGATTCGCTTGCGGCACAATCGTTACACGCTGTTCTGCCGGGTTATCCTGAATTACTCGATGCATCCAGTGAATTCGAGAAACTACAAACCATTTTTACCCGGCTAAGCTATGGTCTGATCATTTTTTCCAGCGCGGGTGAAGTGCTGTCAATTTCTCCCAGTTTGTTGCAAGCTTTAAAGCTGGAAACCACCTTTGCCGCTGTCGAAACTTTTGCTACAGTCATTCCTGCGCATTTCTACAATGATGTCATTTGGGGAAGCGTACTTGAATCGACCGATGGCACATTTGAGAATTACCGCGTTCGTATCAAGTTTTCATGCCAATCGGGTATTTTCTTTGTTATGTTTAATGTCAGCGGCTATCGCCACGCAGATTCATCGATTCGCAGTTTGTGGCAGATCGTCTCCCTGGAACAGAAATTCACAGACTCCCTTGCTGAAGGCTCAATATTGAACGAAGCACGGGTGCATAACATCACTCGCAACTATGTACCACAACTGGTCGAGCAAAAAGCTCGCGAAGTTATTCGTCTGGGTGGCAACGAGCTAACCAATGAGGAATGTTTTCTCGCTGTACTGTTTTGCGACATTGTTGGTTTTACGACCTATGTCGAAAACAATGAAAACGAGGAATCCGTCATTCACACCCTGAACTCTATCCTTGGCAGGATTTCCAAAATAACCAACCAGTTTGGTGGACATATTGACAAATTTATGGGGGACTGCGTAATGGCACTTTTCAGGAAACCTCGTAACGCAGTGCTGTGTGCACTGGAAATGCAGAAACACGCAGTGGATATCAATAACATGCGCATGAAAGCCGGTAAAGAATTACTGCTGCTGAGAGTTGGTATTCATTGGGGAAAGGTTGTCATTGGCAATGTTGGCACTCCCGGTCGGCTTGACTGGACAACGATCGGCGATGTAGTCAATACCGCTGCGCGTTTGGAAAAAATTTGCCAGCCCGGAGAAGTACTGATCAGCCAGGAACTCCATGACGCAATTGGCGCAGAAAACCATTCCGAAATTCAATATGGCAGTGTTTTTACCGTCAACCTCAGAGGAAAACGCCGGTTGCAAACGGTCTGCTATGCTCACCCAGCAACCGGCCACACCTAAAAAAGCGTGGAGCGATACGAAATATAAGGGCATCTCTAAAAAATCCAGATTTTGTCACAACACTTTGTTACTCACAAAAAATATTTACTTACATATCAGTTATATGCGGCGTCAACATTTTTTGTTCGCGCCTCGTTTTGTTTAAAACTTTGAATTTCTAGGAGTCTGTCGGATAGGATAAATTAGCGAGGCGTATGCAGAAAACGAGCTTCAATATTTAGTCGCTAAATGTTCTTTGCTGCACATTCGAGTAAAACCGAATATTTATTCACCATTGTTTTTCATTCAATTTCCAGCTGGTCAAAGATTTTCTTTATCCTTTGACCATTGTTGCTGCCATTGTATGTATTCGTTTGAAATTGTAAGCCATAGCAACCAGTTTCCATTCGCCCGTCGCAGCTTGAAATCCCCGCAACAGGAACTGGCGAAAGCCTAATACCTGTTTGATAATACCGAATACCGGTTCGACAGTGCTTTTACGCTTGCCATACAGTTCACGCCCGGATTGTGTTTTGAGTTGATACGCCATTCTTTCCAGGGGGTCGTCTGTCCGAGGTTCAGGAGCATCCGGCTGTAACCGTTGTGCTATGGGCAGATGATGCGCTTCACGTCCCAACGCAATGAGTGGAGTAATGCCATGCTCGGCACACGCCTTGACGTTATCCTGGCTAAAGTAGCCGTTATCGGCCAACAGTGCATCGGGCTTGCCGAATTGGTTTTCCAGCTTTTCCAATGTTTCAAGCATTGGCTTGACGCGTTGCTTGTCATTGGTTTCAGTGGTCAGGTCAGTGGCAACAATGAGCATGCTCTCGGTATCGACAGCAGACTGACTGTTATAGCCCTGTATGAAGCCATCGCCGCTGGGCATGATACGGGACTGTTCATCGGTGAGATTGATTTGATCTTTGGTCCTGGGGCCGGTTTCCGGCGCTTTGGGTTCCCGTCCGTGTGGTTTCTGTCCTGCTTTTCGCAGCGCTTCCCGGCGGGCGACTTTGTCTTCATAGTCTTTCTGTGCCTGACGGTCACGCGCCTGGACGCGCTCGTCTATCTTGGCTTTCGCTGCCGCCAAAGCTTCAAGACGCTGTTCACGGCGCGCAAGTTCTGCTGGCAGATCAAGGTCATTATCAGATTCCTGTTCATCCGTTTGCGCCGCTTTGTTCAATAAAAACTGTACTTCTTCGTGTAACTGCGCTTCGAGTTTCTCAATATGGCCATGCGATAAGGCTTTGTGCTTCGACGCATTCGCTTTTATTTTGGTGCCGTCCAGCGATATATTTCCCAGTTTGAACAGCTTCATCGCCTGTGCGATGACCAATACCTGTACAAACAAGTCTTCCAGTTCCACCAGAAATGTCTTGCGAAAATGGGCAATCGTGTCATGATCCGGATGTTGATTGGCCGCGAGAAATCGAAATGCAACTGAATCATGGGTCGCCTGCTCTATCTTGCGACTGGAAAATGTACCAGTGGCATAACCATACACCAATAGCGACAACATCATGGCCGGATGATACGCAGCAGACCCCTTGCCGGAGTAATGATTCGTCAAGCGAGTGAGATTCATCTTCTCGATGACCTCAACGATAAATCGCGCCAAATGATTCTCCGGCAACCATTCATCTATCGAGGGCGGTAGAAGATATAACTGATCACGATCACAGGTTTTGAATTTGCTCATGAGAGTTGGCTTAAGTTTATCTAAGGCAATATTTTAACATTTAACTCTGGGGACACCTTAAGTCCGACAGACTCCTAGAGACACCCATAAGAATATTCACAAAATGAACAAAAACATCCTGTTGCGATTTGCGCGGTTTCTTGAAAATGCGTTGACAATGATTGTTCTTGTTTCTAATATTCTTACTTATTTCTTACTATATGAAGGGAGTCTTTATGGAGAAAACAAGGCTTTCCAGCAAAGGGCAAGTGATTATCCCCAAGCATTTACGCTCGGCCTATCATTGGCAAGTGGGTCAAGAGCTGTCTGTGATCGATACGGGTGACGGCATTTTGTTTAAGGCGAAAACACCTTTCAGCGAAACGAATCTGGATGACGTGGCGGGTTGCCTGGCTTATCAGGGACAGGCTAAGTCACTTGATGAGATGGCACGTGCGATTAACCAAGGTCTGAAGGCGCAATTGGATGATTGCGATTGATACCGATGTCGTAGTCCGCTTATTGACGCGGGACGATGCGGCTCAGTATGAAAAGGCCTATCAGTTATTCGAGAAACAGAATGTATTTATCGGCGATACCGTCATTCTCGAAACCGAATGGGTGCTGCGGTTTGCGTTTAAGATAATCCAGGTTGCGCCACAGCCGGGAATACTGTTGATATTCCGCGCGATGCGCAAAAACCAGGCTACAGCTTCTTCGGCCAGTACGGTATTTTCTGCGGTAGAACGGGGTTTTCTGGCGGATTGTGGCTGATTCCCGATTGGTCGGTGATTTCGACTGGCGACAGAAAAGTACGCAATTCGTAAATATGCCGAAGATAGCCCTGATATTTAATAAGGCTATGTCATCGTTAGTTAGTGGTTGTCATGTAACCCAATGAATTTAAATAAAAATATCAATTATTGGTTTTTTGGCTAATGGCTTGTTTATAAATGATAAATAGTGTTTATTTGCAGTGACCAACAATTAACGATGACATAGCCTTTAATAAACTGTCGCTGTAATTGTCGCCGTAATTGCAACTGACATGCTTAACGAAACAGCGGAAACCTATTGAGAAGTGGGTCAAACTCGAATTCCGGCTCCGGCAAATGGAAGTTTTTCAGCCATACTTTAAGATTTCTCACATCCTGAAATACCTGTAAATCGTTTTGGATGCACTTAAGTTCTGCCTGCATGGCTTGAATGTCGTGTTTGAGCAGCGTCACAAGGCGATTTGGAGAGAGCGGCTCAAACGGTGAAAGCTGCAACATCATGCGGATTTGCTCTTCTTTAAGCATGACTTCATCTTGCAATTCTGCCAGTTGATCACTGAGGATTTTATTGTAATGTTTGAGCCGTTCGGTACTCAGGCTGCCGAGTTTATTCTGATCGATTTGCTCGACGGCGAGTTGTAATTCCAATAGTTTCAGCAAATCTTTATTGCTGTAAGCGACTGTAACTTGCTGCATGAGCTCGGTTTTGCGTTCACGCTCTACGGGATCCTGCTCACGGTCGGGGTGCAAGGCGCCGGTGAGCTGGCGGTAAACAGCCTGGATAGATTTGCTGACATTAGCAGCTTCTTCCGCTTCCCTGGCTTCTTTTGCCAATTGTTTGGCGGATTTTTTGCGTTGAGGGCGAGCGGCTGCGGCCGCTTCTGCTTCGGCCTCCAGCTGTTTGACTTTTGCAGCGAGACGTTCAGCGGTTGTCTGTGGATTTTGCAGGTCGATATCATCATCGTCTAAATCTACACCGAACTCTTTTTCAAACATGGATTTCATGAACTCGTTTGCCACGCCCTGTTCTTTTGCCGCTTCGTTATCGTAATCGCTTTCCGTGTATTGGTTATACATGGCTTTTAATTCGGCATTATCGTCACCGCATAGTAATTCTTCGCAGAGTTCCACGATGAGGTACGTGAGTTTTTCCTGTTGGATTTTGGTGAATTTATTGCTGGTAAATTGCTGATCCAGCAGTTGCACCATCGCCGTTTGCTGTTCTTTCATGCTTTGTTTTAACGGTGCCAGCTTCTCGATAGCGTCACGACGGCAACGCTCGAACATTTCCTGCCATTCCGCCAATAGTTGTTTTTGCGCATCGATTTTTTTGATCAGATTGTTGAATTTCTTTTGCGCAGGTGACAACACAGCTTGCGCAGGTGCTATTTTGATATGGACGATTTTTTTAGCGGACATAGGGCTTTCCTGACAGGCTTTTGCGGTTAGTGTGACATTAGATGGTTTACAGTAACAGTTTACTACATACAGAATATGCGTGACTTTGAGTGAGTAAACTGGAGATTTTGATATGAACAGCGGCGTACCATTTAGCATGACATCTGGATTGCAAGCGCCGTAGGGAATTATGGACGCAGCCTTCAAAACAAACGATGCAGCAAGACGTGAATTGCGCCTGCGAATTGATTATGCGAGTATCGGTTGCGCTGTACACAAAATTACTGACTTTAGTTATCCGATAACAATACGCACAAACTCCATCTTCATCAATTCTGAGAATGCCCAGAGCCACCAGCCATTTGTTTCCTAATGTCGCTTGGAGAAGCAGGATCCGCTTCTCTAAGTCGTCTTTTTGCGATTATTTGCTGTTGACCGAACCATGCCCGTCGTTTCTTCATCCAAATAAGGATACCGGTCACGGACAGCATAACGATGACCAGACCGAGCACGCAAACAAAAATCCGCCACGGCAGGCCAAATACGTTTGCCATATGCAGCGCATAGAGCCAATGAGTGACGGTATTGCCCGCATACCGTCCGGTTGGCAGCACAAGTAGCCTGAACTCACCGTTATCCGCATCGAAAAGCAGCATTGTTCTGCCTCGCCGGTCGAGAATATCACGCGAACTTCGCACGATATAATTGTATGCACCGCGATCTCGTTCGAGTCGTAATGCCACCACTTGTTCAACAGTAAAATCATGCAGTTTGGCCTGCTCTGCCATCAGTTTCTCGCTAATTTGCTGCGCTTCAGACCAACCCAGTCCGGGTTTATTGAGGGGCTGATCCAGTTTTGGTAATTCCGTCCATCGCTCTTTGTACTCAAACACCGCGCGTGTCGTCCAGGTATAAACCGTATCCCACAGGTTCATATAAACGCTGGACCAAGCAAACATTAACAGCGCTACCCACAACCACAAACCACTGGCGCGATGCAGGTCGAAGTTGAGTTTGTACGCGCTCGACCGCCCACGGATTTTCCAGGCAGGCAACCAGCGCTGCCACCAGTCAGGATCATTTGTTTTCGATAGGGGAAGACATGCTGTTGAAGGGTGTTTACGCCGTTGTGGCAATGTCAGGTAGAAGCCAATAAAACAATCGAATGTCCAGATCAGTGCGCAAATACCCAGCACCCACATGCCAAATGGACCCAGCGCCAGCTCATAATGCAGTTTGTAAATGAACGGCATCAGATTGATGATCCCTTCGGAAATTGCGCCGAACTGACGACGCGCGAGCTCCTCCCCGGTATACGGATCGACGATGATTTGATCGAATCCCAGTGCAGCAGTTTGCCCACTCCCATCTTGACGGAGACGAACACTCACCAATGTCGCGCCCTGATTGGCTTCCATCAGCACAGCATTGACCTGGGCATTGGGCATGCGCTGCTCTACCAGCTCGGCCAATGTGGCAGGGCCAAGTTTGGCTGGCAGAGTCTGCTTCGGATAAAACTGCGGATTAAGCATCCGTTCCAATTCAGGATAAAATGCAAGCAAACTTCCGGTAAATCCCACCACGATCAAAAAAATAGCCATGGCCAATCCGGCCCAGCGGTGCAGCCATACCCAAAAATTACGTCGCATTATCATCCTGTCCAACCCCTTTTGTTACATCGACACAACCCGAATGACATCACGTTATATCCGGGTTGCGCTGCCATCGAGAATTAAATTTAATACTGAAGCCGTATGGAGCCCATCACCATTAATGGTTCGGCAGGTAAATTTGTTCGACGGCTTCTTAAATAATAATATTTCTCATTATTTATATTGTTGAGGTTAAGATGTGCGGTTAATAAGGTTTTGCCCAGTTTCTTTCTGTAGGCCGCCATCAAATCCAGTTGTGCATACGCCCCGTCAGAAAAACTGTTAGCGGCGTCGCCGAAACGGCGGCTGGCAACAAAAACCCCGCCACCTACAGTGAAACCTTTTAAGAATCCATAGTTGAAGTCATATTTCAACCACAGACTGCCCTGATGCTCAGGAACATAAGGCAATCGATTTCCAACATTGCCCGGGCTGGTTGGGTCATCGAGGACTTTGGTATGGGTATACGCATAAGTTCCGATCATGCTCAGACCTCGATAAATTTGCCCTTGCATGTCGAATTCGACCCCATTGCTTTTGCCACGAACAGGCACCGTTGACAATATGTTCTGACCATTTGGGTCGGTAAAGCGCTGGGTTTTTTGCAGATCAAAATAAGCTGCGTTGGCAATCAGTTTGCCGTCGAAGAATTGAGCTTTCACGCCACCCTCATACTGGGTTGCCGAATCAAACTTGAAAAGCCTTTCCTGGCCACTATCGTAAGCAAACGCAGGGCCAAAAGATTCGGAGAAATTACCGAATACCGATAACCAGCTTGCAGGTTCGTAGAGAATGCCGACTCTGGGACTGACAAAACCATCATTACGAGCATCTTTGTGATTGGGTGCCCACCAGCTCAGATTCTGTCTTCTATCCACCCAATCGTAACGGAATCCCCCCAGAATATGAAAGTTCCCCCCAAACGTTATCTGATCCTGTAGATAAATTGCCTTCGAGGTGCTATCGGTGCTGGCATGAAAACTGTCAGTTGGTAAATTGCTATATTGATCAATCGGTAAATTCGAACGGCGAGGATCAAACGTAAAAATATTGACGGTATCCGCTGCACCATTGGCAATATCATAATTGAAGTGAGCCGTGTAGTACTCTCCGCCAAATAACACTTTGTGCTGGATGCCATAGGTCTCAAAATCAAAGATCCCGTTCATCCAGGCAGTAAGGGTTTCTATTTTTTCAGGGCCAAACCAGAAAAAGCGATCAACGTCCCCGATTTGCCTGCCTGAATTCAGCGGATCCAGTCTTTCAACAACTCGGCCAGTATAGATGGAGTTCCATTGCTTGCTATTTTGCGAGGCAACTGTACCCGCATTGAACCGAATTTTATCGTTTAACCGATGGTCGATCCTGAAGTCAATCAAATGAGTGGTTTGCTTATCCTGCAATCCTCTATTGGTAAAGGTTCTCGAACGTGGAATATCTGCCAATCGGTTACCAAAGGCAGGAGTGCCGTAGTCATAACCACTCTTTTCATCAAAATACTCATATGACAGGATCAGTTTTGTATCAGCAGTTGGCTGCCAGCTTAAAGTAGGCGCAAAAAAGATGCGGTCACTACTGATCAGCTGACGGAACGAATCCGTATCCAGATAGGACAAATCCACACGATAATTTAACCCATGTTCCTTACTCAACGGGCCTGTTGCACTGGCTTCGGTACGGAAAAAATTGTACGAACCAAAACGTTGCTCCACAGAATAATGAGGCTCAGAACTCGGCTGCTTGGTAACCGTACTGATTATGCCACCCGGGTCACCAAAACCGTGCAGCATAGCGGAGGTTCCTTTTAACACCTCAACCCGTTCGACATTCGCCAGATCGAATTTAGTCGCCGGAATACGGATGCCATTACGGTAATTCAACGAGCTTTGCAAAAATCCTCGAACAATGAAGCTTTGCGCACCGCCACCAAAGCCATGGAAAGTCTGGACACCGCTGACATTTTTGATCACATCCTGAAGGCGATAGGCCTGCTGATCATGCATCACACTTTTCGGCACGACCTGGATGGATGCCGGTGTTTTCATGATCGGTGTATCAGTTTTATTGACTGCCGCAGCAGTGGGAAGGGTGTAGCTGGTGTTATAGGGAGAATTCTCTTCCATCATGCCGGTGATTGTCATTTCGGGTAACTTTACCGTTTCCGTATCACGGATAGCCTGACGATTGACGGGTAAAGACTCCAACACGAAGCGACCTGGGGTGGTTTCTGCCGCCATCAGCCCACTGCCGGCAAGCAGCTGCGTAAATGCCTGCTGCGGCGTGTAATAACCATTAAGGAACCTCTGATTAATTCCCCGCAAGTAATATAATTCTGCATCAAACTTTTTCGAGAAGCTATTCATGAAACCTTACCAACAGATGAGTTTTGCTGATGCCGAATACGCCAATAAGGGC
>Ga0154020_10003630_pt1 | contig 18539 bp, 16 predicted proteins | sample Klosneuvirus_201_FD_109709 | JGI IMG/M metagenome (GOLD analysis project Ga0154020, IMG submission 109709) | Active sludge microbial communities from wastewater, Klosterneuburg, Austria - Klosneuvirus_20160825_MG | ecosystem: Engineered > WWTP > Aerobic digester > Activated sludge | place... | reverse complement strand
TAAATGATAAGAGAAATGCCAAAAAAGTAGAGTAGTGCCGAACCTCCTTAGTTATTTTGTCAAAAAGATTAACGATAAGTCTCAGTGAAAATTGCGGTAAATTATAACCAAATTAATTATCGACTCTGCGTTCTCGGCATTTATCTCTGTGTTCTTTGTGGTGGATCTTGAAATTATATCTTTTTTTCTTAGAGTCTTTGAGAATTTGAACCTTTATGTTAAAAAAATCTATATATTATACATAGCCAACTTCAGACTGCCTTTTACTGAAAACTGTGAACTGAACAAAGAGTGCTAATTATCACTTTGAATCAATAATAATTGGCGTTCGACTATTTCCCATGATGAGCACTTTGGCATTGGGAGATTCAGCTAGTTTTAATTGTGCTTTTATGCTTTCGTATTGTAATTGTTTGTCGGTGAGACTCAGATTTATGATGCGCTGATAATCGGCGATACCCTGTGCTTCTACTCGCTTTCTCTCTGCCTCTTGTTTTTCTTTTTGGAGGACGAACTGCATTTTCTGCGCTTCCTGCTCTGCGTTGATTTTCTGTTCGATAGCAGATTTTACACTTTGAGGAAGAGTGATATTGCGTACTAGTAATTGCTCCAGCAACAAACCCCGTTTTTTGAAGTCCTGATTTATTGTCTCAAATATGGTCTGTTGAAATTCGTTCCGCTTGGTTGAATACAGCGCTATGGCATCATGATTTACCGCATTGTCCCGGATACGAGTGCGGGTGATGGGACGTACTACCTTGTCTTCATAGTCATTGCCCGTCTCGGCCAGTAACATAGGCGCTGAGGTGGGTATTACCCTATATAATATTGAAAGGTCCACGATCACTTCCAGGCCATCTGCCGTCAAGACCTTCATGGCATCGTCACCTACCTTTCGCCCTTCGTCGTTGACACCACTCATCGTATAGTTTTTAGTTTTAATGTCCATTTTTTCTATTTCGAGTAGTGGATTGATTAGGTGTAAGCCAGAATACAATACATTTGGCTGTATCTTCCCAAATAATTTTTTGACGCCCACATAGCCGGCATCTATCTGAACAAAACAGGCTGTCATCACTCCGATCAGCACCAGAACGACACCTACAGTACGTACGTATTTGTTGAAATGACTAAACTGAGGATTGGCTTTCGAAACTGTAAAAGAGGCGATCAGCGCTATGATACCGAGAAATATTAGAAACATAGAATTATTCTTTTATTACCATTAAGTCGCAATCTCATTTGCAAATAAATGATTATTACTACAGATGACTGGATAGAGTGTAATTTAAACAAAAAAAAATTAAAATTAAGGTCATTAGCTAAGATTAGCTCAGTGCTGGCTGTAGACTTTATTCTATTCGAGTATAGACTTTATTTGTATTCAGGTGCTATTCAGTTTGTGTAGTTGTAATTTGATGCTTCCAGAGCTTTTTATATCTTCTGTATTTGAACCAGACAAACACCATTACAGCGGGATGAAGAATTACGAAAAAGAGTACATTGAGCTGTGCATAAGTAATACCAAGTATACTGCTTGTTTCTTTCATTATATTGACACAAATCCAAAATATAGCTTCCATTAAATCTATTAGTTTATAACTTTATATAGTTTAGTCTTAGCACTCAGATTCAATGATTGAAAATAATGAGAGATGGGATATTCATGATTCTTAAAATAGAGATTAAACCAAAATTTAAATCAGTTTATTTAGTTTCTCTTATATGTAAAATGTAAAAAAGGATTGATTGTCTGACCGACATCAGGATACTTTCCAGAATTGGAATCGGATATATACTGCAACATCAAATACAATGTAAATTAAGACATTCTGCTCGTCACTTTCTTAACCGATGCCTTGGACGGTACTTTTGGTTTTTTACCTCCAGCTTTGCCCAACGCTTGTTCGCGGTACTCTTCGATTAATTCCTGAGATATATTATCGAAGAGTGAATCCAGGTGTAGTGCCTGATCAAAAGCGAGAATAGCCTCACCTTTTCGACCGAGTTGCATTGATGCTTTGCCGAGACCTACCATGACGGCGCGCTTCCAGTAGTAATTTGAGTCACCTTTGGGAAATTCTTTCTTTGCAATCAGTCTCCATTCGAAGGCACAATCTTCCCAGCGTTCCAACTTATAGTTACACAGTCCTTTCAGCCGGCGTCCGACCCAATGGATGGGCTCCTGAGCAACTGATTTTTCTACAGAAGTCTTCAGGATTTTTAAAGCATCTTCATATCTTTCCAGTTGCATTAGGAATTTACCTTTCCATAGTAAGGCACGATAATTATCTTCATCAGCTGTTAGAGCAAGGTCGAAAAATTTAAAAGCCTTTTTCGCATCTTTTTCACGGGCATACACACGACCCTTCATAGCAAGCGCCTGAGGGTGCGTGGGGTATTTTTCAAGTATGGTATCGAGCAGCTTCATCAACTGTGGCTTCTTGGTGGAATCATCCAGTATTTTAAGCGCTTTTTTGTATGCAGCTACAATACTCTTTTCGCTATCTGGAGCCAGGACTTCGGACTTGATGGCTTTACCTTCATTCATCATCCACATCTTGATCTCACCAGAGATGGCATACTGAGCAAGGTTGGCCAATAGATGAACGGTATTCATCCAATATTTATCTGAGGATAGTTGCACATAACGCTTGATGAGGAACTGAAACTTCTCATCATTGAAGTGTTCTTCATGTCTGGGGAAAATGACCTCATTCTTATAATACACCTCTTTGCGCTGAATATAGAGCTTCAGAGCCTTAGAATAAGTATTTTCTGTTCCAAAGTCAAGCCGACCCTGGATTATCACTTTGTACATAATCGTTTTCTATTTTACCCTGTAAAATGTGGATTACTTTACACTAGAATGTTGCCCACCTCTAAACACAAATATAAGAAGACAAAGTTAGAATTTTTTAACTCGGTAACCAAATGAGTTTTATATATTATTAATTTATATATATATTAATTGACATATGTCTCTTTGTTTTGAGTTGACCCTTTTTTTGGTATTTTTTTATAGAAATTTGAATAGTTATCTATTGTAAAGGGACGTCTTCCAGGATAGTTCTGAACACTAAAAAACGATTTTCGAAGCGTATTATTGCATCTCGGCGCAATTCTGTGGCGTATTTCTCCAGATATTCATCGAGCTTTTGTTGCTCAGTCATTTTATATTGGGCTACATAGGTATTATGTTCATCATTTAGTGGCTCCAACACTCGGGTGAAAGTATATCCTTCAAAGCAACCTGTCTCCATCATCTGCGGTATGTGAATATGCTGCATCCATTGGAGCCATTCTAATTCTATCGCCGGCTCTACATGCAGTGATACAGTATAGTATATCACGCGATGTGAGATTGGGTGATAGAGAGAAAGTACTCAATACCCAATCTGTATCCTTCCAGACCAAGCCCCATGATGGTTCCGATACATACTTTTGTCAGATACGAATGGTGTCGAAAATCTTCCCTTCGTCCCAGATTGGAGAGGTGTATCTCTATAGCCTTGGAGGGAAAAGCGGCGATAGCATCGGCGACAGCAATAGAAGTGTGCGTATAAGCACCGGCATTAATCAGTATTCCGGTAGCTCTCAGCCCTAGATCATGTATATAATTGATCAGCTCACCCTCTACATTGGATTGGTGATATTCTATCTCGACACCCGGATACAAATGACGTAGAGTGCCCAAATATTCATCAAACCCAATAGAACCATAGATAGAGGGCTCTCGAATGCCGGTGAGATTGAGATTGGGTCCGTTTACTATTCCTATAATCATATTAATTGGCCATTTCCGACAAAAAGGCCAACCTGACCAACTCTATTTCTTCGTAAGTGATACCCTCGTCTTTGAGTGCCTTGGAAGCTTCTTCTACTGAATCAGTCTCACTCTGTAGGAAATACTCATATATATCTTCCTTGACATATTCGTCTATATTATCTTCGAGATAATACTTTAGGTCCAGCTTAGTACCCGATGTGACGATCATATAGAGTTCTTGATATAGACTCTCACGATCTAGATTATTTGATCTGCCGATATCTTCCAGGGGAATTTTCTTATCAATTGATTGAATGATACTTACCTTGACCTTTGACTTATTGGCCACCTGTCGAATGAGATAGTCTGAGGGACGATCTATCTCGTTCTCTACGACATATTTTTCAATTAGTTCGATAAAGGGCTGTGCATATCGCTCTGCTTTACCTTTGCTCACGCCGGTGATCTTAGCCATATCCTCCATCGTGATGGGGTATTGGGTAGCCATATCTTCGAGTGAAGGGTCACTGAAAATGACAAAGGGCGGTACTTTGAATTTTTTTGATTCCCGCTTACGCAGATCTTCGAGCATCTGAACTAGAATTTCATCCAGTGCGGCAGGAGCGCCACCCGCATCTTCATCGGGTGTATGATCCTCCGGAAATATCTGATTGAGCGGTATTTCTATAGAATGTACTGATGTCAGGAAATCATGTCCTTCGGGTGAAACTTTCACAAGTCCATAATTTTCGATGTCTTTCTTGAGCAGATTGCGCAGCAAAGCCTGGCGGAAAATGGAATTCCAGAAATTTTCATCAAAATCCTTGCCGATTCCAAACATTTCGTTGTCGTCAAATCGATACAGTTTCATTTGCTGAGTTTCCTTGCCAGTTATGAAATCTACCAGCATCTTAATGTTATAATCTTCATTGAGTTGCAAGACTGTTTCCAGTGCGAGTTTTACTTCCTCGGTGACGTCTTTAAGTTCTTTCGGATGGCGACAGTTGTCACACATCTTATGACAATTGGCTTCGTCAAATTCCTCGCCAAAGTAGTAAAGTAAAAATTTTCGCCTGCAACTACTGCCCTCTGCATATGCAGCCACTTCCTGGAGGAGTAGTGATCCCATCTCTCGCTCAGCTACGGGTTTGTCCCTGAGGAATTTTTCCAAGCGTGTAAGGTCCTTATAACTAAAATAAGCTAAGCAATTACCTTCCATTCCATCTCTGCCGGCGCGTCCGGTCTCCTGATAATAATTCTCTATACTCTTGGGGATATCGTAGTGAATGACGAACCGCACATTTGGCTTGTCGATACCCATTCCAAAAGCGATGGTGGCACAGATCACTTCTATGCGCTCCATGAGGAAATCATCCTGAGTATTGGAGCGGGAGCGTGCATCCAGTCCGGCGTGATAAGGCGCGGCTTTGATGCCATTTACATTTAATATATTTGCCAGGTCTTCGGTGGTCTTCCGATTCTGTACATAGATAATACCTGAGATATTGCGATGCGTTTTGATAAATTGGATCATGCTCTTCAGCGTCTGCTCCTTATTTACTTTAGGCCGTATCTCATAATAGAGATTATCCCGGTTGAAGGATGAGATAAATACATTGGCCTCCTGCATGTCCAGTATCTTGATGATATCATCCTGAACCTTCGGCGTCGCTGTAGCCGTGAGTGCGATGACCGGAATATCACCAATGGCTTCGATCATATTCCGAATCTTTCGGTATTCAGGACGGAAGTCATGCCCCCATTCTGATATACAGTGCGCTTCGTCCACGGCCACAAAAGATATTTTTGAATTATGAAAGAAATCTAGATTTTCTTCCTTTGTAAGTGTCTCGGGAGCGATATACAAAAGCTTTGTTTTGCCATCATTGATATCCTGCTTGACTTGTTTGATTTGTCCCTTGTTCAATGAAGAATTGAGAAAATGTGCTACATTATCCTCAGTGGAATATCCGCGGATAGAGTCCACCTGATTTTTCATCAGTGCGATGAGGGGAGATATTACGATTGCAGTTCCTTCCATGATCAGTGCAGGCAGTTGGTAGCATAGTGACTTACCTCCACCGGTAGGCATAATGACAAAAGTATCGTGCCCGGTCAGCACACTTTTTATTATCTCATATTGCTGATCTTTAAAATTATTGAATCCGAAATGCTTTTCCAGAGCGATCGGAATTATATCTTCCATTACTTCCATTGAATACGAATTTTTAATAAAAAATACTTAAGTGATTAATCGCTTATATACGTTTGACGTATATGTAATATTACAAAATACAATCTACAATTCAATATTTATCGACAGATGTTTAATATCTTGGCCTAAACGAATTATTATCAAACACCACTTTTCATTTCCCAATGAAAAGCCTTGCTTGATGGCAATTAGTTTTATTGAATTAAATAGTATGCAACCTAATTCTGAGGGGAAAAGATGCAAAAACTAAATATAGGTAAAAATAAATTAACCTGCGGATAATTGTAATAATTGTTCAACTGACTGTTTAGTCAAATCTAGCAAGGTCTGAGGGAAAAGTCCAACAGTCAATATAAAGAATACGACGACACCCAGTACTAATCCTTCACTTACAGAAAGGTCTTTAAAGTGAGCAGTTTTGGCATTTCCGTTGCCAAACATGGCAAGCTGAAATACTCTGAACATATACACAGCACTCAGTATGATAGTCGTAGTGGCAAAGAAGCCGAGCCACTGATTATATTGATAGACACTCTTGAGCAACAAAAACTCACCAGTAAATCCATTGGTCATGGGCAAAGCGATGGTGCCAAGTAATACTATAAATGCAAGTGCAGCATATCGTGGCGCCGAAGAGGCTATACCACCTAGCTCATTTAGGTCTCGGGTTCCCAGACGTTTTTCGATAATATCTGCTACGACGAATAAGCCTACGATGTTAACACCATGGTTGAACATCTGGATTAAAGCACCTTGCCAGCCGGCTTCGCTAACAGTAAATATACCTGCGGCGATTAGATTGACGTGCGCCATTGATACCCATGCAAACAATCGCTTCATATCCCGCTGCGTGATGGCAATAAGTGAACCATACACAATTCCAATTACAGAAAGTGTGATGAGCCAGAATTTAGCCTGCTCCAGTCCCTCCGGACTAATGCCTACGAGCCAGCGCATAAGTCCATATGTACCCATTTTCAGCATAATACCACTTAGTAGCAATGTGCCTATTACCGGGGCATTAGTATAGGTATCCGGCTGCCATGAATGAAATGGGAAGATGGGTATCTTTACGGCAAAACCCAGGAAAAATCCGAGCATCACCAACACTGCTTCACGACCACTGAGGCTCACAGCAGTAAGCGCTTCCAGGTCGAAACTATGTGCACCCGGTGTCTGCAGATAAACATACAGCAGCGAGACTAACATAAATAGGCTACCTATAAAAGTGTAGATAAAAAACTTAAAAGTGATCTGGATCTTTTTCTCACCACCCCAGAAGGCACAGATGAAATATATGGGTATCAGCGCCATCTCCCAGAATATATAAAATGACAAGCCGTCACGGGCTATAAAGACACCATTCATGGCAGCTACCATCAGAAAGGTAAGCCCATAGACAGCATTTTTCGAATCATCTGCCTTATCAAAAGAATTGAGAATAATCAGCGGCAATAGTACTGAAGTCAGAAGTACCAGAAGGACATTTAGTCCATCCAGACCCATTGAAAACTGAATGGGCGGTGAGACCGACCAGTTCCAGGTGGTGACATATTCAGCCACACCTGAAAAGCTCATCGAGCTGACCAGATATCCAGTGAACGCCAATAAGATTAATGAGCCTGCAAGAGCTATTTGCTTCACAGTATTTCCCTTGAGCACAAAAGAAATCATACTGAATAGGAGAGGAATGAGTACCAGATATATTGACATACAGTTATTCGCGCTTTATTTCAATTCAGTTTTAATTCAATTTCTAATTATCTCAAAATATATAGCCATAAAGTAAGAGGAGGATCACACCTGCTACCATACCGAGCAGATACATCTCCAGATTTCCATCTTGTGTACGCCGCAGTGTATCAGCCAACCCCTTAATAGCACTTCCTATGCCCTCAGCAATACGGTTTATCAGTCCCTTTTCGGTATAGTTATCTGCTATCTTTGAGGCAAAGACAGTAGGAGTTACTACTGTATTGTCATATAGTTCGTCGAAATAAAATTTCTTTGCCGGGATGGTACGCCATCCTGTAGGCTCCTCATGGGAGGCTACTTTTTTCTTTATAGCATACTGGTTGTACATCCAATATAAAATTCCCAATATAACTAATGTTGTAAGTCCCATTAGCGTCCATTCAGTAGTAGGTGTAAGCGTCATCTCATGAGCTCCATCTCCGAGTACCGGCTGTAACCAGCCCGCCAAAAAGGAGCTTCCGTGAAACAAATGTGGAACATTGAGCAACCCGCCAAATAGTGATAATATAGCCAATATCCACAGAGGAATAGTCATAGAAGGTGGAGACTCATGCAAGTGCGCTTCCTGATCTTTGGTACCTCGGAAGTCACCATAGAAAGTCAGGAAAAACATACGGAGCATATATATGGCAGTCAGTATGGATATAATCAAGCCCATCAACCATACTATAGGTGAGAAGCCAAAAGAGGCAGCAAGAATTTCATCTTTTGAGAAGAATCCCGCCATCAACGGGAATCCGATTATTGCCAGTGTTCCGATGAGAAAGGTCATGTGAGTAGCTGGTAATTTCTTCTTAAGTCCACCCATTTGTCTGATATCTTGCTCTCCGCTCATAGCGTGTATGACTGAGCCGCTACCTAGAAACAACAGAGCTTTAAAGAAAGCATGAGTAGTAAGATGGAAGATGGCAGTCGAATACGCGCCTACTCCTAAGGCTACAAACATAAGACCCAACTGAGATACGGTGGAGTATGCCAGGACTTTCTTGATGTCATTTTGCTGTACAGCTATGAGTGCGGCGATAAGTGAGGTTATCAGTGCTACGACCAAAATTACCTGTGCGACAGTCTCACTCTGCATGAAGATGACATTAGATCGCACGATCATATAGATGCCTGCCGTCACCATGGTCGCTGCATGGATTAGTGCAGATACCGGAGTGGGTCCCGCCATAGCATCAGGAAGCCAGGTAAATAACGGTATCTGTGCACTCTTACCGGTAGCACCTACGAAGAGAAGTAGGCCGATGGCAGTGGCAAGTTCAGGACTCATGCGGCTTAAGCTGCTGAATACCTTATCAAACTCGAGTGAACCTGAGTGCTGCCAGATCAGAAAGAGGCCAAGCAAGAATCCCAGGTCACCAATGCGGTTCATGATGAAAGCCTTGCGGGCAGCATGGCCAAACTTTAAATTTTTGAACCAGTAGCCTATCAACAGATAAGAACAAAGTCCGACACCTTCCCAGCCGAAAAACATCACCAGGTAAGAACTGCCCATGACCAGCAGTAGCATGAAAAAAATGAATAGATTCAGATAGGCAAAATACCTTGCATATCCGGGATCGTCCTTCATATACCCTGCAGAATACACGTGTATCAAAAAGCCCACCCCCGTCACTATCATCATCATCCAGATGGATAGCCGATCGACCAGGAAGCCAATATTCAATTTTATTTCATTCAGATTGATCCACTGCCACCAATCATAGTGGATGGGAGTGGCGTCATTCATCAGTCTCGAGAATAGGAGCAACGTGAGTATAAATGGAACAAGCACAGCCACATTGCCTATGATGCCTACGACAGTTCGTGAAAGACGTGCGCCGAAGATGCCATTGATCAGGAATCCAAGGAGCGGAATGATTACTATTAGTGGAATGTATGCGTCCATTTCTTGATGTAAGCGATGCGTTATATTATTTAATCTACCATTTAAGTCGGTCCAGGAAACTTATATCCACTGATTTGGTATTTCTGAAGATCATGATCAGAATAGCCAGACCCACTGCCGCCTCTGCCGCAGCTACTACCATGATGAAAAAAACAAAGATCTGACCCGCTACATCATTGAGGTAAGTAGAGAATGCCGCCATGAGCAGGTTGATGGCATTGAGCATCAGCTCGATGCACATCAGCACGATGATCATATTTCTACGTATGAGCACACCCAGTACTCCTATACTAAAAAGTATCAGACTCAAGTAAACAAAATGATCTACCGGAATATCTTTGATCAGACTGGTCATATCAGAGATTTATATTGTTATCGACGGGCTCTCGCTTACCTACCATCACTGCACCGACCATAGCAGCGAGGAAAAGGATAGAGGATATTTCAAAAGGAATGACAAAGTCGGTAAACAATACACGCCCGAGGTTTTTGACCAGTCCCAAGCCTTCTACGACTTGTCCGGGTTCTGCAAGGTCATTCACGCCGTGGGTAGCTCCAGCCATAGTGACGATCATGAGACCTGACGCTACCACACCTATAAATTTAAATAAAGTCGATTTTTGGGGCTCTGTATCTTTATTTAGATTGAGTAGCATAAGTACAAAAAGAAAGAGTACCATGATAGCTCCGGCATACACAATAATGTGCACCACCGCTAGAAATTGAGCATTTAGCAGGATGTACTCACCTGCCAGGCAAAACATGGTAAAAATCAGCGCAAGTACGCTGTATACCGGATGGCGGGAAAATATAAGAACCAGCGCAGAGGCAATGGCCATCACTCCGAGTAGGTAAAACATTGCTGCAGTAGGACCCATTACGATTTCGGTGGATTTTGTCTTTTTGTAATATCGATTCGCTGATCGATCTTCTCTACCAGTTTGTCTTTGCCATAGATAAACTCGGCGCGACCATATTCTGAAGCTACCAGTCTGTCAGTGAGAAAAATAGCTTCTTTCGGGCAAGCCTCTTCACACAGACCACAGAATATACACCTGAGCATATTGATCTCGTACATGGCCGCATACTTTTCTTCACGATATAGACCTTCCTCACCGGGCTTACGCTCACCGGCGATCATGGTAATAGCTTCAGCCGGACATGCTACCGCGCATAATCCACAAGCGGTACAGCGTTCACGACCTTCATCATCTAGCTTCAATACATGGTGACCCCTGTAGACAGGAGATCTTGGGCGAACAAATTCTGGATATTGATAAGTTACCGGTTTTCTGAAAAAGTGTTTTAAAGTCAGTGCCATTCCTTTGAGCACAGCGGGTAGATAAATCTTTTCCGCCAGCGTCATCTGCTTGTTACTGACTTGCTTACTTCTATTAGTTAATGGCTGCATTGCAACTGCAATTTTAGATATTTTTTTAACATTTTTGCTATTACTGAGTGGCTATTTTTGAAAAATGGCCATAAATCCTGGGTTTATACCCACCAGGCTCAAATAAGACCATAACATAACACTTTTTTCGCAAATACGACTTATTTTTTCTGAAAATAGATCTTGTTTTTTTGACGTCAATTAAGAAAAACTTAGATAGACAGACATATAGCCATAAAAGAGGAGAATCGGCCGGGTACTTATACCATAAATTTAAGGAAAAAGGCCAAGAAATACTAATTTGTCATTCTTGCCTAGAAATGTTTCCACATCATAAAGCCGGCGGTCAGTAACAGATTGACAATAGCTAATGGAATAAGACCTTTCCAACCCAGGCGCATCAACTGATCATACCTGAAGCGAGGTAGTGTCCATCTGATCCACATGAAGAGGAATATGAAAAAGAATATCTTGGCGAAGAAGACAATAGCTCCCAATACGGTGAGCCACATGGGGTCTTTGATCATATCCATGCCGGGAAAATTATATCCACCAAAGAACAGAACAGTGATCACCGCTGAGGAGATAAACATATTGATATACTCTGAAAATAAATATAAGCCCAACTTCATACTACTGAATTCTGTGTGGTACCCACCTATGAGCTCCGTCTCACACTCTGCCATATCAAAAGGTGCACGGTTGCACTCTGCCAGGGCGGTCGTCATAAAGAGGATAAATCCAAGTGGCTGATAGAATATATTCCAGTTCATACCATGCTGAGACTCTACTATAGTCCTGAGGCTAAGTGAGCCGGTCATGATGATGACTGCTATGACCGATAGTCCCATCGCCAGTTCATAACTGATGATCTGAGAGGAGGCTCTGATGGCGCCATAGAGGCTGTACTTGTTATTGGATGCCCACCCACCCAGCATGAGTCCATATACACCGAGAGATAAAATTCCAAAGATGTATAGAATGCCCATATCGGGATCTGCGACTTGCATCGCGACGGTCCTGTCCCCTGAGATATAATCTGGAGCCCAGGGTATGACTGCACTGGTGGAAAGTGCTAGAAACATGGCTATACCCGGACCTAATATAAATAACCATCGCACACTCGCGTCTGGAATAATCTCTTCTTTGAAGAACAACTTACCACCATCTGCCAATGGCTGAAAGATACCCCAGGGGCCTGCACGGTTAGGTCCCAGACGATCCTGGAAAAAAGCAGCAATCTTGCGCTCGCCATATGTAGAGTACATTGCAATCACTAGTGTGATACTAAAGACTACTACAGCAAGTATTGATTTTTCGAGAATTAAGCTCCAGTCCATATCTGTGACAAAATAAATGAAATTTCAGAAATTCTTTTGGCAAATAATAAAGTTCATAATTTAAGAGTCTCGGAGAGTATAAAATTCACTACTTGAATTTTTCCTCAATATACCTTTGTTTAACACAATCAGTAAAAATGGTTCATGGTCTAAACCCTTCCAAAGTTGCGTGTGAGTGTAGTCTGCTCAGGTCGTGGTAATTCATAGTGATTCTGTGCGATAACAGAATGACGATCAATGTACCTGGGACCATCGATCTCCCAATATTTGATATCCTTAGTGTGGTAGCGACAAGTATTGCATATAAAGGATTCGACCTCCCCATTGATGTCTCTGCGGGCTGTCACCCGGAATATCTCATCATCGACCATCCACAGTACTACCTTACCATCACAAGTGGGGCAATCACGGTGTGCTGCCTTCGGATTGGTAAACCATACCCTACTTTTGAACCTAAATGTCTTATCTGTCAGCGCACCTACCGGGCAAACATCGATCATGTTGCCACTCATATCATTTTCTATAGCTTGATGTATGTAAGTACTGATCTCGGAGTGGATACCTCTGCCCAAGATTCCATGAACCCGACCATCTGTGAGTTGCTGAGCTACAAATACACATCTGTAGCAAAGTATACAGCGGTTCATATGTAACTGAATGTATGAGCCAATATCTTCTATTGGAAAGACTCTCTTGTCAAAGTCAAACCTTGAATGCTGGAACCCATACTCGAAACTCAGGTCCTGCAAATCGCACTCACCGGCTTGATCACAAATAGGACAGTCGAGCGGGTGATTGATGAGAAGCAATTCGACCACCCCCTTACGCGCCTCATAGACACGCTCGCTGGTGATATTTTTTACTTCCATGCCATCCATTACTGTGGTGCGGCAGCTGGCCATGAGTTTGGGCATGGGTCTGGGATCTTTCTCAGATCCCTTACTGACTTCTACCAGACAAGTTCGGCATTTTCCGCCCGTCTCATCCAATTTACTATAATAACACATAGCCGGGGGTACGAGATCTCCGCCTATAGCCCGTGCTGCATTGAGTATGGTGGTGCCGGCCGGTACCTCTATGGACTGACCGTCTATTGTTACGTTAAAAGTTTCTTGTTCTGCCATAATAGAATGTACTGAATCTAAAGAATATCTATAGCGAAGGTAAGAAATTTCGCTTTGATGTGAGAGAGATTTGAAAGACAATTAAGGTGAAAAACCAATTCTTTTATATATTGTTAGCATTTTGCTGGTAATTGTATCTGAATTTGTTTTGTACAGTTATTGTTTATTAACCTCAATTCTATTTTTATGCACATTGAACAGATCTATACTGGTTGTTTGGCTCAGGGAGCTTATTATATAGTATCGGGCGGAGAAGCTGTGATCATCGATCCGCTGAGAGAGACAGATTCCTATCTGAAGAGATTGGAAAAAGATAACGTCAAGCTCAAATATATTTTTGAGACTCACTTTCACGCTGATTTTGTCAGTGGACACTTGGATCTTAGCCGCAAGACTGGGGCTCCTATCGTATATGGACCAACAGCTCAGCCTGCCTTTGAGGCAATTATCGCCACCGATGGTCAGATTTTTAAAGTTGGCGAGATCAGCTTTAAGGCTTTGCATACACCGGGTCACACGATGGAGAGTACTACATATCTGCTTTTGGATAAGGAGGGACGTGAAATAGCCATCTTTTCGGGTGATACACTCTTCTTGGGTGATGTAGGTCGCCCGGACCTGGCTCAGAAAGCTGCCAATATGACGACTGAAGCACTTGCAGGTATGCTCTATGATAGCTTGAATAATAAAATATTGACCTTGCCGGATGATATTATTGTCTATCCCGCACATGGTGCGGGTAGTGCCTGTGGTAAGAATATGATGAAAGAGACAGTCGATACGTTGGGCAATCAGAAACAAGTAAACTATGCGCTCAATCAACCCGATAGAGAAACCTTTATTCAGGCAGTTACAGAAGGACTTACAGCTCCGCCCGGTTATTTTGGCATGAATGTGGCAATGAATAAAACCGGCTATTCCAGCTTTGACGATGTACTGAAGCAGGGTATGCGGTCTCTGTCACCAGCGGAATTTCGCGAGGTGGCGGAAACTTCAGGTGCCCTTATACTGGATACTCGTGATGCGGAGGACTTTTCTGCGGCCTTTGTGCCTCAGTCTATCAATATTGGCTTGAAAGGTGACTTTGCCCCCTGGGTAGGTGCTATGATAATAGATGTTGAACAACCCCTGTTGCTTGTCATCGAACCCGGTCAGGAAGAAGAAGCGGTTACCCGATTGAGCCGAGTGGGATTTGATCATTCACTGGGTTATCTGGAAGGTGGCATTACTGCCTGGAAGGAAGCTGGCTTTGATGTAGACGCTATTGAACGGATAGATGCCACTGAGCTAATTACCGAAGCAGATGAATCAGATATAGAAATAATTGATGTTCGAAAAGAGGCTGAGTATGAAGTCGAACATCATCCCAGCGCACAGAATAAACCATTAGATACTATCAATGATTGGTTTGATGAATTATCTGATGACAAGAGATATCTTATTCACTGTGCAGGTGGTTATCGAAGTATGATTGCTGCCAGTATTCTGCAGTCCAGAGGATATAGAAATATTTCTGAAGTGAGAGGCGGTTTTAAGGCTATTCAACAGGAAATGGCAAAGTTTCAACAGAGCAGTTAAGGCGATCTTTCCTATTTTTCTCTTTGTGATTTAATTCTCTTTTTTCATTTGTTGGGAGTCAATAGCTTTTAAATATTCCCATTCTCATCAGGAGTTATTTTTAAGTGAGGAAAGATGATGATAAATCGACCCAAATTTGGTTGAATAATCAGCTTTTTGAGCAGGCAATAATCCGATAGCTAGCTTCCATATCCTCTACATACCTCTCTTTAGGCCAAAATTCCCGAAATCGGGAACTGCCCGAAAGCCGCGCCCTACTTAGGTTTGATGTAAAAATAGGTAATTTACAGCCTTCAGAGATTCCCAAATTCGGGAATTTGACCCCCTCTTTCCCGATTCCGGGAATTGCCAAATTTGGTTTTTAGTGTATACTGCCCTTAACTTTGAATTAACATAACCGGATATGTTGAAACTTATTTTTTAACCCATTAAATTTTTTGATTATGAAATTTATCTATTTTATTGCTTTTTATTCACTGTTCAATCAGGTATTTGCACAAGAATCCACAAATGGAAATTTTCCGCCTGTTGACGATCAGACAATAAATTGGAATGTTCAGGAAAAGGTTGATTTTTATCTTAATGATAATATCAGTATATCACAAATCAACCAACAAGACAGGGTTGGATTTCAGCCCTATACCAGAAACTTTAGCTATAAATACATTTGGAAAAACCAGGAATTCGATCATTATGAAGTTAGAGACAATCAACCTGGTCGAACTACGTCCGATTATAATTCTTATCCTATTCACTGGGCAGAATACTATAACGAAGGAAACGTAATACACCGAGCTGATAATGGAGTAGTATTGTTTAGTAATAATTTGCCTGAGCAAAAAATAGATCAGGTTACCTGGTCTTTAATACGTCCGGAGGAAGTTGCACCAGTTAGAACTGTTGAATCAAATTATTCATTTGTTCCAGACTTAAGCCCATTACAGAAAGATGAACTAGAGCGTGTAGGATATAATCTTATCAATAATTATCCATATTCATTAGAGCTGTCAAGTGATAATCAATATGTATTGATGGATAATTACGAAAAAGCCATAACAAAAGTATATAAAAAGAATGGTACTATTGAGCAGATAGAGACAGAGTATTATTCTTTGACAAGTGATAAGTTGATAAAGTTCAAAACAGTCACACAAGACTTCTATACATTACCAGCTGGTGAATGTTACATGCAAGTTAGGACAAAGTTATTTCAAAATTATTCAGTTGAATATGATGATTTGCAACCAAGGAACTCTACTCTATCCATGATTAATAAAAATTCGGACCCAATTATTTACCCCAACCCAGCTACTAATCAATTCTATATAAAAGATGACCCTACTGCAGCCATTTCAATACTGAATGTCACAGACATTTTGGGCCATAAAGTTGAATATGTTGTTCACAGAGTTTCTTCAGATTTAGTGAAGGTGAATATTTCAGATATTCTGCCAGAGGCATTGTTTGTTACGATGATGAGAGATGGAAAAATTATTACAAAAAAATTACTTCACATTAAATAAATTAAATCATGAAAAATATAATTGTAAATTTAATAATTGGCATGAGTTTTATATTTCAATTGACTGGACAAGTTAATCAGCAAAATTCAAAGCCACCATGTCCATTTGATGCTCAAGTGAGCATTCACGACAACATTGTAAAAGTTCAACCTACCACCGACCGATCTATTATTCAGCCTGTATCTGGTGACTATTATCCTCGAACAGACAATGAAGATTCTCGATTTATCTTTTGGGTACATGGACTAGGAGGAGAAGGTTCATCTTGGGAACCGGCTAAAAATAACGTAGATTATGGTACTGCGGATGGTACTTTTCCTGCTAGAAAAACCTCTGGAACATCAGAAACATACACGAATGGTGGAGTATCAATGAATGATTGTTCATTCAATGTAAACAGTACAATCAAGGATAAGCAAGATATTAAGAATGCTACTTTGGATCAAAAGATGAATACAATGGTGATTGCGCACAGTCAAGGAGGAATCGTAGCACGCAACATGATTAAACTTATGGAAAATGACCCCTTGGAACATAGAGTTGGAGGAATTGTGACATTTTGCACTTCTCATGATGGAGCACAAATACTCAATAATGCAAAAAATGGAAATAGCACTTATTTTGCGCAATGGGCATGTAATTTGTTATTAGACGGGCCCATCAGAGAAAGAATCTCTAATCTACCTGGACTGGTTAAACTATTCCTTAATGAAAATGATCTTACTACCCAAATTAAGGAAGTTCTATGCGATAAACTTACTACAACTCTAGCAGAAAAAATGATTAATAAATGGGCAGGGGAAGCACAGACAGATTTCTATAAAGTTGGTTCACCTGATCTAAAAGAACTTAAAGAATATGAATTAAAATCTGAGAACACCTACAACCCTTATCGCGTAGCTTTCTATTCTGAAGAAACAGATGAGGGTGATCTGATATGGCGAACACTCAATTATGTCATGAATCTTCCAACTGATAAAACCAATTTTGGGGCAAATCAGGACGTAGGTGAAGGAACGCTAAAAGAAATAATAGATAATTTGAGAACCTGGTATCAGGATAATGCCAACAGCGATGCAAATGCTGCCTATTCGAAATGTATGAAAGAAAAATGGGGTTGGCCTTATTCTTTAAGGCATATTTTATGTGTTGATGTGTATAATTCTACAATTGACAAAAATCGTGCATTCGCAAGGGCAGAACAGTTCTTTCTAAGTGCCAATGAACGTTGGAAATGGCTTATTGGCGCTAATTTCTACGAAGGTTGCGTAGTAAGAGGCACGCAAGAGGATGTAGATCAATTGGGTAACCCGAATACAACCGATTTTGAATTAATTTATCCAGAGATTAATGATGTGAATGCTTGTGATGACAAAGCAGCTGAAGTAGCTCAGTGGCCTTATATCCTAAACGCAGAAGGTTCTATTTCTGCTGAACTTAAGACGCAGCCATCCGATGGCATTGTCACTGTTCAAAGCGCACAGGCAATGCCTGCTCAGACTTTCCCAACTCAGAAACTTGTCGGATCGTCACACATGCAGGTGCGAAATGATAAAAATACAAAATGGTCTTTATTAAATATGTTTGAAGGTACTTTGTATCTTAAGACAGAGGATCCACAGATATTCTATAAATGCAGGGATTGGATGAAAACCCCAACTAAATATTAACTTTAAACATGCTAGGAGACAAAAAGTCTCCTAGCTTTAAAATTTATAAAATGAAAATATTAGTTCTAATTCTTGTGATAATAATGTCTCTCGGTTGCCACAAGGAAACCCTACCTTCAGCGTGCAAGCTACCTGACTGTAGTGATACCATTAAGTCCCAGTTTAAAACATTTGAATTGATGTGGCAAAAACCACTTCGATGGGATAAGGAATATACACCTGCGGTGTATATTACGGACCTTGGTGATGAAGTGGTATTCAACTATGATCTGATCGAACAAAGT
>Ga0154020_10003629_pt1 | contig 18542 bp, 17 predicted proteins | sample Klosneuvirus_201_FD_109709 | JGI IMG/M metagenome (GOLD analysis project Ga0154020, IMG submission 109709) | Active sludge microbial communities from wastewater, Klosterneuburg, Austria - Klosneuvirus_20160825_MG | ecosystem: Engineered > WWTP > Aerobic digester > Activated sludge | place... | reverse complement strand
TCACTCCCGTAGTGCATGAGAGTGCATTTGTACACCCGCTGGCAGCAGTGACAGGTAATGTTACTATAGGGAAGCACGTATACATAGGTCCTGGAGCAGCGATACGAGCAGACTGGGGCGGCATAGTCATAGGTGACGGCTGCAATGTGCAGGAATCATGTACAATTCACATGTTTCCGGGAGTGATTGTAATTCTCGAGGAGAATGTACATTTAGGTCATGGAGCCATCATACATGGTGCACATATCAAGCGCGATTGTATGATCGGCATGAACACTGTAGTAATGGATCATGTAGTGATAGAAGAAGAATGTATTGTAGGAGCAATGTCTTTCATTCGTGAAGGAAGTATTATTCCACGTAGATCATTGGTGGTGGGCAATCCACATCGGATTATTAAAGCTGTAACCGATGAAATGCTGAACTGGAAGATCAAAGGAACACAACTCTACCAAACCTTACCTGCAGATATGAAAGTACACTGGAAGGAGTGCGAACCGCTACAGGAAGCACCGGCTCATCCGCCCATTCAGGAGGTATTGTATGAGAACTGGAAGACAATTTCAGGGAAATAATTTCCCACTTATCTAAACTATTTTAGCCAGATTTATCTTTATTAAATTAAGACCTACTCTTAAGATGATTTTATTTTTCTATTTAGAATTGTCTCCTTTCCCGTTATCAATATTATCTGCTCCATCTAATCAAATTTTTTTTATAAACTATTAAAACAAATACACATGAAAAATTTATTTTACATTTTGATTTTGTCATTACTCAGTAATTACTCTTTTGCACAAACTCAGGTGCCAAATCCCTCCTTCGACCTTTGGACTCCAAATGACCTGAATCCGGTAGGATGGGCTACGTATGAAAGTATTAATAATAATAATACCTTCGGATTAGCTACGAAAGAAACTGTCGACGTGGTATCAGGACCAGCTGCTTTAAAACTTCATACAGCAGCTATAGGTGCTCAAGTAGTACCCGGAATAGCTATACTAGGAGAGAATACAAAAATTCAAGGAGGACAAATAGTCAATGATGGAGCACCCTTCACAGGTAGACCTGATTCAATACACTTAATTTTTAAATACAATGCTACTGGTTCTGACACAGGATTGATAGAGATATATCTTGAGAATGAAGATTCACTAATTCTGGATTTCAGCAGAGTACTATTTGAGGTAAGCCCTGATTGGACTTATGAAACTTATGCTTTGGCAGATTTGTATGAGTCTGAGCTCGCACCGACAACTATATATGGGCTTATTTTTAATTCTCTTTTCTCAGGAAGTAACCTAACTACTACCCTTACTTTAGATGGTATCTTCTTTACTAGTGCAGGTTCTGCTTCAAACTTATTAGGACAGAAAATTCCTGAAGTGATCGCATCTATTTCTCCGAATCCGGCAAGCGATATTTTGACCTTATCTTCAGAGGCATCGATAGAAGGATTCAAAATATTGATATTTAATTCTGCGGGAAAATTAGTATTGAGTGATGAAGCTGCGAAATCTACTCGTATGGATATAAAGAATATTCCGTCAGGTACTTATAATATCATAATGATGGATCTGAAAAGTAACCCGGTGTATAGGAGTAAATTCGTAAAAATATAACTTTAAAGTCTTAGATAGACTTTACGGAGTTTAGGTAATCTAGAAAGTTAATCCCGCTAAAAAGCATTGTCTTTTTTAGCGGGATTATTTTTAATGAATACTTCATAGCTAAGAGCTTTATCAATCTGGGGGTTGATATTATTTTTCATATACTTTATCTAAAATAGGAGTTTTTGGAATACCTACTTTAACTAAGAAATAAGAAATCTTACATCTATACTCAAAAAAAGGAATAAACACTACGGAAATAGTAAAGTGTAACTTTACAACTCAACCCTCCTGTCAATAGATGAAGCGGAAACTTAAAAATCAAGTTGGAAATTCTGGCGATATACATATACTAATAGTGCAATCAAGCCAAAGAGAAAAATAAAGAAATACAAAAAGCAATATCCTTTTTTACCAACGTTTTTAATGTCATCCATAGCTCTGTAGAGTTATACTATTAATACTTTATGCCCGCAAAATACGGTATTTTGTATTTGTTAGCAAAATAAAATAATATACTTTCTAATCCATCGGTTGTTAAATGTTTATTTATAAAGAATCTAAAGAGGATTACATTTATCTCTAAGCCAGCTAATTTCTTCCTGATTTAAGCCAATTGATAGTTTTGCCAGTACCTGTTCATGATATAAGTCCAGCCACTGAATTTCTTCCTTAGATAATAAATCTTTGATTATCAGTGATTTATCGATATAACATAGCGTTACAGTCTCGAAGTTATAGAAATGTCCATACTCGGTCTCCATGGCTTCGTTGCACAAAATTAGGTTTTCAATCCGAATACCGAAGGCATCTTTTTTATAAAAACCCGGCTCATTCGAAGTCAATTGGCCCGGGCGATGTAGAGTGACACCTCTTTCCGCCAGAGTATTGACGATACCTTGAGGGGGCTCATGGACATTCATGAAGAAGCCCACACCGTGACCTGTTCCATGCAGGTAGTTCATACCTCTCTTCCAAAGTGGTAGGCGAGCCAAAGTGTCTAACTGTATGCCCTTTGTACCTTGTGGGAATACCGCTGTAGCCACTCCTATATGTCCTTGCAGCACAAGTGTATATGCCAATCTCTCTTCTTCTGTGGGGTCACCCAGAGTGATAGTACGGGTAGTATCTGTGGTTCCATCTATATACTGACCACCTGAATCTACAAGCAAGACACCTGTCGGCCGAATAGTGGCAGCTGTTTCTTGCTCGGGCTTGTAGTGGATGATCGCTCCATTTCCCTTATAACCGATGATAGCATCAAAACTCTCGCCAACATAACCAGGCTGCTGCTTTCGAAAACGAATAAGCTCAAAAGTCAGATCATATTCAGTCATCTCATGCCCATGTGCAAGTTCATTTTCAAGCCATTTGAAGAATCTGGTCAGTGCAATACCATCCTTCACCATCACCTTTCTGATCCAAGCTTGTTCTATTTCGTTTTTTATTGATTTAGCTACCATTATGGGTGAAGCTCCTTTCAGTATATGTGTATGTGCCAGGCTATTGGCAAGATTGGCACTCAACGAACCAGGATTGACCAAAATGTGTGCTTCCTTTGGTAGTGAAAGGAGATGCTCAGATATACTATTATATGGCAACATGCTAATTCCATCGCCCTGTAAGCTTTTAATTAACTCAGAAGGTATTCTGGAATAGTCCACAAAGAGAATTACCTCTGTCGGAGTGATGAGCGTATAACTAAGGAAAACAGGATTACAAGCGATGTCACTTCCACGAAGATTAAGCAACCAACCAGTATCATCGAGTGAAGTCACCAAGTAATAATCTACATCTAATGATTTCATTTCAGCGCGTAGGTTCATAATCTTTGTAACGCGAGATAGACCGGCTACACCCTCCGGGTGCTCGAAGATAGGTTCTGCCCCCTGCCCTACCCGGTCAGTCCAAATGTCGGCCACCGGATCCTGATCCAGCTCTAGGTTAATTTTCTTTGGGTCAAATATGGAACGCAATTCTTCAGCTGCACCGATCGAAATTGTGTTCCCATCTACGCACACACTAGCTCCAGTAGGTAAGTTTTCTACTAGCCAAGTGCCGTATTCTGGCGCGCCTTGTACTTGAAGCTTGTGTAGTTCTACACCCGAATCGGCCAGCTGTTGGTCAGCTTGTAAAAAATAACGTGCATCTGTCCAAAGTCCCGCGTGATCTTTAGTGATCACTACAGTACCGGCTGAGCCGGTAAATCCACTTATCCAGGCTCTTGATTTATAAAAGTCAGGTAGATATTCATTTTGATGAGGGTCTCCTGTCAAAAAGAGTACTGCATCGCAATTGCTATTACTCATTTGGGCACGTAGTGCGCTGATTCTCTCCTTTATATTCATAAAAATTCAATTAGTCTTAAATGTAAAAAAATATTTGCTGACATACAATTATAATAGTCTGACTGGAATCTTAAAACAAGGCATATTCCGTTTTTGTTAATAAACTGATTGCTTATAGATATATTAAATATATTAGTCATATATTATATCTTTACGTTGAAAAATTAGGTAATATTAGATGATCGGCCAAACATTAAGTCAAAAGATGCTGCAGAAAATGTCTCCGCAGCATATTCAACTGATGAAACTGTTGCAGGTGCCGACTTTCGAGCTGGAGCAACGCATTAAAGAGGAACTAGAGGCTAATCCTGCTCTGGAGGAAATGGAACATGATACACAAGGAGATGACGCTGATGCGGAGAATTCATCTAAAGATGACGACAACTTCGATTTCGAAGATTATTTCCCTGAATACGGCGAAGAAGATAATAATTACCGTTCCTCCAGTGATGGTTACTCCCATGAAGATCGACCTACTATCCAAGTCAAAGATGAAGGTGTCACACTTCGAGATAACCTAGAACGACAGCTATTAATGCTTCGTGGCCTTAATGAAACTGAAATCCTGATCGGTAAGCAGATTATTGGCAGTATAGATGATGATGGGTATCTCAGACGTGAGCCGGTGGCTATCACAGATGATTTATTATTTGCACAAAATCTGGATATCTCTGAAGAAGAGGTATTGAAAGTTCTCGAAATCATTCAGTCGCTTGATCCCAAGGGGGTAGGCAGCCGCAATCTTCAGGAGGCACTGTCAATACAAATCAATGATAAGTTGAAAAATGACCTCACACTAGATGAGTATCGAAGATCCGATCTAAATATCGCCCTAAAAATAATCCAGGATTATTTCAATGAATTTTCCAAAAAGCATTTTCATAAGTTATTGGAAAATTTAAACATCAGTGAAGATGAGCTAAAAAGTGCCTACGAAGAAATACTAAAGCTGAATCCAAAGCCTTCTACCGGTATGGATGCAGGAAGCAGGCAGTCTATTCAATATATAGAACCGGATTTTTTCATTTTCAATAGAGACGGCGAACTAGAACTAAGCTTAAATAGCAGGAACTCTCCGGATCTGAGGATCAATGAGACCTATAGAGATATGATTCGCAATCTGCGAGCTCGGAATAAAAGCAAAAGTCTTAATAAACAAGAGAAGGAAACCGCAATATTTATAAAAGAAAAAATAGAGTCAGCCAATAACTTTATTGATTCCATTAAAAGGCGTCAGAATACACTATATGATACAATGAATACAATCATGCACATCCAGTATGATTATTTTCTCACAGGTGATACTAGATTGCTTCGGCCAATGATACTAAAAGACGTGGCTGAACGCATAGGGGTGGATATCTCAACTGTATCTCGTGTGGCAAACAGTAAATACGTGCAGACTGAATTTGGTACAAAATCCCTTAAGGAATTTTTCAACGAAAGTATTCAGACCAGTGATGGAGATGAAGTCACCACAGAAGAACTGAACAAGACATTAATCGAACTGATCAATAATGAAAATAAATCCAATCCATTGAGTGATGATAAGCTGGTAGGTGTGCTGAAGAAAAGCGGCTATAACCTTTCCCGTCGGACAGTGGCTAAATATAGGGAACGTCTAAATATTCCTGTTGCTCGATTGAGAAAAGAGATGTAACTTTAGTCAATGAAGAGCAATTTCTTATACATGCTTGTAATAATTTCCCTGGGTATTATAATTCTTGGCGGATTTTCAACAGACAAAGAAATACCGAGCACAGAAGTGGAGCTGGGAAAGACCTTATTTTTTGACCCAATTCTTTCTTCAGATCAGAGCATCAGCTGTGCTTCATGCCATAAGCCCGAGCATGGATTTGCAGACACGAGTACTTTCAGCATAGGCGTAAATAATAAAATGACAACCCGCAACACACCCAGTGTAAAAAATGTATTATCGCGAAGCTTATTTTTCTGGGATGGTAGAGCATCTACGCTGGAAGAACAGGCACTGATGCCCATCACTAATCCAGACGAAATGAATCTGCCTCTGGAGACCGCCATACGTCGATTGACTGAAAGCAAATTGTATAAAAAAGCATTTAATGACATATATAAAAGGGATCCCGACGAAAAGACTTTAGCTACTGCTATCTCAGCTTACGAACGTACACTAGAGTCATCTTACACACCCTTCGATCTATATATGGAGGGAAATGAAGACGCAATATCCGAGTCTGCTAAGAAAGGCCGAGACATATTCGTAGGTAAGGCCAATTGCTTCGAATGCCATTTTGGGCCTGACTTCACTCAGGATGAATTGCTAAATATTGGAATTTACAACACCAAGCAGTTTAATGATGAAGGACTCGGTAATATCACCAAAAATCAATCGGACAATGGAAAATTTAAAGTCCCGAGCCTTCGAAATGTTGCTAAGACAGCTCCATATATGCACAATGGTATGTTCAAGACACTGAGGGAAGTAATTAACTATTATGATAATCCGGAGTCGGTCATTCATGATCCGGTGAATGTAAGCGAGCGTCTGACTAAACCACTAAAATTGACAGAAGTCGAAAAGGACGATTTAGAAGCATTTCTAATATCATTAAGCGATAAGTAATCAGCTTTCTAAATAACCAATTTACTACCTATACATTCCTTGAAAGGATAACCTGCAAATAGAAGTATTTCTATTTTCGGTCTTGAATCACACAGCGATCGATGACTACATCACCATTAAAGCCGGAGCAAATGCCTTTTAATGTCACTTGAGAGCCCGCACTCAGACCGCCCAAATCGTGCTTTGCATATTTATCCAGTTGGCACATAATCGTACTCATGGGATCTCCTGTGTCGAGGAGTATATTGGTTGTCCCATCATTTGCCTTCTCCATAGACATTATCTTGCCGGTGATCAACAATACCTTACCCAAGTACTTATCATTCGCAAACGTCTCATTAGTACCGTACGCTTTAAATAACTCGGTAGCAGATAATTTAGAAGTTGCCGATTGGGACTCAATATCAGAGTGAGGCTTATTCCACATATAATAGCCTACACCCATTCCAGCCAGTAAGACAATCAATATAAATACAAAAAATTTCTTCATGTGTTATCTAATTTTTTGGAACATGAAATTCATATTCTTTTTGGTACTAAAAGATCAAAATATATACGTGTGGTGAAAAGATTATGCAACTATTGACTTTATATGGCTAAGATAAATTTCGATTGATCTGCACATAAATTTATAACGGAACCAAGTTTATCCAATTGTGTAGAATGAGCTTGAAATTTATTTATTTTTAAAATTTAAAGTTTAGACTACACCATTGAAAAGACACAAAAGGTTATAACAATCCCTATTTCTTAATTTATAACTGCATACAGCATAGCTTCAGCGGCTTTATTCTTTAGCTGAAAGGTTCCAACTCTCTCACATTGAAAGGACAATTTCACCTTTTCGTAGCATTTCTCAGATATAAGAATCTGACTACCTATTGCTGTCGACTGAATGCGCTGTGCTGTATTCACTGTGTCTCCGATCACAGTATAGTCAAGCCTGCGGATAGTAGACGATCCAATATTCCCCGAAACCATTTCACCACAATTTATACCGATTGATACATGCGGTTTGAATTCATGTTCTTCCGGTAAAGCATCAATGGCACTCCTCATGGCCAAGCTAGCATCTATAGCCCGATCACTATGAAATGGCCCTTTGAAGACAGCCATAATACAATCCCCGATAAATTTATCTATAATGCCATCCTGCGCAATTATTTCCTTCGCCATGAGGTCGAAATACTTATTTAGTAATTTTACTACTGTGTCCGGATGTTCCCTTTCACTAATAGAGGTAAAGCCACAGATATCAATGAAAACTACAGTAGCATCTATAGTTTCATTATCAGTAAGAGAATTTTCATATTCCTTTGAGCCCATGAAATTCAATACATTTTCATCTACATACATACGTAAGATATTGTTCTCTTTAATCGCCTTCAGTGTTTCCTGAACCTGCTTTACCTGCTTGATCGTCTTCTCCATAGTAAGCTCTAGATCAATAAAATTAACAGGTTTCGTGATAAAATCAAATGCGCCCCGGTTCATCGCTGTCCGAATATTGTCCATATCACCATAAGCGGAGACCATGACTGCCTTTACAAGAGGATTTGATTCTCCCATCTTTGTCAATAGGGTTAATCCATCCATCTCAGGCATATTGATATCGCTTAGTAAAATCTCTATATCCGGATGTTCACCCAACTTTACTAGAGCCTCCTTTCCATTATGAGCGAAAATAAATTCATAATATTGATCCCTTATCTTCTGTCGAAACTTCTGACGAATCAATACTTCCAGATCAATCTCATCATCCGCTACCAATATTTTGGTTTTCATGCTTTGTGTTTTAATTTTGCTTTTAACGCCGGGAAATCAACTGGCTTGGTTATAAAATCATCTGCTCCAAGTCTCATAGCTTCATTGTAATTATCATCATCACCATAGGCAGTAATCATCATTACAATGGGAGGTGGCTTCTCATAATTTTCTTTAATCAGTCTCAATAAATCGAGGCCACTCATACCAGGCATATTAATATCAGAAAGTATCAGCACAGCTTCATGCTTATGATCTTTCATAAATTCCAATGCTTCCTCTCCCGAAAAAGCAAAGGCAAACTCACATTCCTTTTCCCTGATTTCCTTTCTAAATCTTTGTTCAAAAAGGCTTTGCACATCTGACTCATCATCAACAACTAGGATTTTCATATTGATTTAATTTTTTATGTTGGTAAAATTACCTTAAATGTAGTGCCCTTTCCTTCTATTGATTCTAGTAATAACTGACCTCCATGGCCTTTCACTACGATGTCATAACTCAAGCTTAACCCCAATCCGGTGCCTTGTCCGGTAGGCTTAGTTGTGAAAAATGGTTGAAATATCTTATCTTTAATCGCCTGTGGTACACCGTTACCATTATCTGTAATGACTACTTCCACGCTTCCATCCAATCGTCTAGTAGAAATAGAGACACTGGGCTCATAACCCACCAATCCTAACTTTGCTTTCTCCTGAACTGCATAAAATGCATTGGTCAATAGATTCAAAATTACCCGCCCTATATCTTGAGGGACAATGTTGATCGATCCTATTGAACTATCAAAATTTGTCTCAATTTTGGAATTAAATGATTTGTCCTTTGCTCGCAAGCCGTGGAAAGAAAGTCGTACGTACTCGTCGCACAGATCATTAATATTAGTGGGCTCTTTGATCCCGCTACTGCTTCGGCTGTGTTGAAGCATTCCCTTTACAATGGCGTCTGCTCTCTTACCATGGTGGGTTATTTTCTCTTCATTCGCCAGAATATCGTCAGATAAGGAATTGACCTCTGCCATATTACCCTTCCCAATTTCTTCCTTAAGTTGGACGATTAACTCTCTGTTTACTTCACTAAAATTATTGACAAAATTGAGTGGGTTTTGGATTTCATGGGCTATTCCGGCTGTTAATTCTCCTAGTGAAGCCATCTTTTCTGATTGTATAAGCTGGGTCTGTGTAGTCTTCAATTCAGCAATTATATGCAACAACTCCTCTTTTTGTCCCAGTATTTCAGCGGTCCGAGCTGCAACCTGTTGTTCTAATTGATCATTTAAAGCTTGAGTCAACAAAGCTTCATTTTCTTTTTCAATTGCCTTAACCTTTTCTCTTTCCAGCGCTTTTCGTTGCTTGTTATTTATAATAAAAAGTGCAACAAACCAAAGCACAGAAAATGATTTGGCCGCATCAAAGTAACTATTCCAATTTTGATAGAAGGCCGGAAAACATAAATTTACCAGATCATCCAAGAGATTGATTGCAACTAAAGGTATAATGGCGTATACTATTGATTTAAAAGGTTGAAATAGTTTAATTGTCAGCATGAAATAAATGAACAGGATAAAAACAATGTGAGAAATCCAGCCAATAATCAATCTAGAGGGACTAATTAATACTTCAATTAAAAGGAGAAAAGTTAGCGCATAGATACCAATTAATAAATATTTGTTCCATTCAGGTAATAGTGCCTTGGTAGCTACGCGTCTTCGAAAGTAACTAAGTAAAAAAATTAATATTAAAAATTCTCCGTGCATAAATAAGTTAAATTAGTTTTTAAATTTATTGTCAAGCTCCAATCTTTTATTTCCCATTATTAAACATTCATAAACTTCTATAACAGCAGCAGCAAAAAGGAAGATTTAAGAAAAATCCTCTACCAGGCTAATAGTAATAAATGACTTAAATATTCCGACCTTGCTATATCGAGCATTACATTTTCCATCCTCATCCATTATACTCTCTTCTTTGACCCATATTAATAATTGGTAGCCTTTAATAGTATATGCCACAATATACACTAACTTATGTTTCTCAATAATCATACAATACTAATGTACCGGTAAATTTATTATAAAGGTAGTGCCTTCAGATTGACTTGTGCTTACCTTCAATTCGCCTCCATGAGACTTGATAATATCATAACTCAAGCTCAAACCCAATCCAGTGCCTTGTCCTGTCGGTTTAGTAGTAAAGAAAGGTTCAAAAATCTTGTCAATAACCTTCTGCGGAATTCCATTGCCATTATCTCCTACACGGATTTCAATCTGATCCTCTTTCCATTTAGTATTGATACAAACCGTGGGTTCGTAACTTCTATCGCTCATTTTCCTTTTTTCGTCAACTGCATAAAACGCATTGGTCAGCAAATTTAAAATCACTCTTCCCATATCTTGAGGTACAACATTAATAATCCCTATTGAACTGTCAAAATCTGTCACAATCTTAGCATTGAAGGACTTATCCTTGGCGCGCAAGCCATGATAACATAATCGAGTATATTCATCAGCGAGGGCATTAATATCAGTGGGCTCTTTAATTCCCGAACTCGTCCTGGAATGCATCAACATACCTTTCACAATAGAATCAGCTCGCTTGCCATGGTGATTGATCTTATCCAGATTATCAACCATGTTTTTTAGAATCAACTGAACCTCTTCCGAGTTGTCATTCTTTAATTCCGTGTTCAGATCATGGATTAATTCAATATTTAGCTCACTAAAATTATTGACAAAGTTTAAAGGATTTTGAATTTCATGTGCAATACCTGCCGTTAATTGGGCAAGTGAAATTAATTTCTCTTGTTGAACCAGTTGTTCCTGAGCCGCAATTAAATTTTTGTGTTGTGTTGCAATATCTTTAAAGGCTTTATTTTTACCATTTTCATATACCAATAAAATAAAGTAAATGGCCAAGTTAGTGGCAATAACAGAATAGAAGAAAAGTTCAGTTTGCCTAATAAAAGGATAAGAAATAGCAGGCGATCCAATCTTTAATTCAACAATATAGATCATGGTTATAGTCAGACAGGAAAAAACAATCCAAAATAAAGCTTCTCCCTTTCCCATGATCAGCATTGCAATAGCGGGCAAGAGAAAAAATGCCGCAGTAGCAGGTGAAATAACGCCTCCCTGAAGCCAGGCCTGAGCTACGAAAGTAACTTCAAATTGCAACAAGAAAATATTTCCAGCTATACTCTTCGATAAGCCCCTTTTATAGAAAAATAGGATTAGAATGCTAAATGCGGCATTAAACATAAGCATGTAGGCGATAGGATAGAGCTTAATGTCGCATGCTGTCACTATACCCAGCAAATTAAAGAGTGCTGAAATCAGTATTACAGAAATAAAGATCATTTCATTTCTGATGTTTATTTTATCCGCAATTTTATTTGCAGGGATAAAATATTGAATCAATTTACTGAACATAATTAATTATTGAATTTATATCAATCTACCATGCCGCTTCCACAAAATATAAATAAAGCTCAGATCCAAAAATAAGCATGATATGCCTAGCAATTGAATAAAATGGCTCTCAGGATAAAAGATAAACATTGAAACTGATATCAACCCTGTTCCTAGCATTCTTGCCCAGGCCAACAACATAGAGAATCTACTTGTATCTCGCGTTTGCATCAGCATAAAGACACATTGCAGCGATAAGATTACATTGATAATATATCCCGAGTTGGCTCCTATGCTAGTATCATAAGATTCAGCCATATAAAAATAGGAAAAACATATCCAGAATAAAAAGTTTATGAGCGAAAAGAGGATAAAATGCTTTTTAGCTTCACGGTTCATCGGTTGTTTGGTCCCATAGCGGAGTATTGAATAAAAAATAAAGCAATCTAAGAGAAAAGCTGCCTGGTAACTAAGTGAGTACAATAATCCGGTATTAGGATGATATATAAAGCTCCATACAAATTCCCACCCAATATTTGCGCCAGCCACATAGGCAGGCATTTCTACAAACTTTTTAATCCTTATCTCTCGTACTAGTATAGCATAAGCCAATACCCAAAACAAGCATCCTATTCCATTAAATATTAATCCGATGGTAGGATAATCCTCAAAATTAATCAATACCTGATGCATACTATCGCTCTATTTAGTTCTCTTGAAGTTCCAATCTTGGGTGAGAGACTTGGGGAGATAGAAGTTAATAATGTTGGCTTTTGTCATTTTCTTTATCACAACATTAATTCCCAATCTGCTTACAACTTGTATCAGCATAGCAAATATCAAACTGCGATCAAGTAGTTCCATAATTTTGGTTATGCGCCGATATTTAGCAGCGAGCTTATCTATCTTAGCCTGGTCGACCTGTGGAATATCTAACATGTCAGATAGCTTATGGCCCATCATAAAGCGAAAGGTCGAAATATTATTTACCGGATCTGACATTTTATTTGTCGTATTTTGATAATCAAGGAGCGCTTTCATCAATTCGGTTCCTTGTAAACTTTTCTCCATCTGATGCTCTAAAATTCGGTTACCCAGTTTGACAGCATCCGCCGAGTTTTTGGGAATCAAATCATCGTCAAGTCCGACAAGATGTCCTATCACCCGCCAGCAATGCATGTAGGCTTCCTTTTCATATGGCTCCAACTCAATACCTAAGACACTTAGCCCCTCAAAGATCAGAGAAGAAAAAGACATGAGCGTTCCTGCCATATCTTCCTGGTTGATAGGCATCTCAAACTTCTCAGTATCCCAATTATTCTTATGAATATAATAGCGAATTACAGCGTGTATTAACCTCAATTTTTGAGCTGCCTCTACTCCTCTCCCATCAGAGCTCAGTCCACCTGGTTCCATAGTGAACAAGACAAACTGTGCGGTTTCGGCGATCCTGCGTGAAAAAGTATTGGTAGAACCTTTCTTTTCATTTAACCTTGCGGTCATATGTAGTACTTCTGCTCCCTTTGCACATGCATAGCATTCGGGTAGTGACTTATATGACAATAGGAGGCTGATCCAAATACCGTGGCGAATGTAAATTTGTTGTCCTAGATCTATTAAATCTTTATCTGCCCACTCCGGCAATTTTTCCGTATCATCAAAATAATTCTTTATTTCCGCCGGTACATCTTCTGATAAATGATATTTATTTTTAGTTATCACATTAAAGAGATGATTGACTTTATCTGATTCACCTGAGGCCATGATGTCTTTCACCAGACGATCAGCTACCGGATCAGCCATCATTCGCTTTGTCTGCAGAAAGTCATCAGACCACTCTTGGGCTTCATTTTGGTCTATAGAAGAAATTTTCCTAATAACCCTGACTTTCAATATCTTATATCTTATAATAAAGATAATTGAAATGATAAAGAATAGACCCAGTACACCAAAAAGTACAATTTTGAACATAGGGTAGCTTTGAATAAATGAAGAAATACTTGAAGATTAACATATAAAAATACAGATTAGTGGGAAGAAATTGATAAATAATCTCAAGATGTACTCTTTCTTCTTATCAAGTTTTTTCTATGCTCTGCCGGACTTATAGATTTAAGCCCATCGATATTTAGGCAATTTGATGTACTCACTGAGTCCAAAATGGGACTGAAATCTTCGGATAAAATTCCAAAACAAGAGCTGAATAGGGTATATCAACTAACTTCTCCGTTGATATTCTATTGCTCAAGTTCGTACGGCTTAATAAATTTCAAAATTTCCGGCTTGAACTTGACGGCTTGTGAAAGTATAGAATCTCCTAGGATGTTGTGGATCCCATCTATCGATGATTGCATTATTCCAAAACCTTCGACGTCAAAATTTTTGTTGACTGTGGGCTTGAAGTATTTGACCAGGTTTTTGCCAGTGATTCCATAGGTCTGGATGCTATATATTACCTGAGTTCTATTGCTGTGTAGTTGAGCTGAAGCAGCTACACTGGGAATATTATTTATATTGATTCCTCTTTCTATCTTCTTAAATAAGTAGTGGATTGAATAGCCACATCCATACACGATGCTATCATTATCATTATTTACTACTTTGGTCTCCACATAATATAAATTCAGGCTTGATTCATCTTTTCCCAGTTTCAAGCCACCAAAGCCTGGCAGTGAGATACCACCCGCATCTTTTCCATTAAAGATTCTGACCACTGTTCTCATTTTATCCAGGTCCTCCCGATTTTGAGGTATCAGATTGGACATACTCAATGGAGAGATCATACTATCTGTCATACCAGGATAGCTTTTCAGAATTTCTGCATTCAGAGACTTAGATAATTCAAGGAGGTCCAAGTTGGTGCCTGCTTCACTATCGTTTTGAACCGTATTACAACTTGAGCCAATAATGATAGCCAAAATAATTAAAGTAGGCAGTATTTTGTTTGTCATTTTCATTTATAAATATTTAGAGTGAGCGTACTAAATGAGTGGGCTATATCCTGATTTCTCAGTGCTAATGTCCCATAAATTGACTGCACGGAGAGTAATATTTCCACTATCGTATAAATATAGTTATTTCATGCAAATTAAAAGGGGTTTTTTCCACTGTCATTCTTGCGATCTGAACTTAAAATTGATGATTTATGATTGAAGTTCGTATATCACTTTCAAGCTATATAGCTTTACACCCAAGAATATAGGAATATGTATAGCAAAATGACTATATACTGCACAGGCGCCTGTATGACTCATTATTTTATTTCTGATTATTTTCCTGGATTGGAGAATTGGGAAGTGCTGGGTTTGGTGAGGCCCATCAGAAGGAAGATGGACATAGATAAGATAATAAACAAGCGAAATAGGCTTAGTTTTATCCACATGCTACTCTGGTATTGAAGGCTGGTGTCTATAGTGTCGCTATACTGTGTACTTATGAGCTTTATTAATTCAGGTACAAAATAAGTGAAAGTAGAAATCAGGAGTACTGCATATACTACTAGTGGAATCAGAAGATGTAATCTTCAAGCTGAGGTCCAATTCAATTTCAGAGCGATGAGGAAAAGTACTAAGGTAATGGTATGAATAAATGTCCAGAAAGTATCTGAGTTCAATTGGAAATTACCCAGAAACATCTTCAGCGAGCGAGGAGGCTCCGAAAAGGCATGAGGCCAGATAGCAGTATGTTCATAAATGCCGGCGCCCAATATTACTGTGAAGCAAAGACACACTATGACATAGACGAGGTTTTGGTAAGTCATGAGATGAAATTTTTATTAGTTAGACAATATTAATCCTTCAGAAGTATTGTTGCACTCTTTCTGAATTATTCACCAAGAATAAAGAGCTGAAAAGGCTTGGAATTGTATTTAACGGACATTTTCAAAAATGTGACCAGCCCAAGTGCTTTTATTGCTCCTGTATTCATTCGGTTTTATTTGGGCAAAAGATTTAAATGTCTTAATAAAATGGGACTGATCTGAAAATCCACTGTCATAGGCAATTTCTGTTAGTGACAGACAGGAATGATGAATGAGGTGAATGGTGTGCAAATATTTTTTATAGCGTATGATCTGTTCTGCGTTCATTCCGGTCAATTCCTTAAATTTCCTGGAGAGGTGCCGGGGCGAATAGCAAAGTGATTTTGAAGATTTTCCTATCGACAAGTCTCAGAACTTGGGACAAAAGGCTTACCTTTATATCGGACATGTTTGTTTTTTAATTTCAACCCTAAGTTAGGGTAAATTCAACATATCCACTTTTTATTTTGGACGCTTGTGATACTATATGACTATTCAGTGCGAAATAGCAACCCCCTCTGTAATAGAGATCTCGAATTAATAAATCAAATTATATGAGGGAGTGATCCTATTCATTTTCAGGAGATCAGACTATAATTTCGCAGTTAAGGAAAGTAAAAAAACTTTTATGACTTGATCTTGGATTTTAATTTTCCGATCATTTGTCCAACTCCAATCCCAAAATAAGCCATTTCCTTATTTGCTATTAGCATAGGCGAAAATGTAAAGCCATAATAACGGCTTAGTGGAAATTCTATTTTTGGATTTAATATGATGCTAAAGCCATTGGTCTTTTTAACATCCCAGCTAAAAGAAGAAGTAACTAAATTTCCATTTCTTAGCCAGTTTATGGGCTCGCTCATTCTGGTATATCCTATACCCACCGCAAAATTAGTCCTTATCCGTCGCTTTTTATCCAGATAGTAGATTTTACCAAATTCGACTTGAAAATTGTCGAAATATTGACGTGGATCATTTGAAGATAATAAACTTAAACTTGGGATATCGCCGTGAGTAAAATCCTTTGGTTGAGTCACTGGCTTCCGCCTATTTATGGTGTACCCAGCTTTGACAGAATATTCTTCCTTTATGAGATAATTAAGATCTACACCAATGCCGATGTAATTACCTAAATTCAATTCAGGAGTAACATAAAATAAATTTTCTCTTACTGATTGAGCTTTTGCAACATTGAGGAGTACCACGAGTAGTAGTAACGGGGCTAATCGTTTCATAATTTAATTGTTTTATGTGTATAACCGCTTCTCTAAAATTGTATCAGATCACTCGAGCTATACTGGGTTGATTTTACAAAGCTAAGTAGTATAATAGAATAAAACAAATTTTTTTAAAGAAATTTAAAAAATAATTACGCGCTAGTTTTCATTATAAAAAAACCTATAGATCACTCTACCTTATCTGTCCACGATGAAGTTTGTAGAGGTATAGCTAGAGTGGTCTATTGAACTAATTACCAAATGATAAATTCCATCGCGAAGTGTGTGATATATTGTGGCGTTGTTTGGAAGATTGGACTCATAAATTACTAATCGACCAATATTATCATAAATGAAAGCTTGATAAGTATCCTTCAGATCAGTTTGAATATGAAAATAATTAGCACCGGGATTGGGGTAGACTGACACAGAATGAGTGACCGAAGCTGATGTATTGATAGCTGATGTTGAATTATTATTTAAAAACCACTTCCTGGCATCTATATCAGAATAGAACTTCCGAAATATTGCCATGCCAGCCTTATCATTTCCATTTGGTGACCAATGAAGGCCATCACCGGGCTTGACATCGGTAGGACATAACCAACTTAGGCCATCTTCGCGCGGATTATTACCATCAGTCCACAGGTAAGCACTCCAATCCAATAAGGGAGCTTTTCTATTAGAACCAGCAAAGGAGAGAGAGGTATCGTCAGAGATTTGATCCTCAATCAGCCATTTCATAGCCCAGCCATTATAATAATCTCGTGGTTGACGGAGGCCGTTTCCCGCAGTACTTGCACTGTCAATATACCCCGAGTAGCCCCGAGCAGCAAGATAACATAGTTTCAAATTGGGATATTTCTGAAGCAGTACACCGAATAAAGCTTTAAATTCCTGCATCAATTCAAGTGGAGCTTCGGGGAAGTTGATATTATTACTTTGGGTATTCTCTTCTTCGAGCCAGATTATTTGCACTTGCTTGGCAGATACACCAGCAGAACTAAGTTGAGAGTCGATATATTTCCAGTACGAATCAGTGGTATCAATAATTTTTGGCAAGCTTTTACCACCTTGCGCGCCATTGACCACTTCCAAACTTGGGTTTATGAGTTTAAACGTATCTGTAATATTTTGAAAACTTTGGAATTCGGTCTTAGGATTAGATGCGCCTACTGAAAGTAATACTATTTTGCCATCATTAATCTCCGGAATGCCCAGAATATCTAATGGCTTAATGTCCAATATCGCGTTTTCTAGGTTGTCAATATGTTGGGCCGGTTTGCTATTGCTACCGAAATAAAGCCCGCCCACATACCCTTGGTAGAAACCTGCTCCCAAATCTGTTATGGGGGCCAAACCCGTAGAATTATTTTGGCAATTTTGCCCATAAGAAGGCACATAAAGTCCAAATAACAATATGATGGCGGTAGGAAGCAATTTGCTAAGTAGATTTAATTTCATTTCCCTTTATTTTTTATTATCAAGTTATTGCTAAATTATGATGACACCCTTGAGTCGTCTTATCTTTGATAGGGAAGCGATCTCAATAGTCTGAGCACATACACAGTCACCCAGACCTCTTGGAACAAGGGTACTTAATCGACTTTCTATTGGTTTACATCCTATATAGACTAATAAACGTATCAATGGTTTAATGAGGTAATAATGAATTGCTCGCCTACATGGCTCACATCAACCATCATTCCAAGTCGATTCATTTTCTGAACTACTTGTTCCCCAAATTCGGTTAAACCCTGTTTTCCTTCTGAGTTTAATCCATTTCCAATAACAGG
>Ga0154020_10003628_pt1 | contig 18547 bp, 16 predicted proteins | sample Klosneuvirus_201_FD_109709 | JGI IMG/M metagenome (GOLD analysis project Ga0154020, IMG submission 109709) | Active sludge microbial communities from wastewater, Klosterneuburg, Austria - Klosneuvirus_20160825_MG | ecosystem: Engineered > WWTP > Aerobic digester > Activated sludge | place... | reverse complement strand
CTTAATTGTGTGACCAATGGTAAAATTTTAGAAAAAAAATGGTTTGATAATATTTTTATCCAGCCGGCAGCTGGAGATGCCGGAGGTGCGGTCGGTGCAGCCTTATATGTATATTTTGACAGACTTCAAAATCAATTTCCGCTTGTGTCTGGTAAGACGATGGAAACAGTGTACCTTGGTCCTGAATATTCAGATCAGCAGATAGCTCATTTTTTAGAGAATGAAGTCGTGGAAATTATTGGTAAAGAACAAAAGGTTGTGTATAAGCATTTGGAGTATGGTGCTTTAATTGAAGAAGTTTCAGATCTGATAAACGGAAGTAATGTAATTGGGTGGTTCCAAGGTAGAATGGAGTACGGTCCTCGGTCTTTGGGCAATCGTTCTATTATTGCGGATGCTCGCAATAGAGAAAATTGGCAAAAAGTTAATTTAAAAATAAAATTTAGAGAAAGCTTTAGACCGTTTGCTCCTACGGTTTTGGAAGATAAAAGTTCTGAATGTTTTGATATCGATTGTCCAAGTCCGTATATGTTGTTGGTGGCACCGGTTAAAAGAACAGACGTTCCTGCTATTACCCATGTTGATAATTCCGCAAGAATTCAGACAGTTAATCCGATGCAGAATAAAAAATATTATGATGTTATTAATGCTTTTTATAAAAAAAGCGGCTGCCCAATTATTATCAATACTTCATTCAATGTAAGAGGGGAGCCTATTGTTATGTCTCCGCGAGATGCCTTTAATACCTTTTTGAATACGTTTATGGATTATTTGGTGATAGGTAATTATATCTTATCTAAAAAAGATAATCAGCATTTAGTGGATAATGATAAGATGAAAGAGTATTTAGGTGCGTTTAAATTAGATTAATTTTAATGCGTATGAAAGAAAGTGGTAAAAATATTATTACGTTAGTGGTAACAGTTTTTATTACTCTTTTCGCCATTGAAGGCATGTTGCGTTTTTTTGAGCATAAAGATTTTTCTTTAATTACAGAGGTTAATAATGATGGTTATATCGTTCATAAGCCAAATTTAGATAGAGAGCATTTTGATGACGAAGTGGGTCAGAAAGTTCATATTAAAACTAATAGTGCCGGTTTTGTGGGAGAAAATTTTTCTGAAAAGAAAGAAGAGGGTGTTATGAGAGTAGCGGTGCTCGGTGATTCATTTACCGAAGCAACTCAGATTGACTATGAAAAAAGTTATGTGTATTTGTTGAATGATCAATTAAACAAACTTTTAACAGCAAAAGCAACTTCTACGTATAAGAAAACGGAAGTTTTAAATTTTGGGCTTGGCGGTATCGGTACTGCAGACGAGATGAAATATTATAGCAAGTACGTGCAAAAGTATCACCCGGATGTAGTGGTATTAAGTTTTTATTTAGGCAATGATGTGAGTGATAATGGATATTATTTTGAGCATAAAAATGCATTGCTGTCTTCGGATAAGGCAGATTGGGATGTTGTGCCACAGTACGGCTCTGTACAGAATAAAGAGTTTATCGCTCTTAAAGACAAGATATATAGAATGTCGGCATTGGCGCGTTTCATAGATAAAGCGGTACGTAGTGTGCCTGTATTAAACAATGTAGCTATATCATTGGGCTTGTATCGTCCGCCAGCAGCTTTAGATACGGCAGGGTTGAATCTGCCGTTTTGGGATTATTACTATCTAGACCCATTAGATGAGACAAGAAAAGAGCATTTAGTATTTAGCTCTGATTTAATAAATAATTTTAAAAAACAGCTAGACTCTGATGGTGTTATGTTGGTGCTTATGTTAATTCCAGAAGGAAAAACTGTAAATCAAGATATTTTAGGATTGTTTAAGGCAGATCATCCAAAATTAAAAGAGTACAATTATAATCCGGTTGGTATGGAAGAAAAGTTAGTAGGCGGGTTAAAGCCTGATGTCCATGTATTAAATTTACGATCCGTAATGGAGCAGCAGATTAAAAAAAACAACATTATGTATAATTCGGGCATCCATCATTTTTCCGCAGAAGGTCATGTAACGGCATCTCGTGCGCTGGCTGAATTTATTGTTTCTTTATTTTAGCAGTTATCATGCATCAAAAAAATTATCCTAAAATATTTGAGTTTGTAAGATGGAGTGCTGTAGCTAGCTTTGCGGTATGTTTTGTTATTATTAATGTAGTAGTTTTTTATTTGCTCAAAGATGTTTCGTTAAACCATAAGCGACTTCACAGCCCTACGTCATATGGTGAAATTAAAAATAAGATTGAGTTGGTAGAAAAAGACCCAAATAAAAAAATTATATTTTTAGGTGCCAGTGCTATGTGGGGGGCGCCAGGTATAACTGACGCTGAAGAAACCGTGCCGTTTCAGTTTGCTAAAAAAATAGAGGGGGATGTTTCGGTGTATAATTTTTCTTTTCCGGCAGCACATCCATTGGATATTTTAATTATGTCTATGCTATTAAAAAATAAAGCAGATTTATTTTTTATTGATATTAATTCGGATTATCTAAAAGCAGATTCTGTGATTGGTGCCAAAGAAGACCGTAGAAAATATTTACGTGTGTATAAATTACTTTCCGCAAATTATCGTGCAGTTTTTTCAGAGAGTTCTGAAGTTCAGCAATGTTTAAAGCAATATGGATTAGTGCAGCCGTATGAAGCTTATTTTGATATCAGTTCGTATATTCCGTTGTTAAAGTATAAAGACGAAGTTAATTATTTGGTTTTAGGAAAACCATTCCAGCAATTTTTCGCTAATATATTAAATGGCATGTTAGAGTTTTTTAAAACAGGAGAAAAACAAGTGGTTTGGAAAGATATATTTAAGCAGCATGAGGATTTTCCGGTAAGAAGTACTCGGGTGAATACAGAAAAAGTTGTTGCGTTAAGTCCTTCAATCAACAGCTGTGTTTCTCAGGCTATTTCTAGTTATTTTGTAAAAAATAATATTCCAGCCATATTTTATTTAAGTCCGCACAGCCCTGAAGCTACGCGTTTAGAAAGATCTCAGACGCAATACAAGGAAAATAAACGTTTCATTACTAACCTGTACGCGGGTACATTATTTATTGACCTTGATACGGTTCAGCCTATAACTTCAAGTGACTTTATCGATGAAACACATTTTAATAAAACAGGACATGCTGCACTCGCAGAAAAATTATTTGAATTTATGAATGGTCGAACTGTTTTTAGCAATATATTTAAATAAATATGCTTTTTAATACGTTTATTTATCCGTTTTTTTTAGCAGCAGTAGCTGCGATTTTTTGGTTGCTGCCAAATCGTTTTCGGTTAATTTTTCTACTAGTATCATCAGTGGTTTTTTATGGATTTAATGGAGTAAAATTTCTTGCTCTCGTACTGCTATTATCAGTTTGTACTTATGGTATAGGTTTGAAAATAAAAAATGCCACTCATATAATTGAAAAAAAAAGATACCTGTTTATAGGTATAGCCGCAATTTTATGCGTGTTAATATTTTTTAAATATAGCAATCTTTTTTTAATAACCATAGAAAGTTTAACGGGAGGTAATTTGAGCTTTAAGCATATTTTCTTGCCGTTGGGCATTTCGTTTTTTACGTTTGAGTTTATTCATTATTTAGTGGAAATGTATTATGGCAGGTTGACGGATCATACTATAGTTGATTTTTTCTCTTTTGCTCTTTTTTTCCCTACGCTTGCCAGCGGTCCGATTAAGCGGTTTAATAAGTTTTTTGAGTCAACTCGGAATTCACAGTCATTTTCAAAAAGTTTTTTTATTACGGGTTTATTTTTTATCTTACTGGGTTATGTGCAAAAATATTTGGTTGCAGATAATTTAGTCGAACAAACAGCTTTTTTATCTTCTCCTGCGCTTGTATCAAGTAATAAAGCCGTTCTTAGCGGTTTATTTTTTTATTCATTTCGTATTTATTTTGATTTTGCCGGGCTGAGCAATATTGCGATTGGCAGCGCCTTGCTTTTTGGTATTATGGTGCCAATAAATTTTTCTTGGCCATATCTTAGAAAAGATCTTGCCAGTTTCTGGAAGTACTGGCATATGTCACTTACTAGTTGGATTCGAGATTATATTTATATGCCGTTGGTTTTTCATTTTCGTAACAGTAAATTGATTACTATTTTTGCAGTGGTGGCTACCATGGCTTTAATTGGTTTGTGGCATGGTGCTTCCTGGAACTTTCTTTTTTTTGGATTATATCATGGGGTAGGTTTGGCAATTTTACAGATCAAAATTTTTTCGATTAAGTATTATGAGTTGGTGCCAAAATGGGTTCGGTATGGTATAGGAATGGTGGCAACTTTTATGTTTGTAACATTAGGATGGCCGTTTTTTGTAACTTCAAGCTTGCACGACTCTTTATTGCTTTATCAAAAGATTTTTGCTATATTCATATAGATATGAAGGGTCTGGGAATAGACATTATTGAAATAGCCCGATTTAAAAAAATACGGTATTTAAGCCGTTTTTTGGAGTTTGTCTTTTTGCCAGAAGAAATGCGAGAATTAGAAGAAAGAAAAGATAAGTTTGCTTATATTTCTTCACGGTTTGCTGCAAAAGAAGCTGTGGTGAAAGCAATGCCCGTGCCTGTTGATGTAAAACAGTTTCAGATCATTAAAAAAGGAGTTAAACCAGAAGTTAGTTTTTTGGATCAAAAATTTGATGATTTTAAAATTTTTTTAAGCCTAAGCCACTCAGAAGAGTATGTGGCAGCGGTTGCGGTAGTTGAGTGATATGCAAATATTAAAATATCTTGAGTGGGCAAATAAATATGGGCAAATTGACCCTGTTCATTTTTCTGCGCAAGTGCGTATAAATTTAGTTACTAATTTTACTGATGCCACTTTACAAAAGATATTGTTAGGAGCTTGTTTAGAAAATAATATTTATCCAGTTTTGTACTCTGTTCCATATAAACAATACAATTTTTTTCTAAATAATAAAGATAGCGATCTTCATACAAAGCAAGCGGATATCACGTTTGTTTTTTTTGATGTAAACCACTATATTAGATCAGCTTTTACTGAAGATCCTTCTCATTTTGTAGATATATTGGCGCGTATTGAGGAGTTTTGCGTAGCACAAAATGGTCCTGTAATATTTTGTACATTTGTTCTGCCGTACATGGGTCCGTTTGGCAATTTATTTGAACAGAGTCAGTTTTATAATCAAGTACAAGAATATAATGCTCAATTAAAGAAAATTGCGGAAAAACAAAAAAATTTATTTATTTTTGATATCAACAGGCTTATTCATTTTTTAGGAGAACGAAGCGTTCGAGATTATCGCGGGTTGTATGCGTTTGACATGCCGTTTACAAGTGAATTTTTTGGGTATTTATCAAATGAATGGCTTTCATATATTTATGCGTTAGTAGGCAAGACAAAAAAATGTATTGTTGTTGACTTAGATAATACTCTTTGGGGTGGAGTGGTTGGTGAAGTGGGTGTTGCCGGTATAGATTTAGGGCCGGATTATCCCGGTGTTGCGTTTCAAAATTTTCAGAGAGCGCTATTGGCTTGTTATCATCGTGGGTTGATTTTGGCGATTAATAGTCGTAATAACATAGAAGATGTTAATGAAGTGTTTGAAAAAAATCAGCACATGATTTTAAAGAAAGAGCATTTTTCTTCTATTAAAATCAACTGGAATGATAAGGCGCAAAACCTGGTAGAAATTGCCAATGATTTAAATATAGGAGTGGATAGTTTGGTATTTTTTGACGATGATCCGGTTAATCGAGAACTTGTGAAGAGTCATTTGCCCGATGTGATTGTGCCGCATTTTACTATTTCCCCGGAAGAATATGTGAATAAAATTTTTACATTAAATATTTTTAATCAGTTTAGATTAACAGAAGAGGATAAGCAAAAAGGAGAGATGTATGCTGCGGAATTAAAACGCAAAAATGTACTTGTATCTGCAAAAAACCGTGAAGAGTATATTGCACATTTGGAAATAGCTATTCAAGTTGATTGCAATTTAAGTAGCCAAATAGCGCGGCTAGCGCAGTTAACAGCTAAGACAAATCAGTTTAATCTAACTACTCGCCGCTATACGGAACCCCATATTGAAAAATATATGCAGAGCGGGTTTGTTTTTGGCGGTACAGTGAGAGATAGGTTTGGAGAGTATGGTTTGACCGTGATGGCAATTGTTATTGTGCAAGAAAAAAATGCCTATATCGACTCATTTTTAATGAGTTGTCGAGTGATGGGGCGTGAAGTTGAAAATATTTTTTTAGATTATATTTTGCGTGAATTGTATAAAAAAGGAATTGCTAAAGTTCAAGCATTATATATCCCCACCGCGAAAAATATGCCAGCTAAAAACTTTTTTAACACAGCAGGTTTTGCAGTTAAACAAAGCAGTGAGCAAGAAATTGTTTATGAAATTTCTCTTGAGGAGTATGTGTCTAAAAAAGTAAATAATTATCACGATATAATAATTAAAACTAATATATAAAACAATATGAACAATACACTTGGATTGTTAAAACAGCTTTGGAGCTTTCTTAAAATGAGAAAGAAATGGTGGTTGGCGCCAATAATAATTATTTTATTTATGTTTGCTATTTTACTTGTATTTGCCCAAACATCACCACTAGCTCCATTTATCTACACTTTATTTTAAATAGTATGGAAAAGTTGAAGCAAATTTTTGCAGCTGTTTTGGGGTTAAAGCCGGATCAGGTTTTAAAAACGTTATCGCCGGAGAATTGCCCATCTTGGGATTCTTTAAATTCCATTGTGCTTATAACAGAGATTGAGAAAGCATTTGCGATTAGATTTACATTTGATGAGGCTATGGCTGTGAAAAATTTTGCAGATGCTATTGCTTTGGTAGTCTCAAAAGGAGGGGATGTGCATGAATAATAAAAAATTTTCAGAATTTAGTATAGGTGACTCAGCATGTTTTGAGTTTGATATAACTGAAGAAGTTGTAGATTCTTTTGCTAAATTTTCTGGTGATTATAATCCACTGCATACAGATATTGATTATGCCGAAAAAACTCAATTTAAAGAGCGGGTTGCGCATGGCATGATAGGAGCTTGTTTATTTTCTCGACTTGTTGGTATGTATTTACCGGGTCAATACTGTCTTTTTTTATCACAAACATTGTCTTTTAAGAAGCCTATTTTTTTAGGAACAAGAGTGGTTGTTCAGGGCGAAATTATAGAAAAAGTGAGTGCATTTAATGCGTTAGAAATAAAAACAATAGTGCAAGATATAAAAACAAAAGAAATTTTTATAGAAGGACGAGCTTTGGTCAAATTATTAAAATAAAAAATACTTAGTTTATTTTTTTATTATGGAATATAATAAAACAGCGTTAGTGTGCGGTTATGGAGATGTAGGTAAAACCCTTGCAAAAAAATTGAGAACTCAAGGGTATACAGTGATTATTTTATCAAGAAATTTTGATAATAATCCCGACCATGTTTTTTATCAGTGTAATATTACTGATTCTGATCAGGTGGAGCAGGCAATTCAGAAAGTTTGTCAAAATTTTAAAACTATTAATTTATTAGTGTGTACCGCTGTATCAGAGATACAACGAGCTTATCTACTAGATATGTCTGTTGCGAAAGTAAAAGCTGATTTTGAAACGATGTTTTTTGGGGCATTTAATGTATTACAACAGGTAGGATTAGTAATGAAGCAGCAGAAAAGTGGTACAATTATTGGTATAACGTCAGTCGTAACCGAGCAAAATTTTCCTGCTGCTAAAATGGGAGCGTATATAGCTGCCAAGTATGCCTTAAAAGGCTTGTTGCGCCAGATGCATCAAGAGCTTGTGGAATATGGTGTTCGAGTGCATGCTGTGGCGCCAAGTTTTATGCGTACAAAATTAAATAGTGACGTGCCAGAGCGAGTGGATGAATTTTTAATAGAAAAAAATCCAATGAAGCATATGGTTAATCCTGAAGAAATAGGTGATCTCATATTATTTTTAGCTTCTGATCAGGCATTGTATTTAAGCGGATTATCAATTCCAGTAGCCGCGGGTGAGGTCTCAAATTTGTAATTTTTATATGATTTCAAAAGAATTAGTTAAAAATATTTTATTTGGTTTGTTGCTTGCCTTGATGCTGTCTGCTCTTTTTTTATTTTCTAAAGGTTCGTCAGAAGTTTTTATTTATAACAATTTTTAATCTGTATGTGTGGAATTTTGGGGGTTATTGAGCATAAAGAAAAAATTGAGCAAGATGTTTTTACAAACATGTTGTCTTGTATTGAGCATCGAGGACCTGAGAGTGGGGGTGTATGGATCAGTGATGACGGCACGGTTGCGTTTGGTCATCGACGATTGGCGATTATTGATTTATCTTCTGGTGGAAAACAGCCTATGGTCAGTGATGATGGGCGGTTTGTAATTAGTTTTAATGGCGAGATATATAATTATATAGAAATTAAAACTGAGCTTGAAAAAATTGCCAAGCGATCATTTAAAACTCAAAGTGATACGGAGGTTTTGTTGTATGCGTATATCGTATGGGGTGAACACTGTTTGCAAAAACTGAATGGCATGTTTGTATTTGCAGTTTGGGATAAAAAAGAAAAAAAGTTATTTGCTGCTCGTGATCGATTGGGTGAAAAGCCGTTTAAATATTATGTTGATAATAATAAATTTATTTTTGCTTCGGAAATTAAATCAATTTTAGCGCACCCTTCTGTTAAGAGGCAAGTTGACTGGCAGGCAGTTGATGAGGCATTAAGTTTTAGATTTGTTTCCTCTCCTCAGACAGGATTTGCCGGTATTAAAAAATTGCCTGCGGGTCATTTTTTGGTGTGGCACAACAATGAAGTATCTGTTAATCGGTATTGGCAGCCCGAATTGACATCTCAAATCAAGCATTCCTCCGTATCAGAAATTAAGAAAACTGTATGGGATTTATTTTTAGATTCAGTTAAAAAAAGAATGGTTGCCGATGTGTCAGTTGGAGCTTTTTTGAGTGGTGGACTCGATTCGACGTCGGTAGTGGCAGCCATGAGAGAGGTTGGAGTAAAAAATATTGATACTTTTGTAATTAGTATGGGCGGCAAGAGTGAAGATCAAAAATATGCGCAGATGGCAGCTGCATATTTTAAAACCAATCATCATGTTATTGAAATTAACACTATTGATTATCGTAAAGCCTTGTCTGATATGATTGATTGTTATGATGAGCCGTTTTTTGATCAGTCAGCACTACCTAGCATGTTGATTAGTCGTGAAATAAAAAAACACGTGACAGTTGTGTTAAGCGGGGATGGTGGGGATGAGTTATTCGGCGGGTATGATGCGTATAAAGTAATACCGCGTATGTATGCTTTTTCTAAACTTCCACTGTCTTTCAGAAAATGCGTAGCTTCTGCATTTGCGCCGGTTTCAAAAAAAGCAAGCTATAAATTAGAGATTTTATCCCAAGATAATTTTGTTGAAAATTATAGTGAGTATTATGCTTTATGGAAGACAAAATTGCCGGTGAGCGGGCAATATATTACTAAACATGATCTGTATTTGCCTGAATTTATGCGTCACATTGATTCTAATTACGCATGGAAAAAAATGGATAGCTGGTTTGGGCAGAGTCGTGATTTGCAAAATAATGCGATGATTGCGGATATTCAGGGTAGGTTAGCTGACGGTTATTTAACTAAAACTGATATTGCCACTATGGCCAGTGCGACAGAGTTACGCCCACCATTTTTAGATTACAGGCTTGTGGAGCTGGCTATGAGTATTCCTGCTCAGATTAAAATGAAACATAATCAAGAAAAATGGCTATGGAAGGAAATCGTAAAAAATAAAATTCCGGAAGAGATTATTAATCGTAAAAAAATCGGCTTTGGTATTCCGTTGCACGAAATTATTAAGAATGAATTAAAAGATGTGGTAGAAGAAACGATTCTGTCTTCATCGGCAAGAATTTCCGAAGTGTTTAATATAAAAACCATACAACAATTATGGGTTGATCATATTCAGCACAAAGCTGATTATAGCAATCACTTATGGTCGTTATTGGTGGCAGAATTATGGCTACGAAAGTATATGCGAGATTAGTTTGTATATAAATTTCATTTTATGAAAATCAATATCTTAGAAATGCATTCATCTCTTGGGTATGCAGGTGGACAGCGTAATATGGTTACATTTGTAAAATATTTACGTAAAGATATTTTTAATGTGTCAGTTATTGCGTATCGAGTGGGTGGGCCGCTTGAGACAGTGCTTAAGGAGTTGGGTATCCCGTATATGGTGGCGCATAATGATGTTGCTAAAATAATCGAATTTATTAAGGCTCACAATATTGATGTTATTCATATCCATCGTTCCGGTGGTTCCGTACCGTTTGAGACCCAGTTTTTAACTGAAGCAAAAAAATATAATCCAAATATTGTTATTATTCAAAAAAATGTTTTTGGCAAATACGATCCAACCGTTTTTGAAATTATGGATTGTTCTTTTTTGCAGAGCATGATGCATTTGAATGAGCGGTATTTGGTTGCCGCGCAAAAAGATTTTGAGTTTAATAGAGAAAAAGTTTTATATAATATGGTTGATGCTGAAGAATTTGAAAGGTACAGAGTGAGTGCGGCAGAAGTTATGCAATATAAAAAAGAGTTGGGTATTGATCCGAATGATTTTGTAGTGGGAAAGGTGGCAAGGCCGGCGTTGGAAAAATGGAGTGATTTGATTATAGAAATGATGCCTTTTCTTGTAAAAAAAATTCCCCATGTAAAAATAGTAATAATTGGTTGCCCGCCATCACGGATGCGATATATAGAGCGAAGCGCATATAAAAAATTCTTTTGTTTACTTCCAGAAACTAGCGATCAGGCAAAGTTGCATTTATTTTACCAAGCAATTGATGTGCTTGCTCATAGCTCCAAGATAGGCGAATGTAATGGCAATACTATTAATGAGGCGATGTTTTGGCGTAAGCCTGTGTTAGTAAATTCAACACCAAGAAAGGATAATGGGCAATTAGAGCAGGTAAAGCATAAGGTGAGTGGTATCATTGCGAATACTCCGCCTACGCTTGCCCAGGCAATTACATGGCTTGCCAATAATCCTCAGGAGTATGCAAAAATGGCTACAGAAGCGTATAAGCAGGTGTCTGTAGTTAACCAGCCAAGAGCTATTACTGAACAGGTAGAAAAGTTTTTGGTTGAAAAGATGGCTTCTCGGCATAGTTCTGCTAGCTTGTCGCTTTGTGAGGAGTATGCTAAGATTGAGTATAATCCTAGCCAAAACGACATCGTTAATTATCATTCAGAATATCAAAAACGACTTACGTGGGATTTTGCGGATTTAACATTATTTGAAACAATTACCTTGTTGCAAATTTTACCTCGTCGCTTTTATTTCAAAGTAAGAGATTTTATTGAGCATAAGTGGTTTTCCTATGTTAAGCGGTAAAGCTACAATTTCAGCTTGTTTGGTAGTATATAATGAAGAGGCCGTTATTGAACGTTGCTTGACAAGCATTCAACATTTAGTTGATGAAATAATTATTGTTCATGATGGACCTTGTGCTGACAGAACAATTGAGATAGCAAAAAAATTTACCGATAAGATTTTTATTAAAAATCATGTGGGAATGATGGAAGGGCATCTTGTGTTTGCTTTTAAACAGGCGAAAGGGGATTGGATTTTACGCATAGACGCCGATGAATATTTTGAAAGTCAAGATATTGAAAAGATTAGACAGTTAGCCCAAAATGATGCAGTAAATGCGTATGTGTTCGATTGGGAGTTGTGGGATGGAATGAAGCCTGTATATTTTAAAGGTTTGCAAAAAATGTGTCTTTTTAGACGGCAGGTATTCCGGTATATGGGGTTACCTCATGAGCAAGGTGGTGTTATTGATAAAAACACAGTGGAGAAAGTGAGTATTGCCCTTCGTCATAGACCTGTATATAACAATATTTCTTGGCACCATTTTTTAAGAAAAGCCAAAAGATGGATACCGGTACATGCAACGTATTTTTTTCCGGCATTAGTGACATATGAATGTTTTAATACCACTCCTGATGCATGGATTGCGCATGCTCGCCGTGTAGTTAAATACCCGGCATGGTATTTATTTTTTTATCCACTAAAAACATTGATCGCTCAGCTTGGGAACGGTCTTTGGAAAAGCTGGGTAGGAATAAATGTTTCTTTACAGCAGTATGTGTACTATGTTCGTCTTTATTGGCAAGTGTGGCAGATGCGCAATCATAATTAATGAATTAACATGATTTTTATGAGCAATGAGCAAAATTTTTGGTATGGAAAGAGGGTTTTGGTAACGGGAGGAGATGGTTTTCTTGCGTCACATTTAATTAAAAAGTTGGTTGTATTGGGAGCATGTGTAACGTCTACTGTGCGGCATGCACGCCCGGTTAATACATTGCGTTTGATTAGCGATGATCTTGAAGTGGAAACTCCTGTCGATATTGAGCATTCGGATTTATTAGATTTCTTTGCTTTAAGAAGAATTTGTGATCGCCATCAAATTGATACTATTTTTCATCTTGCTGCTTCCGCAATTGTGAGTGACGCAGCTAATTCGCCAATGTCAACAATTGAAAACAATGTTGTTGGGACATTAAATATTTTAGAGGTTGCGCGAATTAATAAGATTCATCGGGTTGTCATCGCTTCGACAGATAAGTCGTATGGTGATCATGCGCATGATAATTTAGAAAAACTTCCATATAAAGAAGGCTACGCATTGCGAGGTTTAGATGTATATAGTGCTTCAAAAGTTTGCGCTGATATTTTGGCACAAACATATTCGTATCAATTTAAGTTGCCGGTTGTCGTTTTGCGCCCATGTAATATTTACGGTCCTGCTGATTTAAATTTTTCTCGTTTAATCCCTCGTACGATTATGTGTTTACTTTCCGGGTTGCCTCCTCATATCAATCAAGGCAATGCCTCTGTTTTGCGTGAGTATGTATATGTTGATGATGTGGTGCAGGGCTATCTGTTATTGGCAGAAAAAATACCTGATATTTATGGTGAGCATAATCAGCACATGCCAAAATCCGGCACAGAGACATACGGTTGGGCGGCTTTTAATTTAGGTTCATATCAAGAAAAAGATACTGTAGATATTGCTGCTTGCGCTAATATCCGCAGCGTCAATGATATTGTGAATATGTTGAGAGCCCGGATAAAAGATGTTGAGCCGGTGGTCAAAGAGAAAGCCGCTAATTTTATTGAGATACCCGATCAGTATTTGGACGCGACAAAATTACAGAAACTAGGTTTTAAGCCGCAAGTTGAGCTAGAGGTCGGTTTGGATAAGACCATAGAATGGTATCGTAAAAACTTTAAGCATTTAATCGGATTGGCGCAGCGGTATATTATTACATAATAGTATGTCTACAAGAAAGATTTCGGTAGCTCAAATTCGTGGTGATGGTCTTAGTGATCGCGAAACAAAAATTTGGAAATATTTTCCTGATGATATTAGGCAGACAGTTTTTGTTCCTAAGCATAATTTGTTTGTTAAGCCAGATATTAGTTTTCCGATTGTAAGCATAAGATCAAGTAGTGATAATTTTTTTTCTAAAAATTTTTATAAGTATTTTTTTGGTCAATACAGAAAAATGTTTGGTTTAGAAAAAAAATTAACTACGTATGATGTGGTGCATGCAGGAGAAATATTTAATTATTATACGTATCAGTCTGTTTTGGCAAAAAAAATAAATAAAAAATTAAAAGTGGTGGCTACAGTATGGGAAAATAGTTTTGGTCGTTTTGATTATAATTATTGGCCCGGGTTTAAATCGCCACCTAACTTTTGGTTGCGTCAAATTAGGCATGTGATGGCTGAAAATGCAAAAGGTGTTGATATGTTTTTGCCTACTACCGGTGATGCGGCTGAGCTTTTGTCATATTACGGAGTAGCGGAACATAAAATTAAAATAGTTACTCCGGGAATTGTTCCTCCGCCGCAAGATTTGCCGCGTGTCTTGCCTGATAGTTTATTGAATAAAGAGCTGTTTTTAATGGTTAATCGACTGGTTAAAGAAAAGGGGGTGTACGATGTTTTGTACGGATGGAAAATATATTTATCAAAAACAGTTACTGTTGAAAAAAAGATATTGGTAGTGATTGGTCAGGGTCCTGAGTTGCAGAATATGAAAAAGATTGCGAAAGATATCCAAATTGAAAATCAGGTAGTTTTTTTAAACCATCTACCGTATAATCAAGTGCTTACTATTTTTAAAGAAGCAAAGTGTCTTATTTTAGGCAGTATTCCCAATCCAACATGGCAAGAGCAGTTTGGCTATGTGCTGGCAGAATCAATCTGTGCTGGCACTCCAGTGATTTCAACTTTTTCTGGCGCAATTCCGGAAGTGGTAGGCAAGGCTGGTTTACTAGTGTCCCCGGCTCATCCAATCGAATTGTCTAAGGCGTTATTGCAGATGGATAATGTTGACGTATACAAAAATTTAAAGAAGGCATGCGACACTGAAGCAGAAAGATTTTCTACCCAATTGTATGTTCAAAAGGTGTCTGATGTATATAGGCAATTGACCGTTATATGAAGCTAAGTATTTTAATCCCTGTCTATAATGAAAAAAGTACGATTAGCGTGATTCTTGATAAGATAGCGAGTCTTGATTTAGGTTTTGCAGAAAAAGAAATCATCATTATAGATGACGGTTCTACGGATGGCACGCGAGAATTTCTTCGATCACTAAACTCTGAGTATAAAATTTTATACCATGATAAAAATCAAGGAAAGGGAGCTGCTATACGTACGGGTTTAAAAGAAGCAACGGGGGCATATGTGGTGGTGCAGGACGCTGATTTAGAATATGATCCGCAAGACTTACGAACCATGGTGCAAAAAATGATAGCAGACAATTTGCGGGTGCTTTATGGTTCGCGCCGGCTTAACAAAGAAAACAAACAGCATTCTGGTTTTCAGTATTATGTGGGCGGATGGTTTTTAACATTGGTTACCAATATGTTATATGCGCAAAGACTGACCGATGAACCAACGTGTTATAAAATGTTTAAAACAGATTTTCTTCGCTCGATGCCTTTAGCTTGTCTTCGATTTGAATTTTGTCCCGAAGTAACAGCATTAAGTGCGTTAGCTGGAGAAAAAATTAAAGAGATACCTATTTCATATTTTCCAAGGCACAGAAATGAAGGAAAGAAAATTAAATGGCAGGACGCAATAACCGCTATTCGTGTTTTAGTTTTTTATAAAATAAAATCATTGTTCAAAAAATAATCCATTTTTTATGTCATGGAAAGAAAAAATAATAGAAAAAAAACTATATATACTATTGTTTGGAGTAGGAATTTTAAATTTAATTGTCTTCTGGTATTTTTTTGGATTTCACAATAATAATGATACCGATAGTTTTATTTGGACTATAGAACGATATCGGGGTATTGATAGTCCGTTATATACGACTCGATTTTTGAATCCGTTCTACCCAATTATTGCTGCCACTATATTGCGTTGGGCAAGTCCGGCGCTTAGTATTATTATAATCAATATTGCTTTTTATTTTGGATTAATCTTTTTTACCTTTAAACTTATAGAGAGCGTCTTTAAAAGTAAATTTACCGCACTGGTATCGGTATTTATTTTAATTTCAGCGTACCCCATGTTACGATACGCACTTACTCAAGTTCAGGATATTGGAGGATACTTTTGGTTCTTGCTGACTATATATATGAGTTGGCAGTGGTGGAAGCAGAAGCAGGATGTATACCTATTTATAGGCGGTTTGGCGGTAGGTATGGGGATGTTGGTAAAAGAAAGTGGGGCGATGGGGGCGTTATTTATTGCTGTATTATTTTTATTAGATAAGAGTTCGATCAAGCAAAAATTAGTGTATTTTTTAAAATTTTCTTTATTGCCGTTTATTATTTTGCTTATAAATCAATATCAGGCAAGAAGAGTTAATTATAATTCAGCGCAATGGTTTGTAGATAATTGGAAGATGTTTGGGCATGAATTTACGCTATTTAAATGGCTGGGTGTTAATGCTACAACATATAATGTGTTATGGCTGTTTATTTTGCTCGGCGTTATCTTACTGGTTAAGAATCGTAAGACAATCGATGCTGACATCAAAGTGTATTTATTGGCTGTGGTGCCGGCAAGTTTTTGTTATTTTGCTTGGCCAATTTTTATTGCCAGAACCGTCTTTATTTCGGCTTGGTTATGTATACCAATCGCGGCATATGCGATCAATGCAGTTTGGATAAAAGGAAATAAGTATAAATATGTTGCTTGTGCAATGATCGTAGTGGCTGTAGTCATGCCGTATGTATTACAGTATACATTGAGATATGCGCATCTTTTTATGATTATTGAAAATTGCAACAAAAGCATTAGCTGTAGCTGGAGCTATTTTTGGGAAAATAGAGAGAACTTTAGTAAATTGAAATAAAAAATAAACTATGGAGAATAATTTAGTATATAAAATTTCTCTTGAACCAACGGGCACTCATATGCTTTTGGCTGATAATATCGCGCCGCATAGCAAAGTGCTTGATATTGGCTGTGCTGATGGGTATATGGGAGAGTATTTAATTAAGCATAAAAATTGTGAGTTGTGGGGTATAGAACCTTTTCCGGAAAGCTTTGCGCTGGTACAAGATAAAGGGTATGTGTTTATTTCTAATAATCAAATTGAAAATGCGTTGCTAGAAGAAAAACTAAAAAATGAGCAGTTTGATTTTATTTTAATTGGCGATGTGCTAGAGCATCTTGTGTTTCCAGGTCAGGTACTTTGTGATTTGAAAAAATTTCTTAAGCCGAACGGTGTGATGGTAGTTTCATTGCCGAATGTTGGTCATTATAGTATTAGGCGAAATCTCCTTTTAGGGAAATGGGATATGACAGAAAGCGGTATTATGGATAGAACGCATTTGCATTTTTTTACTTTAAAAACCGCGGTTGAATTGCTGGAAAAGAATGGTTTGGTTGTTCAACATGTTAGACCCCGTGGTGATTTAGAGCGTTGGTTTAGAAAAATTGGTTTAGAAAAATTTGGTAAAAAAATATTATATTTATTTCCAGAATTTTTTTCAATTCAATTTGTATTTACAGCAAAAGTTTCGTTATAGCATATGCTTCGAGTTTCTTTGGTTATTCCAACATATAATGAGGCAAAAAATATCCCTATTTTATTAGAGGAAGTATTTTCAATGGTTGATAAAGATAATATTGATCTGGAATTTATCATTGTTGATGATAATTCACCTGATGGTACCGGGCAGATAGCGGAAGAGCTAGCAAAAACATATCCAATACGTGTTATTCATCGTTCTGGTAAGTTGGGGCTCGGAAGCGCAGTGATTGAAGGTTTTGCAATGTCGGATAGACCATATGTTGGTGTAATGGATGCCGATTTAAGTCATGATCCAAAAATTATTAATGACCTTATTTATTCTTTGCAGGAAAACGACATTGCGATTGGCGGTAGATTTAGTGAGGGCAGTATCGTAGAAAATTGGCAATGGTGGCGCAAAGCAGTTTCAAATGTAGGTGTATTTTTTGCTCGCAAACTGACGCGTGTCAAAGATCCGTTGAGTGGGTATTTCTTTTTTAAAAAAAGTATCATTAAAGATGTTATCTTAAAAACAAAAGGGTATAAAATTTTATTGGAAATTTTAGTAAAAACCAACTTTGTAAAAGTTAAAGAAATTCCATTTGTATTTAGAATGAGGAAATTTAGCACTTCAAAGTTAAATTCTCAAGAATATATTTTGTTTTTTAAACAAATATTGGCGTATTCTGTATTACGATTATGTCTTTACTTTAAAAATAAAGATAATTTGTATTTTTTTCTTATTGTTTTGTTTTCAGCATGTCTAATTTTTTATAAAATTTCCGCCCGAGCTTTTTGGATGGATGAAACCGCTGTTGTAGAGTATTTGCAAAAAACACCTAACCCTATTAATTTTTTACGTGAGTATTTTTCATATCCGGATAATCATCCGCCGTTATATTACTTTTTAGTTATTGCCTTGTATCAGATTTTACCATGGGGTGAATTTGGCGTACGTTTGCTGTCGGCATTGTCCGGTATAGGAATTGTTATGACTGTCTATTATTTTTCAATGCTGCTCTTTAAAGAAAAAGCCCTGGCTCGATTTGCTATGGTGTTAACTGCCGCTTCTTCTTATTTTATTTTAATATCGCAAATGGCTCGGTATCATAGTCTCTCTGCTTTGTTAATGTTGTTGAGTTTGTATTTTTTTATTCGGATGAGTACGACTTATGCGGGCAGAAAAGATTTTATGCGGTTTATTATTTTTGGAGTGTTACTCTGTTATACTGACTTGCCTCATTTTTTTTATGAAGTGGCGATCGTAAATATGTACTACCTGTATCGATTATTAAGGGGTAATCGCTTGCTTGCGATTAAGCAGTGGATTGTGGGGCAAGGGATATTGCTTGCATCATTTTTGCCGATAGTATATTTATTTTATTTGCGAGTGTTTGGTCAAAATGATTTTGGGTTTAAAAACGCAAGTGTACTGGGGCGATCTTGGTTGGATGTGTGTACTGACACGCTGATACATTTTTATGCATAT
>Ga0154020_10003627_pt1 | contig 18547 bp, 21 predicted proteins | sample Klosneuvirus_201_FD_109709 | JGI IMG/M metagenome (GOLD analysis project Ga0154020, IMG submission 109709) | Active sludge microbial communities from wastewater, Klosterneuburg, Austria - Klosneuvirus_20160825_MG | ecosystem: Engineered > WWTP > Aerobic digester > Activated sludge | place... | reverse complement strand
GGGCTCGATCCGGTCGAGCCACACGCTGCTATCAGCAACAGGATCGCGATGCGCATGGTCGGGACAGTATCGCTCGGTTCTCAAAGCCCGCGGTAACGATCTCGATCACGCGCTGACAGCGCGACGCTCGCGCAAACAATGCGTGAACCAGCGCGCACTTCATGTGCATCACGACTTGTTGACGCCGCAGAACGGCGCCGCGAACGTGCCCGCGATCGACACCTTCTTGCCGGCATACGCACCTGCGTTGGGCGTGAACACGACGGGTGCGCGGACGCAGATCTGCATGGTCTCGCCGACCTTCTCCGTGGGCTTGTCGAGCGTGATCGTGCCCTCGATCTGCGTGAACGCGTCGATGCCGACACCCGGCCGCTCGCCGTGCCACGCACGGACATTGATCTCGTTCTCTTGCGGCGATCGACGCCCGCTGAGCGCTTCTTCGCAGGTCGCCTTGTCATGGTTGTAGAGCTGGATCATCGGCGTGCGGTAGCTGCCGCTCTCCATGATCACCGCCGTCCCGTGGACCACACCCTCGAGAGGCTTGCCATCGACGAGCACCGCGAGTGCCGCGCACGGTCCCGTCGTTTCGATCTTCGGCGCCGCGACCGCGCTCGCTGGCGGATCACCTGCCGGCCGATCGACGGCAGGCGCGGGTTTGTCGTCCTTCTTGCTGCACGCAGCGAGCATCACCACCACCCAGACAAATCGCTTCATCGAACCATCATATGCGATGTCCGGCGCGAGGTCTGAAAGCGGAACCGCTCGAGCGTGCGGTGGTTGACCGCCGCTGCGGACACCACGCGCGGGCGTTCGTACACCGCGTGGTGACCGAGCGTTTGCAGCACGGCACGGCACGCCTCGAACGACTCGCGATCACCGCACCAGCGCGCGACCGTGAGCCGCGTCTGCAGCATGCGCCAGATCGCCGCGTCGCCCTCGCCGTCCGCATGCATCGCATCCGCGATCTCGCGCGGTGATCGATCGTGCAGCTCGCTCCATCCGAGCTTCGTTCCGTCCGCCAACAAGCACGCGTCGCCGCAGCGGCGTAGACGACGAGCGATCCGCGCGATCGCGTCGCGCCCCGAGCGAGCCGTGCGTGCGATGCGCAGCCCGAACGCGGAGCACGTCTCGTCGACGGAGAACGAGCAGCGCACGTTGGAGAGGCGACCGGACAAGAACCGCCGGTAGAGCAGGATCAGCGCGACCAGGATGCGCTGGATCAGAGGCACCCCGCGTCGCAACCGTCGAACACCGAGAGCAGCTCGAGCAGCTCGCACGGGATCTCGCAGCCGCCGATATCGCACCACGACGAATCGCACGCCGGCAGCTTGTCGCATGCGCGCTGCGCGGGGCTGCGCAGATCGGTGTTCGGGTCGACGACGTTCGGCTCGATCACGACGGGCGGCAGGTCCATTACGATCAACCTGTGGCGCTCGCCGGCGGTGTCAACACGTGCCCCGGTAGACTCTCGTGTCAGCCCGGTAGACTCGTCTGTCAGCGGGTGCGAGCGTAACGACGTGGAGACCAAGTTCGTGACGGCTCGCGGCCTCCGGTTCGCGTACCTCGAGGACGGCACCGGCCCGCTCGTGTTGCTCGTCCACGGCTTCCCCGATACCGCGCATGGCTGGGACGCGACGATGCACGCGCTCGCGCAGGCGGGGTTTCGCGTGGTCGCGCCGTTCACGCGCGGCATCCACCCGACCCAGATCCCCGCGGACGGCAAGTACGACATCGAGTCGCTCGGACGCGACGTGCTCGCCCTGATCGAAGCGCTCGGCGAGACACGGGCGATCGTCGTCGGTCACGACTGGGGCGCGGGCGCGGCGTACGTCGCGGCATCGCTCGCTCCCGAGCGCGTGAAGCTGCTCGTGACGATGGCGATTCCACACCCGGGCGGCGTCTCGCGCACGCCGAGAGTCGCGTGGGCGCTGCGCCACTTCTTCACGCTCGGTCGAGGCGGCGCACCGGCGAAGGTGCGCGCGAACGACTTCGCCCTCGTCGACGAGCTCGTCGCGCGGTGGTCGCCCGCCTGGAAGAACATCCCAGCGAGCGAGACCACGCAGGTCAAGAAGGCGTTCGCGCAGCCCGGCGTCGTCGAGGCCGCGCTCGGCTATTACCGCGCGGTGTCCCTCGTGCGCATTCCGTCGATCACCAAGCAGAAGGTCGCCGTCCCCGCGGTCGCGTTCGCGGGCGAGCACGACATGATCTCGCCGCGCCTCTACGAGAAAGCGCGCCACATGTTCGAGAAGTCGTATGAAGTGGTGCAGGTGCCCGGCGGACACTTCATGCACCGCGAACATCCGCAACACTTCATCCCCGAGCTGGTGCGCGTCGTGAGCGAGCACATGCGATGATCGGCGCATGGCTGAGCGGCCGCTGCTCATCTTCGTCAGCGATATCCACCTGACCGATCGCCTTCACGGCAACGCGGTCAGCAAGGCCGATCAATTCAATCGCTTCTGGACGCGCATCCAGGCCGCGCGTGGGTCGCGACCGGCGGAGCTGTGCATCGTCGGCGATCTGTTCGACCTCGTGCGTTCGCCCTCGTGGTTCGAGGGCCGCGCACGGCCGTATCACGGCGCGAGTGCGAACGCGGTGGTCAAGAACGTCGAGCAGATCGTCACCGAGACCATCAAGCGCGAGGCCGGCTTCTTCGAGGCGATCCGCTCGAGGGTCCAATCCGGCGAGCTCGTGGTGCACTACGTCGTCGGCAATCACGATCGCTTGCTGCTCACCGCTCCCATTGCACGCAAGGCCGTGGCGCAGGCGCTGATCGGCAAGGACGAGATGCCGCTGCACAAGGTGATCGAGTTCCCCGATCACGGCGTCATCGCCTATCACGGCAACTCCGGCGATCCGATCAACGCGAGCCCCGATGGTGACGCGACGATCGGCGACGCCATCGGCAGCGAGCTGATCCTCAAGTTCCCGCGCAAGCTCCGCGCGATGGTCGGCGAGGATCATCCCGGCATCGAAGCCGTCGACGATATCGACGACGTGCGCCCGGTGTACGCCGTCCCCGCATGGGTGCGCCAGCAAAGCGTCATGCGGCGCGAGCTGCTGAAGCCGATGTCGCTCGTGTGGTCCGAGGTCGTCGACGAGTTCCTGTCGAATGACTTCGTGCGCGAGTGGCTCAAGCGCGAGCGCAAGACGTTCTCCCTCGATCTCGGCAAGAAGCTTCGCCTGCTCCTCGAGCTCTCGCGCAACAAGGTGATGGCGCACGGCTCCGACGAGCGGCTCACCCAGCTGTACAAGTACTTCCAGCACAGCTTCGACGGCAAGATGTCCACCGTCGCGGCGAGCGAGCTCCAGAAGCGCCGCGGCTTTCGCTACGTCGTGAACGGGCACTCGCACTTTCCATCGATGCAGCCGCTCGGCGTGATCGAGGGCAAGCCCGCCGTGTACTTCAACACCGGCACGTGGCGCGCGGTGCATCAGATCGGCCACGACCTCGGCGGTCGTCCGAGCTTCCTCGCGTACGACGCGATGACGTACGTCGTGTTCTTCCCGAGCGGCGATCCACTCGGACGCGACTACGAATGGTGGACCGGCGCGATGGTCGCGCACGGCGCGCATCCGGCGCTCACGCCATAGCTCGCCCTAGCTCAGCGGCGGCGGCGACGGCTCTCGGCGCGCAGGCGCTTCGCGAGCGGCCCGATGCTGTTGTAGCCAGCTTGATCCGCGAGATCGCCCGGTTCGTGATGCCACTTCGGCGTCGGTAGGTACGTGACCGGCGCGTTCATGCTCCGGCGGCGCGACCACCCGCGACGATCCTCGACGTTCGTGGACGGCGTCATCTGCGAGGTGTTCAGACCTCCACTCACGAGTGCGAGCGCGTCGCGATCGATCTCGCTCATAGCGTGATCTCCCCGGAGATCGCGATCTGCGTCGTCGGATCCTCGTCGTCCTCGCACGGCAACGCCGTCTGCTCGACGGTCTCGAGGCCGTCGTCGTAAGGAAGCACCTCGGTGTCCTGCGCCACGAACTGCAGGGTTTGCAGCGAATCCTGATCGTCGTCGTCCATCGTCTGCACGGACAATTCAACCGCGATGCCAGCTGCAACTCCGCGATCCGAGCCATTCCCGAGGTGGGGACTCGTGGTGAACGGGACCCGCAGGCGACACGCCGACTCTCATGGCAACTCGAGCTGCCTGCTCGGCTGCGCGACTTGTGCACCGATCGTGGCGTGATGGGACTCGGTGCGTGTTGCCTTTCGCAACGAGCAACCACAAGTGGCTGCAAGCACCGAGCATGTTCGCGGAGTCGTTGTTGCAGCCATGCACGGCATGAGGTCCGCGATCGTCGTCGTCCTCGGGGTGCTGGTGGGCTGTGGCAACGACAGCGCACCGCCAGCGGCGTACGACTACGCAAACAGCCGCGGCGCCGCGCGCTACCAGGAGATGTGCCAGGTCTGCCACGGCGAGACCGGCGAAGGTGGCCTCGGTCCGACGCTGCGTGACACGACCGCGTCGCAGGCGTCGCTGCGCGCGACGATCGCCGAGACCATGCCCGCGAACAACCCGGGCCAATGCGACGCCGCGTGCGCGAGCGACATCGCGGAGTTCATTCGCCACGGGCTGACCAGCGAGGCGCTCCGCTGCGATGCGATTCCGCCGGGACCGCGCCGGCTGCGCTTGCTCACGCGCCGCGAGTACCTCGCGACGGTGCACGCCGTGTTCGGCGATGCGGCACCGGCGATGACGTGCAGTCGCCCGACGGACTGCGCCTATCGCGACACGTGTGGCGGCGGGACGTGCGCGCCATCGGCGTGCGATGCGCAGACGTTCGTGTTCGATCCGCAGGGTCGAAGCCTGACGTCCGTGCACGTCGCGGGCTCGTTCAACGCGTGGGCCGGCACGATCGCGGCCGGCGGTTTGCCGCTCGCGTACTCGGCGTCGACGGGCCAGTGGTCCGGCACGTTCGCGATCGGCGAGGGCATGCACCAGTACAAGCTCGTCCTCGACGAGCGCGAGTGGCTCGCGGATCCGCGCGCGACTGCCTCGGTCCCCGACGGGTTCGGCGGGCGGAACTCGTCGGTCACGCTCGCGTGCACCACGGGTGGCGCGGTGTCCGAGCTCCCCGCGGATAGCCGCCCCGCAGGATTTCCCTTCGACAGCGACGCGGACAGCGCGCTCGTGACCGCTGCGCATGTCGATGCGTATCTCGCGACCGCCGAGAAGCTCGCCGACGATGCCGCGACTCGCAAGCGCGACTTGCACGCGTGCGATTGGCAGGGGCAAGCGACGACGTGCGCGCGCGCGTTCGTCGAGCGCTTCGGCCGGCGCTTGTTTCGCCGTCCGCTGAGCACGACCGAGGCGGCGAGCTACGGCGAGCTCGCGGCCGCGGATCTCGCGACCGGCATCCACGCGCTGCTGGTCTCGCCGAGCTTCCTCTATCGCTCGGAGCTCGGCGTCGCGCACGGCGATCGCTTTCGCCTCACGAGCTACGAGATCGCGACGGCGCTCGCATACACGTTCACGGGCTCGACGCCCGACGACACACTCCTCGACGCTGCGGCTGCCGGCGAGCTCGATCGGCCCGCCGGCGTCGAGCGTTGGGCACGCTCGCTGATCGCCGATCCGCGCGCCCGCGACCAGGTCGGCGAGCTCGTGCTGCAATGGGTCGGCGGACAGAACGTCGCCACCGCGGACAAGCGCGCGGACTTGTTCCCGGGCTTCGACGAGGCGACGCGACGCTCGCTCGCGACCGAGACCCGCCGGTTCGCGGCACACGCGATCTTCGACGGTACCGGCACGCTGCGCGAGCTGCTGACGGCAGACTACACGGTGCTCGACGCGACCGCGGCACGCTTCTACGGCGTGACCGCGGGACCGAATGGCGTCACCCCGTACACCGACGGGCATCGCGCGGGTCTGCTCGGTCACGCCTCGGTGCTCGCGACGACGGCGCACTCGGATCAGACGTCGCCGATTCGCCGCGGCCTCCTCGTGCGCCGCAACCTGTTGTGCGAAGAGCTACCACCGCCGCCGCCGTTCGCCGGCGGCGTGCCCGACGTGGATCCGGACGCGACGACACGCGATCGCTTCGCCCAGCACACGGCGAACCCGGTGTGCAAAGGCTGCCACGCGTACATCGACAGCGTCGGGTTCGGTCTCGAGAGCTTCGATGCGGTCGGGCGGTTTCGCGATCGCGAGAACGGCGCGCCGATCGATGCGCGCGGCGATCTCGTCGACGTCGAGCGCCTCGGCTCGCACACGTCCGCGCCGTACTCGACGCTGCCCGAGCTCGCCGAGGTGATCGCCGGCAGTCGTGCGGCGACGAGCTGCTTCACGCGGCAGTACTTGCGATATTCGCGCGGCCTTCGCGAGAACCTCGCGCAGCGCTGCGAGCGGCTGTCGATCGAGCGATCGTTCACCGACGCGGGCGGCGATGTCCGCGAGCTGATGGTGCAGGCCGTGCTCGTCCCGAGCTTCGTGGAGCGCCGATGAATCGACGATCGCTACTCCGTGCCGGTGCCGCGTCGCTCGTCGCGCTGCCGTTCTTGCGGCTCGCCGAGCGTGCTGCGCGTGCGCATTCACCGTCGGGAACCGCGAAGCGGCTGATCATCTTCTACCACCCCGATGGCGTACCCGGACCGTCGAGCAACGGCGAGGCGAGCGCCTGGCACCCGACGGGAAACGACACGCAGTTCACGCTCCCGCCGGTGCTCGCGGCGCTCCAACCGTATCGCGATCGCTGCGTGTTCTTCCGCGGCCTCTCGATGGGCGCCACCGATGTCGGCAGTCATCCCGGCGGCGCGAAGAAGCTGTTGACCGGCGTCGACGGTGGCAACGGCATCTCGCTCGATCATCACCTCGCGCAGACGGTCGGCGCCGGCGATCCATTCCGCAGCCTCTATCTCGGCGCGATGGCGAACCAGAACGGCGCCTCGGGCGACAAGCACATCTCGTACATCGCGCCGGGCGTGACCGCGACGCCCGAGGACGATCCGGTCGCCGCGTTCGCGCGCGTGTTCGGCGGCACGGGCACCACGACGGGCGGCGGTGGCACGACGGATCCGCGCGCGATGCGGCGGCTGAGCGTGCTCGATCGCGCGAAGGCGGATCTCGATGCGCTGCGCGGCGGCCTCGGCGGTCGCGAGCGCGCGAAGCTCGACGTTCACCTCGAGGCCGTACGCGAAGTCGAGCAGCGAATCGGCGCCGTCGGTGGCGGTGGTGGCGGCGGCGGCGCGACCTGCAGCGCACCCGCGATCGACGCGACGGGCCTCGGTGCGTCGACGCTCTACGCGCCCGAGCGCTTCCCGCAGATCCTGCGCGCGCAGATGGACGTGATGGTCCAGGCGATGGCGTGCGGCGCGACGCGCGTCGGCGTGATCCAGGCATCGATCCACACGAGCGAGCTGATCATGAGCCGCTTCGCGAACACGGCGATGTACGACCCGGGCTTCGACATGCGAAGCCATCAGGCATCGCACTACGGCGCGGCGCACGACGATGCGCATCGCGAGTACCACGCGTTCGTCCAGCAGTCTGCGTGGTGGGTCGAGCAGCTCGCGTATCTCTTGAGCCAGCTCGCCGCGCGTCCCGAGGACGGCGGCACGATGCTCGATCACTCGATCGTGCTCGCGTGCACCGAGGTCTGCGACGGCAACACGCACGGCCACGACGACATGCCGTTCATCGTCGCGGGCGGTGGCAGCGGCAAGATCCGCACGGGCCGCCTGTTGCAGCTCGGCTATCGCCGGCACAGCGATCTCTTGCTGTCCCTCGCGCAAGCGATGGGAAGCTCGATCTCGGCGTACGGGGAAGCCTCGAGCGGCGGCGTCCCCGGTCTCCTCGCCTGATTCCGCGCTAAGGTCCGCGCGATGTTGCGACCTCACCCGCGCCACAAGCCCATCGGCCCCGTCGTGCTCGTCGTGATGGACGGCGTCGGCCGCGGCGCCGGCGACGAAGCCGATGCGGTCACGATCGCGTCGACGCCCACGCTCGATCGCTTGTGGGTCCCCGGCGTCCGCGCCGAGCTGCGCGCGCACGGCAAAGCCGTCGGCCTGCCGAGCGACGACGACATGGGCAACAGCGAGGTCGGCCACAACGCGCTCGGCGCGGGCAAGATCTACGCGCAGGGAGCGAAGCTCGTGAATGCCGCGATCGCCTCCGGTGCCATGTTCGAAGGCGCGACGTGGAAGTCGATCGTCGAGCGCGGAGCACGCGGCGGCGCGATCCACTTCCTCGGCCTTCTGTCCGACGGCAACGTCCACTCCCACCTCGATCACCTCGAGGCGATGCTCGACCGCGCCGCGCGCGCCGGCTGCAAGCGCCTCTACGTGCACGCGCTGCTCGACGGTCGCGATGTCCCGCCGACGAGCGCGCTGGAATACATCGATCGCACCGAGCGGTTCCTCGCGAACCTACGCACGAGTGGCATCGACGCGCGCATCGTCAGCGGCGGCGGCCGCATGAAGATCACGATGGATCGCTACGAAGCTGATTGGGCGATGGTGGAGCGCGGGTGGCACACGCACGTGCTCGCGGATCAGCGCACGTTCGCGTCGGCGACCGAAGCGGTGAACACGCTACGCGGCGAGCGCCCGGGGATCATCGATCAGGATCTACCGCCGTTCTGCGTCGCACCGGTCGCGCCGATGGCCGATGGCGACGCGGTCGTCATGTTCAACTTCCGCGGCGATCGCGCGATCGAGATCTCGCGCGCGTTCGACGACGCGCTGTTCGGCAAGTTCGCGCGCGGTCACCGACCCGACGTCTTCTACGCCGGCATGATGGAGTACGACGGCGACCTGCACATCCCCGCGCACTACCTCGTCACGCCGCCCGCGATCGAGCGCCCGATGGGCGAGCTCCTCGCGGAGTCGCACGTCTCGCAGCTCGCGATCTCGGAGACCCAGAAGTACGGCCACGTGACCTACTTCTGGAACGGCAACCGCAGCGGCATGTTCGATAGCAGCACCGAGACGTACATCGAGATCCCGTCGGACAATGTCCCGTTCGAGGAGCGCCCGTGGATGAAGGCAGCCGAGATCACGGATCGCCTGATCACCGAGCTGCGCACCGGCCGCCACCGCTTCGCGCGCGTGAACTACCCGAACGGGGACATGGTCGGCCACACCGGTGCCTTCGATGCCACGGTGATCGCCGTGGAGACGGTGGATCTCCAGCTCGCGCGACTCGCGAAGGCCGTCCAGGAGCTGCAAGGAATCCTTGTGGTTACGGCCGATCACGGGAACGCGGACGAGATGTTCCAGCGCGACAAGACAGGGCGCGTGATGCGGGACAAACGCACGGGTGTGCCCGTCGTTAAGACGAGTCACACGCTTTCCCCCGTGCCATTCTTGATCGACGATCCAGCGCGCGGTGACCGCTACGAAATCGATCCGGACCGTGTCCCCACGGCTGGCATCGCCAATGTCACCGCTACCTGTATCGAGCTTCTCGGCTACGAGCCACCCGATGACCTGGAACCGTCGCTCTTGAGGTTTCGCTGAATGTCCAACACGTCCACCAGTACCAAAGCGCTCATCGGCGCTCTCCTCGCCGGCAGCGTCGGCGTGATCATCTTCCTGTTCGTTCACCTCTCGGGTGATCCGAGCAAGCCGGTCTCGATCGGCACCGCGAAAGCGGCCGCGTGCACCAAGGGCGAGAAGTGTCTGCCCGACGTTCGCTTCATCGACACGACCGGGGTCGCGTACACGCACGAGCAGCTGCACGGCAAAGTGATCGTCGTGAACTTCTGGGCCACGTGGTGCAAGCCCTGCCAGAAGGAGATCCCCGCGTTCTCGAAGGTCTACGACAAGTACAAGCAGCGCGGCGTCGTGTTCCTCGGCGTGCTCACCGGTGATCAAGCCACGTCCGACGAGCTGCTGAACTTCGCGTCGGACAACATGATGACGTACCCGATCGTTCGCGAGAACAGCGACATCCGCATGTCGTTCATCGACGACATGGACAACTTGCCGACGACGCTGATCTTCGATCGCGCGGGCAAGCAGATCTACGGACGCGCCGGCGGACTCAGCGAGCAGCGCCTGAGCGAGTTGCTCGAGCCGCTCGTCGCGCAGAAGTAGCTACAGCGGCTGGTACAAGCCGCCGCCTATCCCGTCGCGCCTTAGTAGCGGCGGAACGCGGTGAACTGGCGGTCGACGCGCTGGCGCTGACCTTCGGTGAACGCGTTCATGCACGCGTCGTCGGTCGCGTCCATGTAGTTGCGAACGGGATCCATGCTGTCGTCGTCGCCACACGTGTCGCGACCGACGGGGCAGCCGAACGCGGGCGCGTTGGTCGCCGGCGTATCGCTGACCATGTCCCCGTTGTCGCCGCAGGCTGCTTGGTACGTGTGATAGAGGCCGAGCCAGTGGCCGACCTGGTGGACGGTCTGATCGCCGAGGTTGTACGGCGCCGACGATCCGCCCGGCATCGCCGAGTGCAGCATCACAACGCCGTCGAGGTTTGGCGCGGCGGTGTAGTCGATGGGGAACGTCGCGTAACCGACCATGCCCGCACCGGGCTCGGCGGTGTAGAGGTTCAGATCGCGCGCGCCGCCGGTGCGCAGGGCGAACTTCGCCTGCTTCTCGGCCGCGGAGCCGGGCGCCATCGCGAACCACGCGGCGCTCGTCGTGCGATCGATCGATGCGAGGCGGAACGAGAAGCCGGTCGCGTGAAACGCTGTGTTGAGGATGCGGATCTGATCGGAGACCGCGGTGTCCGCGACATCGCCGTTCGCCGTGTCCTTGCGAATGATGTGGACGTGAACGTCGATGGTCGCGCCCGGCTTCGCGTCGCCGAGCGGCATGCGCTCGGTCTGCTGCTCGACCGACATCTTGCCGGCCGTGCTCGGCTCGTGCGTGCCGCAGTACAGCTCGGCGTGATCGGCTTCGTAGATGTCCGCGCCATCGTCCGTCACTGCTTGCGCCTGACACGCGGCCGCGAAGGCAGCGATGGCGAAGAGGAGGGGGCGCGTCATGCCGGCGGATAGTGCACCGGGTGGGCCATGAAGAGGGCTCGGTAACGCCCTGGAATCCGCTAGCCGAACCGATAGGTCCAGGCGTCATCGGCAAGTGCGGTGGCCATCTGGGAGTTTGCAGTGGTAGGGTGCGAACCGGCCCTCATGTTTCGGATTCGTCAATCGTATCGAGAGGATGTCGACCAAGTGCTGGCCGTGGCCGAGCACCTCGACACCGTCAACCTGCCGGCCGAGCGGGACCACATCGAGAAGATCCTCGCGCTGTCCGAGAAGTCGTTCGCCGCCGAGGTCCCCGTCATCGAGCGCGAGTTCTTGTTCGTCCTGGAGGACCTCGCGAAGAAGCAGATCATCGGCACGTCGATGATCTACGCGCAGCACGGCACGAAGCGCGCGCCGCACATCTTCTTCCGCGTCGAGAACGACGAGCGCTACTCGATGACGCTCGACAAGCACATGGTCCACCAGACCCTGCGCATTGGCTACAACTACTCCGGGCCCACCGAGATCGGTGGCCTCATCTTGTTGCCCGAGTATCGCCGCGGCAACGACGGCCTCGGCAAGGCGCTCTCGTACGTGCGGTTCTTGTTCATCCGCATGCACCGCCCGCTGTTCCGCAAAGAGATCCTGTCCGAGCTGCTGCCCCCGCTGGAGCCCGACGGCACGTCGAAGCTGTGGGAAGCGCTCGGCCGCAAGTTCACCGGGCTCTCGTATCAAGAAGCGGATCTGATCAGTAAGGACAACAAAGAGTTCATCCACGCGTTGTTCCCCGACGATCCGATCCACACCGAGCTCTTGCCCGACGACGTGCAGAAGATCATCGGCCAGGTCGGTCCGGAGACACGCGCGGTCGAGGGGATGCTCCGTCGCATCGGCTTCGACTACGCGGGACAGATCGATCCGTTCGATGGCGGTCCGCACTTCAGCGCATCGACCGACGACATCACGCTCGTGCGTGACGCCGCCGAGGTCGAAGTGAAGACCGTCGAGGGTGTCGATGTCGAGCGGCCGTGGGCCGTGCTCGCCGTACAAGGCGGCACTCCGAAGCCGCAGTTTCGCGCGATCAACACGCGCGTGATCCCGATGGAAGGCGGCGCGCTCGGCATCACGGCCGATGCGCGACAGCGACTCGCCGTCGAGGACGGCCAGAAGGTATGGCGCATTTTCGGTTGAGCTTCCTGTGTGCCCTCGCGGCCTGTGGGCAAGCGGGTGCCCAGGCGAACGCGCCAGCGTCGTCGGGCATCACCGCGCCCGCAGGGTGGCAAGCGCTGCCGGAGGTCGCGCGCGCCGTCGGTGACGCGGCGAAAGCCGATGGCGTCCGCGTCACCGGCAGCGATGCGTGGGGCGACACCGCGCGAGGCTGCTACGCGGTGTGGCTGAAGCTGTCGGGGAGCGGAGTCTCCGTCGACCAGGTGCTCGCCGGAATCGCGAGCGAAACGATCGAGACGAAGGACATCGTGAAGCCGACGAGCGAGGACGGTACGGGACTCGTGACGTTGGCATTCAGCAAGCCCGGCTACACGGGCCGGCTGCGCGCGCGCATCGAGAGTGGGACGATCACGTCGCTCGCGTGCTTCGCGAACGAGCGCGAGCCCGTCGCGTGCGAGGCAGCGTGCACCGCGCTCCTCGGGAGCCTGCCGTGAAGCGGGTCGTGATCGCGAGCGCACTCCTGTTCGGATCCGCGCACGCGCATGCGGACGAGCAGCGCCCTCACCTCGAGCTCCCGCAGCAGTCGCTCACCGACGGGCAGAAGGTGAAGCTCGGACCGATGAGCATCCCGAGCAGCCGCGCCGAACGCGACCAGCGACCGCTGATGATCGGCGGTGGCATCGTCGTGCTCGCGGCGGCGATGTGGTGGAACCGCCGGCGCCGCGACCGCTTCGATCGCAGCGATGCAGTGACCGCGCCCGCGGAGACGCGCGCGACGACCGAATCGCGAGAAGATACGGACGACCTACAGGCCGCCGCCCGTGGGGAGGACAAGACATGACAGACGACACCGCCGCCACACCGAGCCCGCAACACGCGGAGCCGATCCTCATCGTCGACGACGAGAAGAACATCCGGCGCACCCTTCGCATGGTGCTCGAGAGCGAAGGCCACGTCGTACACGAGGCCGGCTCGATCGCCGAAGCGCAGACCGTGCTCGATCGCGATCTGATCGACCTGATCCTCCTCGACGTGAAGCTCGGCGACGATAACGGCCTCGAGCTGTTGCGCACGATCAAGAGCCGCGGCGAGGACGGCATGTCGTCGCGCACGTCGGAGATCCCGGTCGTGATGATCAGCGGTCACGCGACGATCGAGGATGCCGTCGCGGCCACACGGCTCGGCGCGTTCGACTTCATGGAGAAGCCGCTCGATCGCAACCGCGTCGTGGTCACGGCGCGCAACGCACTCGAGCGCCGCAAGATGTGGAAAGAGGTCCACGATCTCCGCCGCGCCGTCGACGCGCGCTGGGAGCTGATGGGCAACACGCCGATCATGCAGGACCTCCGCAGGCAGATCGCCAAAGTCGCGCCGACGCGCAGTCGCGTGCTGATCACCGGCGAGAGTGGCACGGGCAAAGAGCTCATCGCGCGCGCGATCCACCGCAACTCGCTCGTGAGTGCGGGCGCGTTCGTGAAGGTCAACTGCGCGGCGATTCCGCCCGAGCTGATCGAGAGCGAGCTGTTCGGTCACGAGCGCGGTGCGTTCACCGGCGCGATCGCGAAGAAGCGCGGACTGTTCGAAGTCGCCGATGGCGGCACGATCTTCCTCGACGAGATCGGCGACATGGCGCTGCCGGCGCAGGCGAAGGTGTTGCGCGTGCTGCAGACGGGCGAGTTCACGCGTGTCGGCGGCGAGAAGTCGATGCGCACGGATTGTCGCGTCGTCGCCGCGACGAATCGCGATCTCGAGGACATGGTCAAGACGGGCGCGTTCCGCGAGGACCTCTACTTCCGCCTCAACGTCGTGCCGATCCGCTCGCCCGATCTCAAGGAGCGCGCGGATGACGTGCCGCTGCTCGTCGAGTCGTTCGTGCGCGAGTGCTGCGACGAGAACGGCCTCGGCTACAAACCCGTCGACGAAGCGGTGCTCGAGCGCCTCAAGCTGTACGACTGGCCCGGCAACGTGCGCGAGCTCCGAAACGTGGTCGAGCGCCTCGTCATCATGTCCGATGAAGTGATCCGCGAGAAGGATCTGCCGCCGTACCTCGGCGGACCACGCCCCGCGTCGAGCCGGCAAGGCAGCGGACCGGTCACCGCGATCGATCTCGGTCGCTACGCGGGCAAGTCACTGCGCGAGTTCCGCGAGGAGGTCGAGTCCGAGTTCATCCGGATCCGCCTCGCCGAGTTCGAGTGGAACATCTCGCGCACCGCTCAGGCGCTCGGCATCGAGCGCACGAACCTGCACAAGAAACTGCGCGCCTTGGGGATCCATCGCGGTGAAGGCACCAGCGGTGGCGACCACGACTGATTCTATCGCCCTCCAACTGCGACTCCTCGAAACCCTCGACGTCCGGAACCACAAAATGAAGCACCTCGGTTTTCTCCTCCTGGTCGTAACTGCAATCGGCTGCGGCAAGAAGGGCGGCGACGCTGCCCCCGCGAAGGCCCTCGACGTAGCCGGCGTGAACGCGGCCGTCCCCGCCTCGCTCAAAGACAAGCTCGTCTTCGAAGAGCGCAAGATCGAAGAGGAGCGCGGCAAGCGCACCACCGTCTATACGGTCGCCGCGCCGAAGGGCTGGGGCCCCGGGTTCAAGGGCTTCGCGCAGCTCAAGCCGGACGACAAGGACCACGACAGCTTCATGACGAAGTTCTCGGTCGGCACGAACTGCGACGGTGCGTGCGAGCCGAAGGACTGGTCCGCGACGATCGGCAAGGTCTACGACAGCTACCTCAAGGGCAAGGTCGTCAAGGACGAGAAGGGCAAGAACAGCCGTACGATCATCGCGGAGTCGGGCAACCAGATGGTCGTGCTCGTCGCGACGTGGGCCGACGGTGCGAGCAAGTACAGCTCGTGCGAAGCCACGCTCGACAAGCCGTGGTTCGACGCAGCGCCGGCCTTCGAGAAGGCCTGCCAAGTCGTCAACATCAGCGAGAAGTAGCGATAGCTGCTCCTCAGGTGCGGTCAGCGCGTAGCGCTGGCACGTCCACTCGATCGGGGTGATGCTCCGTGGATGGAACCGCTCCACGATCGCGAGCCGCCTCGAGTGCCGCTCGCGAACCAACCGACGCGTGGTCACTGGCTTCGCTACGGCGATGGCCAAGGACTCGGCGCGCGGTTCTGGCTGAAGCGCGACGACCACACGGGCAGCGAGCTGATGGGCAACAAGGTCCGCAAGCTCGAGTACCTGATGGCCGAAGCGCTCGCGCAGGAAGCGACGCACGTCATCACGTGTGGTGGCGAGCAATCGAACCACGCGCGCGCGACCGCGTTCGCCGCTGCGCAGCTCGGCATGAAGAGCGTGCTGATCCTCCGCACGGATGATCCAGGCACACCGCCCTCGCCCACTGGCAACATCCTCCTCGACCGCCTCGTCGGCGCGCACATCGTGTGGATCTCGCGCCCCGCCTGGCGCGAGCGCGAGCAGCTCCTCGCCGCGGAAGCCGAGAAGGTGCGCGCCGCGGGTGGCCGGCCGTACGTGGTGCCCGAGGGCGGCTCGAACGCACTCGGCTCGTGGGGCTACATCCGCGCGATGCGCGAGCTCGCGGCGGATCTCGCGACCATCGCGTCGCCCTCGACCCCCGCGACGATCGTCTACGCGTGCGGCTCCGGCGGCACCGGCGTGGGCCTCATCCTCGGCGCGAAGCTGCTGCGCCTCGCGGATCGCGGCATCCGCGTCGCCGGCGTCAACGTCTGCGACGATCGCGCGTACTTCGTCGCGGCGATCAGCAAGATCTGCGCGGAGGCGGAGTCACGCTGGCACCTCGGCGCGAATGTCACGGAAGCCGACATCGACATCGTCGACGGTCACGTCGGTCTCGGCTACGCGAAGTCGCGCCCCGAGGAGCTCGCCACGATCCGCGATCTCGCGCGCAGCGACGGTGTGGTCCTCGATCCCGTCTACACCGGCAAAGCGTTCCACGGCGTGATCACCGAGCTGCGTCGCGATCCGGACCGCTTCGGCTCGACCGTTGCATTCGTGCACACGGGCGGCATGTTCGGACTGTTCGGCCCCAACCCGATCGCGGAGGTTCTATGAAGCGCGCGCTGCTCTCGTTCGCGATGTCCTTGGTATTTCTCGGTGCGCTCACCAACACCGCGGCTGCCGAAAAGTCACTGCGCACGGCGCGGATCTTGTCAGGCGTGGGAACGGGAGCATCGAGCATCGTGTTCGTCACGGCGTTCTTCGTCGGCGAGAAGAACGGTGACGTCAACATGCCGCTGCTCTACGCGGGCCTCGGATCGGGCGTGGTCACGCCGTCGCTCGGCGAGTACTACGTCGGCAAGTACCTCACCGTCGGCATGGGACTGCGCGTCGCCGCTGGCTTGATCGCCGCCTATGGTGTCACCCGCTACGACCAGGAGGTCCGGTGTGACACCGTCGAGTTCCAGACCTGCCGGAGCCTCGGTCAGAACGCGTATCTGCTCGTCGGCCTCGCGGGCATCATCTTCGTCGGCGGCGCCGCCTGGGATATCCAGGCCTTGCCCGATCACGTGCAGGAGTACAACACCCGGCCGTCGGTGGCCCTGACGCCGATGCTCCTGCCGACCAGCTCCGGCGACTCCGCGTTCGGCCTCGGCGCGAGCGGCACGTTCTAGACGGAAAGAATGACCGCGGCCCCTCGCGTGTTAATGCTGATGTAGTGCGCTCGTTGATCAGCATCGTGCTCGTCGCAGCTCTCGCGTCCCCGGCGGGGGCGAAGGTGTGGTCCACGCCGGCGGCGGGCCCATCGGCGTCGGGCGATCCCGAGATCGTGTTCACGTTCGACGACGGTCCGAACCCCACGACCACGCCGAAGGTGCTCGACATCCTGAAGAAGCGCGGCATCAAGGCGGTGTTCTTCCTCGTCGGCGAGATGGTCGATACGAAGAACAAGAACGTCCCGAAGGTCCTCGCGCGGATGATCGCCGAAGGTCACGTCCTCGCGAACCACACGATGACGCACAAGGACCTGTGCCGCGTGAAGGAAGAGACCGGCGCCGCCGAGATCGATGGTGGCCACGACGCGATCGTGAAGGTCACCGGCATCGATCCGATCTGGTTCCGTGCCCCGTTCGGCGTGCGCTGCGAACGGATCGAGGGGCTCCTCGATACACGCGGGTTGCACCACATGCACTGGGATCTCGATCCGCAGGAGTGGAAGCACGGCGACAAGCAGAAGACGGTCGACTACGTCACCGGCGAGATGGCGCGCGCACGCGGACGCAACGTGTTGCTGATGCACGACATCAAGCCCGTCACCGTTCAGGCGCTGCCGGAGATCCTCGCGTGGCTCGATGCCGAGAATGCGCGGCGCAAGGAATCGGGCAAGAAGCCGATCCACATCGTGCAGGCACCCGACCTCGCGCGCGAATCGCTGTCGCCGGGCCTCGAGGGGTGGGCGAGAGAGACGCTCGGGAAGATCGGCGACGTGCGCAAGGACCTCGCGCGCGTGTTGCCGTAAGCAGTAGCATCGGAGGCGTGAGGTTCGTCGTAGCGTTGTTCGCCGTCGCTGCGTGCGGCGATGACGCCGCGCCCGCGATCGATGCCGCGGGTGTCGACGCGCGGGATGCAGGCACACCCTCGATCGAGGGCACGCCGGTCTCGTCGTTCGAGACCACCTCGTGCTCGACCGAAGTGTCGCTTGCCCTCTCGATCCAGGTCGCGCAGGAGGTCGATTGCCTCATGCCTGGACAGCTCGTGCCCTTCGCTGAAGGCGGTCAGATCGTCTTTGCCGGAAACGCGGTTCTGCCGTACGTGTCCGAGGCCGCTCGTGCGGATCTGATGGCCGCGATCACAGCGCTTGACGGAACACCGCTACAAGTGACGTCTGCGTTTCGGACAGTGGTGCAGCAGTATCTGTTGCGCCGTTGGTTCGAGTTGGGACGCTGCGGTATCACGGCCGCTGCGGAGCCCGGCAGCTCGAATCACGAGAGCGGGCGCGCACTCGACGTTTCGAACTACAGCGCGTGGATTACTACGATGGAAGCGCACGGCTGGTCGCACGATGTGCCGGGCGATCCGGTCCACTTCGATCACCTCGCGTCACCCGACATTCGCGGTGCTGACGTTCTTGCGTTTCAACGACTCTGGAACAAGAACGCTCCCGACGACACGATCTCCGAGGACGGCGTCTACGGCCCCGCAACGAAGGAGCGTGTGAAACAAGCCCCCGTCGAAGGCTTCGGCATCGGTGCCTCATGCGACTCGCAGATGCGCGTCGCTCGCTAGCTACATCAACTAAAACCGGCCGTGCAGCACCACCGTCGCTCCGCCAGGGCTGGGATCTGCCGAGACCCTGAGGTTGATCTCGTCGGGCTCACGTACGCGACCCAGCATGTAGAGGACAAGGCCGCTCGCGACCGCGACCCCACCAACGCCGAGCAGCACGAACATCGTGGTGTCGGCTCGCTCGGCTCGTTGCATGTCCGCCTTAGCCTCCGAACTCCACATATCGACCGCCGAGACATCACGCGACAGAGTGCG
>Ga0154020_10003626_pt1 | contig 18554 bp, 24 predicted proteins | sample Klosneuvirus_201_FD_109709 | JGI IMG/M metagenome (GOLD analysis project Ga0154020, IMG submission 109709) | Active sludge microbial communities from wastewater, Klosterneuburg, Austria - Klosneuvirus_20160825_MG | ecosystem: Engineered > WWTP > Aerobic digester > Activated sludge | place... | reverse complement strand
GGCTGGCCTAATATGATTGCCAAGAAACTTACTTTCAAATCTATGGATGGAGAAGGAGGCCTCCCGTGCGATGCCTTAAGCACAGATCCTTCAGCTCCGGTTGGTACTTACCATGGTTTCATTGAAGTAGAGGTTTCTTTTGGATCAGGCAATGCGAAAGACCCAGATCCTGCGGATCCTCGAACCTTTCTTGAGATTACTTCTCAAACTTCAGGAGAATTCATATACGCTCCTCCTGGAGCAACGAAACTTGAAGAGGAGACTTCGAGTCTTGGAGATGCAGATGAAGTTCCCGGAGATGCAAATGTTGATCCTGACACAGGCAGGTATCTAGGAACAAAAACGCCCGGTACGAGACTTCCAAATAGAAATCCAATTCTACCGACAGTCATTCGGGTTCCGACTACCGATTGGAATATTAGATGGAAGGGAATTCCTTCTGATTACTACCGGAATGTCGCTGTTTACCGTCTTCGATACTTGAATGGAAGAGTGAATTCCGCCAATTGTGCTTTCCTCTACAATGCTCCCCCAGAGACTTTGCTTTTCACGGGATTTGAACATTCAGAGATGTTCACATGGAATGGCAGTTACCTTGATAACCCTCCGCTAAATCTTGATATCAAGATCACAGAAAAGTACGTTCCTTGGAAAGGAGTTATCTGTGGACACAACCATGTCTGGGATCCAGGTATAGGGTGGAAGAGAGCGTGGATTGGCGTGAACGGTGACGAACCTCTATACCGTAGTGCTGTCTTTGATTTTCTGTTTAAGATTTAATCTTAATGAATATTCTACCTGATAAAAAAGAACATGACAGGCTCGGGGCTGGACACGTAAATACCCTCAATAGAGCAGCACGGCAGGTGCTCGCCAAGAATATTGGAAATTACGGATTTGGAGGACCCGAGGGCTCCTTTTCTGGTCTTCCACCTTTTGTTCAACAGCAATGTCAAATCGTTGCTCTTGGATTTAACACAACTGATGATTCTGGAGACAGCAGCGGAAGTCCTCTTCAGGATGATCTATACACCATTCGATTTTATTATTGGGATCAGGATAGTCTTAGTTGGAAAGTAGATTACAGAGGAGAGGGATATCTACTTGATGACAAGCTTCAGCAGAGTAATTATTCCGTCGGGGACAAGGTAACTGCATATTGGGATGCCCAGAGAAATGCGTTTTGTCCCATCAAAGGAGGAGGAGGATCTAATCTTATCAATGGAATAGTTCACGCTTGTCTTACTGAAGGGTATTACGAAGTCGAAATTTCTGAATGGACGGGCCGCACTCCGGATCAGGAATCAGGGGATCAATCCTCAGGAGCGAATTCATGTGGCGTTTGTTCCTTTGTCGCTCCAGGCGGATCTTCCAGTGGTGGATGTACTGAAGATCCACCACTTCCAGATTTCGCAGATAGTGACTCTGAAGAAGATAATGTCATCAGGAGACAGACGACAGGTACAGGTGTGATCGTTCTCGCATACGATCCAGGATCAATATTCATTCCATTGGTAATTGGATCAGATTGTCTTATGGAGAATACTGGAGACGAAAATCCAACGGCTAGTACAGAAGGCAGTCAGTCCAGTGGTGATACGGAACCGGTGTATAAAATTGTCCGTGGACATCAAGAACACCTTAAGTTCTACAGAGAAGTCTGGGATTGCTGCAATGGAGAGGATACGCTGATCAGTAGAAAAGCCATTATTTTCCCAGGTGTGGAATGTCCCGAAGAAGTTTGCGTGGTGTGTGAGTAGCCATCATGACAGTGACTAGATCGATTTTTGGACGAATTGGTGATGGTCGACCGAATTATTGTGACTGCTCTGGATGCTGTGGAACGCCCTTTACTGATTTCCCGGAAGAAATTTATGTAAGAATCTCAGAGCCTTCGAGTGGCACGAACGTCAAGACCACCTTGTATCGTAATTTTAGACCCGGTGGAGAATGCTCTTGCGGAGGTGGTCAGAGTCGCGTCATTAATTACACTTCAAGGAAAGTAATCTTCATTGATGCCGGATGGCCTGAATCAACAGACGAAACTTGCTGTGTCGTGGTATCATTGACAGGTGAGTGTTCGTTATCTGGTACAGGCGGATCGTACGACATCGAACCCGGAGCTTGCTATTGGACCCTCAGCGTGAGTTGGTCTGGCGGAGAAAGTCTATCCTTATCAGTTGATGTAACGCCAGATGCCGACAATCCCAACATCTATCAATTGGCTGGGTGTGACTCATTAGAAATAACCGCACTACTCGGAACTGACGTTATTTACCCAGCATGTATCGCCGCAGTAGGAGGATTCGTCTATACAGTTCAGATCAGTGAAAGTCCTATCGTTGCTGGAACTACTGCACTACCTTGCACGTACACCTGCTGCCAGGACATGCCTGATACGCTTTACGGAACGATTTCTGCTCCAAGTTGTCCTGAGATTGATGGGGTTGTTATCACGTTAAAGGCAATTGGAGGGGATGTGTGGGAGGGGACACTGGAGCAGGGATGCTGCGTTCAATGTGGAAGCATCACATTTTTCCTATTCTTAGGACTCCATGTCGCTGCGGCGAATCCTTGCATTCATGCGATGTCAGCAGAATCTAATGGATTGGGTTGCACAGGTTCTTTGTTGACTGGATCACTGACAGCACCTGCTTGCCCACCATTTATACTATCCGTTGCTGATTTTGAGTGTACCACGTGTTGTGTCGGTGGGACCAGTATGACAATCACCATCACGGAATAGGGAACATGGACGAATGTCAAGAACAGAAAGGTCGACTTAAAGACTTGTGTTACGGAGTAGGTTTCAATGGAAGACCCAACCCGTCCCAGAAAGCCTCAGACGATTATCGTCGGTCGATAGGACTTGACCCGATAGTAGTGAACTCGCCATCTGTCAGATACGTCAAAGGAAAACCCAGTCCCGTAGCGGTTTCAAAGATCGGGACTAATCTAGCTAAGATTTTCCACGACAATGTTGGTCAGGTTCCCTGTGGCGACTGCAAGGCTGAAATCGAACGGCTCAACACAATGACAGTCACTGAAGTGGAGGCCGACACTGAAGCGATCATTGGTCGCATAGTCTCGAACGCTAAAAGAAATGCGGCATGGTGGTTGCGATTGTCGGTTAAAACACTCGAAGTTGTTCACAGTGAAATTCACAGTGAGTACATCAAGAAGTGTTTAACTGAAGCGTGCCAGATGGAGTCGATCAATGGCACGAAGTAGTCAGTCTGATATCCTACGATGCACATCTCGTATCATAGGTAAGCGACGGATAGTGCCGTTCCCTTCACGTAAAAACATTGAACGCAAATCTCCTCTTGAACTTAGAAAAAGTCAGGAAGATGCCTTTCGCGATCTGTCTTACCCCGTTCGTCATTTGACGTACCACATTTGCCCGTTTTCTAATTCAATATCGGCATGGACGTGGAATCTGTTGCAGTTGAGAAGCAGATGGGAATTATTTAATGGACAGAAGATTCTTGGGATTAATCATGATGATTCTACAGTAACACCGAGGCAATTGATTTCATATTGCCAATCAATCGGAATGGAATGGGATCATGTGCTAGTTCGAGAAAATGATCGAAAACTAGGTGAAGTGACTACGTGGATTCCTTCACTTGAATTATTGAGCCCTCTTAACGCCAGTCCGAATGAGATTGTATTTTCTGCTCATGCCAAAGGCGTAAAATATGGCGTCGAATCTCCTCCAGTTATCCGTAACTGGACGCAGGTGATGTATGCCGTAAACCTTGATGACTGGGACTCTGTTCGTTGCTCACTTGAATGGTTTTCAGCGACAGGGGCATTTCGATCAAGATATCGACGATCTGCGATGTGTCGATATGGGTGGTATTATTCAGGAGCGTTTTGGTGGTGGAGACTTGCGGACATCGGACAGCGATCATGGAATCTTGTTTCTCCTTGGTATGCAGGCAGGGAGATTTGGATAGGCAATCAGATTGAAAAATTAGAATCTGATTGCCTATTTATGGACAATTGCCGGAGTCCATATCTTCAGCAATACTGGGAAACCACAATTAATCGAAGATGGAGAGAATTCCAAAACAAAAAGAGCACCAATGAAAAGAATGTCAATACATAGACAAGTGAGATCAATACAGTCTCTTGGCAATAAGATCCCAGTCTATGTGAATACCTTCAACCGTCTCACCACGACTAGATTGCTTGTTGAGCAGATCTCTCGTTTTGAAAATTCTTGCCCAATTATTGTAGACAACGGTTCTACCTGGGGTCCATTGTTGGATTGGTACAAGACAGATCCTTGTGAAATTATCCGGTTGAATCAAAATTTAGGATGTCGAGCAGTATGGAAAGCCGGTCTCCTTAAACAGAATCCAGATTGGTATGTCGTTACTGATTGTGATCTAGATTTGTCCGGGGTGCCTTTTGATGTTTTAGAGCATTTGAAAACACCTTTCAGGTGGAGAGGACGGAGATTTGATAAATCAGGACTTGCTCTTAGAATAGATGATATTCCTGATTGGCAATACGTTGTTCGCCAGTGGGAATCTAAATTCTGGAGAAGGCAAGTTCCTTTCGACCCTCGATTTTACTTCGCTGATGTTGATACTACTTTTGCTCTTTATCGAAGAAATTCAAAGGTTGATTGTGCTCGGTGTACACGAGCTGCGGGAGAGTATCAGGCAAGGCATGTTCCTTGGTACTTAGACTGTAATTTTCTAGATGAAGAGAATCAGTATTATTATCGTACAGCATCGAAAGACAATTCGTGGAAACCTACAGGAAGACATCTTTCTGGAACAGGCTATGAGGGTTTTGATGAAAAAGAGTGATTACATTAGAAAGAAAGAGTCTTATTGCATTCAAGATGTCTTGTCAAGAATTCCGTTGTCTTCTATGGATCGGCTAATCGCTCCTGCCTTTGAGTTTACAGAAAATGATTCAAAGGCAGTTCTTGGAGTAGCTTCTATGGTTGATCATATGACTGATGAGGGGTTCCAAATAACAAAAGGGCTTTCTTTAAATGGATATGTCCACTGTGGACATGGATTGGATCTCTCTTTGACTTCTATCGATGAGATCATTAAAGAAGTGCATCCCGGGACCCTAGTTTTACAAGATATTCGAGAATGGGACGTAGACCCACGTGATTTTAGAGATGGGAAGGCCAGATTCACAGAAGTTGAGAATTTAAAAGACCACCCGAATATCTTCAGATTGACGATTCTTAAAGACTCTCAACAAAGACCAGAGTATCATCAAAAGGCAGCAGAGGATATGGGCTGCCATGCGTGGATTGTGTACTACCATCCCCACATTGTCCAATCTCTCGCGACTTACGTTCGACCTGAACATCTCATTCGAACGTACCATTCTATTGATCCCTCAATAGTCCCTTCTTTTAAGATGAACAGGAACAAAGGATGCCTCTTATCAGGAGCGATATCTCGAGCATATCCTCTGAGATCTAGAATCCTTTCTTTTTCTAAATTGCTACAAATCCAGGTTTTGCGACACCCTGGATATCATCGGCTAGGATGTCATACACCAAGATTCTTAGAGATTCTGTCTGATTATAAAGTACACATCTGTACTTCGAGCAGATACGGGTACGCTCTAAGAAAGTTGATAGAGTCTTCTGTGATGGGATGTCGTGTCATTACTGATTTGCCTACAGATGAAATCCTTCCAGAAATCGACGAGAATTTCATTCGAATCCACCCTGATATTTCAATTGATAAATTAAAAGAAGTCATCGTATCTTCGATAGATTCGTATGATGCAGAAAAACAAAAAGAAATTTCAGAAAGAGCTCTAAAATTTTACGATTTTGTGAATGTCACAAGACGTCTTTCTGAAGACATTGATTTATTGAGAAAGAGTTACAATGGATGATCCATTTCCAGAAGGTATGATCGAAGACATCGAACTCTTTTTCCAGGGAGAAGATTCTCGACCTCCAGGAGAAGATCTTTACGATGATGTCTTTCTGACGAATCATTTCTTTCCTCTTCAGAGACAAAGAGAGTTGTCTCTGATGATTTCAGAGGCACGGCAATGTTCTCCTAAGGTGGTTTACGAAATCGGAGCAGATAAAGGCGGAGGGCTGTATCATTGGTGTAAGAGCCTTCTTACAGTTTCTAGAGTTATCGCCTGTGAAATCAGAGGAACTCCATATCGATATCTGTTTGAAAAAGCCTTTCCTCATATTGATTTCCTTTGGATCGAGGGGAGTAGTTACTCGCAAGAATCTCTTACTCAAATTTCTGAGTGGTTGAAAGGAGAATCCATCGATGTGACTTTTATTGATGGAGATAAAGCCAATTTTGAATTGGATTTTGACAAAATTTCTCCAATGATGTCACATCCGTCCGTTGTCTTTATGCACGATGTCACAGATCCCTCTCCCGGAGCAGCGTTCAATAGAGTTATCGAGAAGACTCAATTTCAAAACCGACAAATTGTCAATCGAATAGACACTTCGTTATCTCTCGAAAGAGAAAAACTGAAAGTACCTTCTACCAGTCCACATGAAAATTGGCTTCGACATTGGAAAGGCCAATCTTGCGGAGTTGGGGTTATTCATCTTCCTTGAGATTTAAAATGAATGAATCAGAAGCTCTCTTACATATGATCCCTCCTGGCAAAAGAAGGCCAAACGCTTATCGAGGAGGAATCATTCAAATTCAAATCACCCGTGCGTGCGACAAGGCTTGCTTCGGATGTACACAGGGGTCTAATCTCGGAGGGAAAACTGGGATGATTCCCCTTGATCTCTTTGAAGACGCTGTTGTGTCTTTGAAGGATTTCTTCGGTGTGGTCGGAATTTTTGGAGGAAATCCCGCACTCCACCCTAAGTTTGGTGAATTGTGTGAAATTCTGAAGAAGCATATCCCGTATGAGAGGAGAGGTCTCTGGTGCAACCATCCTAAAGGGAATGGGAAGGTAATGAAAGAAACATTCAACCCCTCCGTTTCAAATCTTAATGTGCATCTAGACAAAGAGGCTTACGATGAGTTCAATCGGGATTGGCCGAATTCCGGGGCGTTCGGTCTCGATAAAGACAGCAGACACTCGCCTGTCTTTGTGGCAATGCAAGATGTAATTGAAGATGAAGGAGAACGCTGGGATCTGATCTCAAAATGTGACGTCAATCAGTATTGGTCTTCGATGATTGGAGTTTTTCGAGGTGAACTGAGAGCCTGGTTTTGTGAAATAGCTGGATCTCAATCGATACTCCATCAATGGGAACCTGATTATCCCGACACAGGAGTACCTGTCGTCGAAGGATGGTGGAAAGCCCCCATGCAGGCCTTTGCATCCCAAGCGAGATTGCATTGTCACGCCTGTGGAGTGCCGCTCCGGGGGTACGGCAGCCTAGCACAGGACGAACGCGGGATCGAGCAAGTCTCGCGTACCCACGCAGGGATCTACACTCCAAAAAGAACTCAAAGAGTAGTTCAGTTTGTTGAACTTCGAAGTGAAGTTTCAGAGCAATCTTTGAAATCTTTTGTTTCCTACATTCAGAATTCAAATAAATGAAACTACCTCATCGATCAAGTCTTGCAGATATTTGTAATGCGTTCAATTTCACGTCTGCTGTTGAAATTGGAACGCATCATGCAATTTTTGCTGATCAATTTATGTTGAGATTCAGAGGAAAGATTATTCTGGTTGACCCTTGGCTTGAGCAAGACAAGACGTTTCCTACTTTCTACCCAACTCTTAAGGATGTCTCAGAGTCAAGAGAAGACGATTTTCGAATTGCAAAAGCCTTAATGGAGAAATACGAAGATCGAGTTGAGTTTCTTCGAATGACTAGCGAAGAAGCTTCATGTAAATTTGCTCCGAATAGTCTAGATTTTGTCTATATCGATGGGTTACATGAGTTTAATGACGTCTGGAATGATTTGAATCTATGGTACCATAAAGTAAGACAAGGAGGAATTATTGCTGGACATGATTACCACGGGGAAGCTCTGCCTGGAGTAGTTCAGGCGGTGAACGGATTCTTTTCAAATAAAGATTTTCAAATATTTCTTACTCAAGAAGGGATGCCCTCTTGGTGGGGAATCAAACAGAAGCATTCTATTGTTCCTGAAGTCCACCATCGATTTGAAAAGAAATCTCATGATTATTGATGGAATAAAGGCATTCGTAGTTTGCGTAGATTATGGTGATTTGATTTCCATCACATTACCACATAATCAACATCACTTTGAATCAATGGTTCTTGTGACCACTCCTTCGGATCAGTTGACTATCTCAGTCTGTGAAAAGTATGGAGTTGAGTGCATACAAACTTCTGTCTTTTACGATGATGGTGCTCTTTTCAATAAATGGAAAGCTCTTAATCTCGCTTTAAGTCAAAGAGCTTCAGGCTGGACGTGTCTTCTGGATGCTGACATTCTTCTGCCAAGAAGTATCGATTTTACTTTTCAAAAAGACAATTTGTATGTTCCAAGAAGAAGAATTGTTGTAGGAGCTTCTCTGTATCAGCCTTACAGTGATTGTGAATTCTTTACTTTCCCTCTTTCAAGACCAGATGAAGAGTTTGCGGGATATTGTCAGATCTTTCATTCAGAAGATCCATGTCTGGGCCCACATCCTTGGCACCAGCAGAATTGGAGACACGCTGGAGGAGCGGATTCATTTTTCTGGATGAAGTGGCCAGACAATAAAAGAATTCGACCTAATTTTGAAGTTCTTCACTTTGGTCAAGATGGATTGAATTGGGGTGGAAGAGTGACTCCGATGATAGGCGGTGAAGTGCTGACAGAGTCAGAAGAAAGAGAAGTAAAAATACGAAATCTTCTTAGTCTTCGAAGAGGAAAGAAAGGGCTTGATCGATTTCGAGCAGAATTACTATGAAATTGACGATAGGTGTGATGGTAGCTCCTCGTAAAATTGAAACAGTTGATCGAACCCTGCAGAGTCTTTCTCTTGCAGGGTTTTCTGATGATCTGACTTACTGCTTCTTTGAACCTGGAGAGTACTCTTGTCAATGGAAGAACCAAGTCAAGCGGCCTGATTGTCTTTTTTCGGCTTCTTATCCTTTAATTCCCTCACCAGAAGGAAAGTTTGGGAATTTCCAAAATTTTGTCCAAACTCTTCGAGATCTCGTAGCGGTAGATCCTTCGTCTGATGCAGTAATGGTTGTTGAGGATGATGCCATCTTCGCTCGAAATGTGAGGGCCTTGGTAGCTGATGAGATCGATACAGGATTCCAAGGAGGATTGAGTCTATACACTCCGAACATTCGACAGTTTTTTGAAATAGAAAAGAAAGGATTTCGAAAAATTACCAGAGAATACTTTTTTGGTGGGTTGGCTTTAGTTATCTCAATGGAGATAGCAATCGCCATTTTGAATTCAGATGATATTTTAGGATGGTCGGGAGGCAGGAGACAGCCTCCGGGCATTCATCCTTGGGAAAGAGAGGCTTCTGACGCTTGGGTGGGAAAAGCAGTTAGAAAGATAGGTAAGGAATGGTGGGGGTGGAATCCTTCTCTGGTAGGACATTACTGCCCATCTTCTTGTCAAAATGGGAATAGTGCGAGAGGATTGGGAGGGCCACATACTGGAGCAAGACAGGCGAAGAGATTCATTGGAGAAGAGACTGACGCTGTTGAATATTTCAGACTCTAGAGCTTTTGTTGATAAGATATATCGTGAAGGCGAGATACGCAGCAAGAAGAGGCCAGAAGAGGCCAACTAGAAGACTTCTCGCTATTACGTAAAGTGATTTCTTTCTCGGTAGAGATGCAATTAGGAAGAAAATTCCGATGCAAATATAGAAACCAGAAAGAAATCCATTGATCCAGATTAGATTCATTCCATCTCTTCCTGTGCTTTTTCAGGGTATCTGTTTTGAAGCCATTCTCTCAACTCGAGAGTCCAGCCTTTTCGATTGCCGTGATTCAAAACAACTGAATTCTCACAGGCTCTGGCTAGATCTTGAAGAGTGACTGGAGCTGACTGTCGGTGGAGAAAAGGCAGACAATCAATGGGAGTAGATCTGAACATATTCCCATACAAGACTTCCCACAGATACGGAAATTTTACATTGAACTCAGAAAAAACCTTTCTGAGTTTTTCTTTTGAAATTACATGAGGAAGATGTGTTGCGTAATCATATGTGGAATATCCTTTTTCAGACAAGGCAAGGTTTGTGTTCTTTTTCAGACTCTTCCATTTTTTATGAGTTAGATTTGCAAGAGAGACGTGTTCAAATGATGCTCGAGAAATCTCTAATTCTTCCAGTGTGCATCTATTAAGAAAGTAGATGTCGTCCATCATCCAAACAAAAGTTTCATCAATTTCTGGGTGATTCGAAATTGTTTCTATCTTAGATATGACATCGTTTGAGTTGTGGTCTTTTGTTTCTGGGATTTTTGGTTTATGGATCAAGTGCCCTTTATACCAAGGAGCTCGATCGCCAACTACCGTAATCTTAGAAACTTCACAGCAAGATCTCACTGATCGAATCGACCATCTCAATTCGTCTTCTTTGGCTCCTGCGTGCCAGTATGTCCATACAAATTGAGTCATTCAACGTGTTTCCAAATTTTTCGATTTAGAACTTTGGACACCACAGAAGAGTCGATTTCAAACATTTCTGATAATTTCTTTTGACTGATCTTCTTATCTCTATGAAAGAATCTGATTTCTTTTACTGATTCCTCATCTAGTCTAGAATTCCAATGGACACTTCCTCGAGGAACACACTCAGGTTTTGTTTTACTGCTATGTCGATCGCCTCGAGGAACACACTCAGGTTTTGTTTTACTGCCATGTGATTCTCCCTTAGCTGGAGAATTCCAATTTTGTCTGTTTTTCTTAATCATATCTTTCATATTGTCGGTTTGGGAACCAAGAAAAAGATGCGAAGGATTTGTACACTCGGGATTATCGCAGCGATGGAGAACTCTCTTGCCTTCAGGAATGGAACTGTGGTGAATTTTCCATGAGATTCGATGTGCGAGTTCATTTCCGAGTACTCCATATCCTGTAATTTTATAGGCATTCCATATCCAACAAGATGTTCCTAGTTCAGGATGAATTGGACCATCTTTGTTTACTTTTTCCCAGAATCTCTCTTCAATCGATTTTCGAGACACTTCTTTCTCCTAAATTTCTTCGGTCGGAGTTTTTTGGGATCCACTTTTTTGGTGGCAGAAGGATACCACCACTCATCTTCGTAATCTCGTATTTCAACTCTCATTTCGTTTCTTCTGGTGTGCTTCACAAGGAAGACATTTTTCATCGGAGGGCGAGACTTCTCCTGCGGGACTTTCTTCATTTTCTTTTCTTTCGAGGGACTTAGGTGTTGTTTGTGGAATGATTCCTTCCAGTCGATCGAGAATATCCAATTCTTCAGATGATGCTTCCCCTCTTGCGGATTTTCGGTATAGCTCTGAAATTTTGTTCATGTCTAACTCCTATGTTAAAAGAAATGCGAGATTTACCTACTCTCGCGTGCGAAACAGTGGGCAGGGTGTTGCTTATTTTAGCATTTCGACGGGCTCAGTAAGCCCGATTTTGTGGTGATTTTGCAAAGTTTGCGGCGTTGCTTTTGCAGCAGTGTAGTCAGAGAATCTTTTCCCCATGCTTTCTAATATGATAGGCAGAATATTTCTTTTGAAATGTTGTGCCACATTCTGTTTTGTGCATCCGATGCGTTCTCCTATCTCAAGATATGTCAATCCTTCGAGTTTGAGTTTGAAGATAGTGTGCAGTTTTTTCTCATCATCGTCTTCAAACAAATCTACTAGGCTTTTGAAGAACTCTAGTTCTTCCTGCTGTTCTGGTTCTTCTGGAGCAATAAAAAGCTCATCAGAAGGGAGCTCATTATCCCAGTGAGGGTTCTTTCTTTTCCAAGTCATCAATCCGAATTTCACGTAGTGGTAGGCGTACGTACTGAATTTGAAATTCATCTTAGGATCGAAGTAATTTCTGGCTTTGACAAGAAAAAGAAGTCCTTCTGCAAACTCCTCACTGTCTCTTATTTCGATGGATGGTCGATGCCGGATATACGGAATTACGAGTTTGCGGACAAGATTAAAATAATCTTCTAGATTGATTTCTTGTGCGTCCAACGTGGAAGTCCTTCATAGAAAAAGATGGGGCGGTTGGGCCCCATCTCAGATGCTACTGATAGAATTCAACTCGCATTGGAGCCGGGTCAATTTTTCCAGACTGTTCGCATTTTTGTTTTTGAAACGCGATAGGCGGCGTCGAGAGATGCAGGAGAAGTTCTTAGATACATACTCGAGAAATGTCTGGACATTCGCCGAGGAGGTTCAACCCTTGCGTAATGCGTTTTCATCAAGATGATGTGAGCCTGTTCGACGGGGACGGGCACGACTGAGATAGTCGGCACCTCCGGGACGGACAGCTGAGTTTCGCAGACGCAGAGAGCCGGGGATTCTTGGAGAGCGATCGTATAAGTCGTTTTCTCAAAAGTCTTGAACTTCTCTTTCGCCATCGTCGGCATCGACATCACGATTACTGCTGCCACCAAACCAAATAACCCACCCATCCATTTTGACCACTTCATCATCAATCTCCTGTGAAACTTGAAACTGGAAACTTGAAACTGGAAACTTGTGAACAGACTTTGAATCAAAAATGAGATTTAAATCTCATTTACGATGGTAATTCCAATTTCCCCTGGTTGAGGAGGAGCAATCGTGTCGACAACGATAAAGCTGAAGTCGCGTGGCTCAGATCGATTGGGAGTTGGTGTGGCATCATCGATGTCAACCAGAGTTCCTGTTACTTCTGTTTCATCTGGACATTCAAAGATTTCGCTCTCAACGGCGCCACCCGGCAGATTCACTTGAATGGGGTCGCTCTCTCCGATCTTAATAGAGACTTCTCGATTGACCACATCACTTGCTCCTGGAGCAGGAAGTACCAACTTGAATTGCAACATACCATGACCCTCACCTACGATTTTTAGAAACACCATCCCCGGCTTACGCAACCGGATCAATTTTGCAAGAAGTCGCAACTCTTTAATGAGAGAAGAAACCTCTACAATCAACTTTTTCATTTCTTGATACAATCTGAAGATGAACATTATCTATTTTCTAGCTAAACGACATCGACAGTTTGAGCACAATAGATAATAGCAAAAAGGACGCAGGATCCAAGTGGTTTTTGCTGTTATTCCATTGTTTTAATTTATCATCCAATTTTTCTAGAATGGTTTGATACCCGATAGGCAATGAGGGGGTATCCCAGTTCCATAGAAAATACACCAGACCCTTTTTGTTTTGGTGATTTCATCTAATTCTTCTTGTGTTGGTTTCCAACAACTGACGATAACCGGATTACCATTCTGGTCAATTGATTGAAGTACAGACAATGACTCACATTCATCATGAGACATTGTCGTTGGTTTATCGAAAACCTTGTTTGCTTCTTCAAATGATGCGGCTATCATAAATCTCTTTTATCCCTGAATCCTAGAAAAATCGGAATTCTTGGTTTATCAATACTTCCAATCTTCTGGTATTTGAATTTGATTAGTTTTCCTCTGTACTTTTCCCGGTTTTCCCAGATTTCTTTTCTTAGTCCCAGGGTCAATCCTTGTCCTGTGCCGATTCTAAACTCGACGTCTTTGTAGTGGTTTTCTTCGGTTCCCACGACAATGAATTTTCCGAGGGTGTCCGCTCCGACCTTTCCATCTTTCTGGGTTGATCGAGAAGAGTATCCGAGTTCATTTACCGTTAATTCGTTTTCGTTGTGTTCAAGTTCTTCAAATCCAATGATTCTTGCTTCACTGTCTTCGAAGGGTTTCAACTTGAATAGAATTCCTTCTTTAGTGGTCGATCTCCCATACTTGTATCGTCCGTTAATACTTCTGATCATGATGCCTTCGAATCCCTGATTAATCAAACCAATGTTATGCTCTGATAGTTCGTCAAAGTCATTCACAATGTGATGTGGGACGATTTTGCAGAAATTCGGGAGATCTCTTTCTTTCAATCGATTAAACCTTGAGTTGAATCCTTCGTCGATGTTGTGAATGTCAAAAAGGTGATAGGAGAAGTTAGGCTGACCGAGGTGAGTCATGATTCCGGATGTGGTGGAATTAAATTCACTACCAACCATCAATTCTCCGTCGACACCATCTAGAGTTTCAGCATTCAGTTCGAGTTGCTTCCTCGTCCATCTGTTTGCAATTGGCTTAAGAGACCTAGTGAGGGCAAGACCCTCAATCATGAGACATCGGATACCATCAAGTTTTGGTGAAATGAGAACAGGAAACTTAATCTCAACACCTTGGGCATCTGCTGCAAGCAAAGGTCTGATTTTTGTATTCATGTTATTCCATCCACCTTACACAATTTTCAGTTTGACAAGCAGCATGGACATGCCCGTTGTATCCGGCAACGCTATAGTTGAGAGATTTCGACTTTCCACAGACGGGACAGTTGATTGTTCCTGCTTTGCCGGAGGTTCCTGCTTTCCAAGGACCTCCGAAATCATCTATAATCGCAGCTCTGGCTTTGATTACATTTTTGAATCTTTCCGCTGTTCTTTCTTCTGCGGCTTTGACTTCTTCCGGCGAGGAGAACTCGACGAATTCGCAGCCAGGACGAGGAGATTCATCTTTCTCTTTGAAACAAGGGCGCTCTCCGAAAGGCATCCCTTGGAAATTGACGTAGGCTATTCCTTTCTCGCAATGTGAATGTTCTGACATCGCTCGATAGTGGATGCAGAATTTTGAACTTCCTCTGTTGGCCATTGCTTTCCCTTAGTTGAAGACTCTTTCTTTTTCCATTCTTCGAAGACATTGAAGAGGAGTCTCTCCTGGAAGCAAATCGTATCCGCATCCAACAGCCCCTCCTTTCCATGACCCCGTTCGTTCTCCGACCTCTCCATCGAATTCGATGTCGATCGATGTTCGAACTAATTTCGGAGAAGGCAGATGTTTGAGACACTTCCATCTCCAAGTTCTTCTTTCTGTGTAGAATTTCGCGAGTCGAAATTGAACCTCACCACTTTTCAAGACGTAGGTGTAGGTTGCCTCTTCAATCTTTCTCCCGTCAGGCTTTGCCGTCTTTTCCCATGATCCAACGAAAGGTCCCCAGGTCCCGTCTTCCCTTAAGACTTCCGTCTTGCAGTGGTCCCACGTCCAAGGAAATCGAAGATGTTTTGATTTATTTCCCCAGCAGAGCACAAGAGCTTCTTTTTCATAGAAGTAAAAGCCCCATCTGTCTAGGCACTCTTCTGGAAGTTTGTGAAATCTGTCGAGAAAAGGGAGAGCGATCAAGTATCCGAAGAAGTCGAGGGTGTACTCGTCTTCGAATGACAGCAAGGCGAGGCTTATCTTGAAAGAGCATCCTCGAAGAGATCTTCGAATTCGCTCTTTTGTGGAAGATCTCATGAGTTCAATGCCCTTTTCTTTAATTCAGATTTGATGTTCTCGACGATCTCTTCTTTTAACTTCCAAGCCTGGATATTTTGAATGTATCCTGATGCAGTTTGAATGTCAACTTTTTCGAATAAGCCTGAGTTTTCAAGCAGAGAAGGAACCCAAACAGAATTTTCTTCCCAGTGTTTTGCGAAAAACGCCCAGTCGGGAAGAAGAGCTGATTCAGGAAGACTCGTAGAAACCTTTCCGTACATTTCAGGAGTAGTTAGATTAGCCTCTGAGGCTACCACTGCCAACCCTTTTGGATCTACGTAACAGGTCACGTAGACGTCGATGAGCACTCTCTTTCCGCTAAAACTATAGATTTCGATTGGAGCACTAGAAATTTTGACAGGCTGTTTGATTAAAGGGATTGCCATATTGATTTCTTTCAAACTTTAGTACCACATCGAGAGCACCGGAAACCACCAAACCGAATGGTGACTCCAATCCAGATGAAAATCCAAAGACCAAGAGTTGCCGAAGTAAGAAGAAGATGCAGAAGGTGGTTGACAGGTTCCCGAGATGCGAGGACTCGAGTTCGACAATTTTTGCAGTATCTGCTAGTCACGTTTGATGCCATCAGCAGGCTCCTCAGTGTATCCGACGAGTTTCTTCCATTTTTCAACGAATTCTGATAATTCTCTTTTGTTCATGATTTCTTGGGCGGCGATGGCTTTAATGGTTTCGAGTTTCCCATATTCTGCGACGGGGACGTGACCAAGAACATGTCGAAGAGTGATGATGTCGACAGCAGAAAGAGTGACCGCATTGAATCGATAATCAAGAAAGGCTTTCCATGCGATTGGGAATAGTACAGAAAGAATCTGTTCACCGATGACGTTGGCGTACTCTCGGATCTCGAGTTGAGCGTGGCTGTCCATTCTCAACCCAAGAAAGTGGAAGATGTTGTGAAGATCACACTTCCAATAGGCTTCAGTGTACGTCGAGAGAGGGAGATCCTTTCTGGCCTGCTCGCGAGCGACTCCAAACGAAAGACGTTCTTTGTACAGACTATTCGCCAGATGATGGAAATCACTTTCCATTCTTGATAAGTACTCTCCAGGCCCAGATGCTTTTGGGTGAGATGATCCCTCAAAATCAATATACCTGCCATCCACAAATTCTGAACCTTCCGGCCATTCTTCAAGAAGACCTGAACTCCCTTGTTTGTTTAATTCTGATTGCAACCTCCACGCTTTCGGATCTGTCACGGCTCGATCATCGATCGCTTCAGAATATCTCGTAGAGTACTCGTTGACGGAAGCCGTTCGATGTCTGATGAATTGCCGCCACGCATCCATCGGAATACGAATGTGGAGTTTGACTTCGCAATTATGGACTGCGATTCCTTCAGCGATGAATGTATGGTTTTCGTCCGTGACTTCAAGATCATAGACATCTTCTTCTCCTATTTCAACAATTGAAATGATTTTTGCTGGGACAGCGACCTCAAGTCGACTCATTTTGTGCATATGGCGGTGATGTTTTGGGCATAGACCTACCACATTTTCGACCTCGTTATTATGTGGATTTTCGTCGATGTGGTGTCTATCTCTAGGAAAAGTCTCGCATCCTTCGACTGCACATTTTTGAAATTGGAATCTTCGCCGAGTTATCTCTCGGGGGTCGGTATGAGTTCCTTCTTCTTTTTTGAGGTAGCCAGTTTTTCTTTTTCCTCGACCAGGCGCGTATTTCCATACAACCCCTTCTTTCACTCCTAAGGCTTCAGCCACTGTTTTCATTGTCTGTCCTTCTTTTCTCCTCCTCTTAATTTCTTCTACAACTTCAACTGATAGAGCAGGACGTCCATTGTGCAGAATGGAGTCACCTACTGAAAGTCCTTTATTCAATGCAGAAAAACCATTTGTAGTTAAAATGGGATGATTGTCTGTTACTCGAATTTTTCTACTGAATGGACTTTCAGTAGTGATTTCAAACACCTTTCGAATTCCAGATTTCCAAGCCCTCTTTATTTTGGTCGAAGTAACCACTCTCGTTTCTGGGTTTACTGTTCTAATTTTGAGTAATTTCACCCAAGAATTTTCTCTGCCTCCTTTTTCGAAAGCATCAGAGATTTCTTTCAAGGTGTACATTTTGACTTCGACGAATTCTCCTGGGAAAGTAGGAATTCGAGTATCTCCACTAAGACACATCTCGAAAGGCGTGGTGTGGCGATGTCGAAGAAGATATCTGATAAGATCAGTGTCGTCAGATACCTTCTTCGTCCCGGTGCCATAGCTGACTCGAGCTGCTTGAACAATACTCGAATCCTCTCCCATCACATCAACCAGACGCACGAATCCACTAGATCCCAATTTGAAAGTAGTTGCTTTCAAATTCTCGATCATCTCTGCTCTGCTCATTATCCTTCTCTTTCTTTTCGGATAGCGTCGTAAACTTCTTCTCGATGGACTGAGACGTCTTTTGGAGCATCAATTCCGATTCGGACTTTATCTCCTCTGACTTTGACGATAGTGATCCGAATGTTGTCTCCGATGACGATCACTTCATCAACTTTTCGACTCAACATTAACATTTTTGATTCCCTTCAAAAGAAATCTTTCCTAAGGATCTTCAGACGGCCCAACGTCGTCTGAATTCTTCAAACTTTTCAGATGCACGACCTTCCCGCATCGAAGTTCTTGGAGGTGTGTGACTATTATAAACTGAATATCGAATTCTGCAGCAAGTTTTTCAATAAGAACCCGAACTCTTGGGCGATACTCTTCTGAAACGAATCGAAAAGGTTCATCGAAAATCAATACTTTTCTTAGGCTAGGCCTCCGCAGCGAGAGTGCGGCTATACGCAGGGCAAATGCGGCAACGTCTACAACGCCACCCCCAGTGCCAGACAACGGATCAATGCCCATCTCGTTGCGTACAAACTGTATCTTAGCCTCGGTGCGGCCTGCTTTTGTTTCGAAGACAATCTCGAAAGAATAAGGATCGTCAAACACTGCTTTCAGGCACGTTGACACAACAGAAGAGATCTTTTCGTGGACTTTCTGCTGAATCAACTTGGCTGTGGAGAGAATCAGAGTGTTGGCTTCTTCAAGATCAACAAGATGGTCCTCTGCGTCGACCTGTGCTCTGGTAAGCACTTGGACAAGAGTCTTTACTCGATTTCGATC
>Ga0154020_10003623_pt1 | contig 18557 bp, 16 predicted proteins | sample Klosneuvirus_201_FD_109709 | JGI IMG/M metagenome (GOLD analysis project Ga0154020, IMG submission 109709) | Active sludge microbial communities from wastewater, Klosterneuburg, Austria - Klosneuvirus_20160825_MG | ecosystem: Engineered > WWTP > Aerobic digester > Activated sludge | place... | reverse complement strand
GCGCCTGGGCCCGATCCCGGTGGGGCTCTTCCCGCTGGTCATGCGCTTGCCGACCTGGCTCCTGCGCTTCGTCACCCGGGCTCAGCTCGAGATCGACCCCGAGGCGCGGTCGTCGATGTGGGAGGACCTCGAGCAGCGCCGACCGACGGAGATCGAGGAGCTCAACGGGGAGATCGTGCGCCTGGCCAAGGCCCATGGACTGGAGGCGCCGCGCAATCAGCGCCTGATCGAGCTGGTCCACCGCGCCGAACAGGCCCAGGCGGGCTCGCCGAGGCTGAGCGCGACCGCGCTGCTGGCCGAGCTATGAGCCACTGTTTCCTGTGTCTTTGCGATGTCATAAGCGCGAATGCGAGGGGATCTGACCTCACCGTCAGGTGGCCGAGGATGGACCGCTGAGGGGCCTGGCATACTCGGCGGGATGAAGTCTCTCGGGCAGCACCTGAGCACCTACGCCTCGTATCACCGCGATCGCCGCAACATCGCCACCCACTTCTTCGGGATCCCAATGATCGTGCTCGGTACCTCGGCCCTCTTGTCGCGGCCGAGCTGGATGATCGAGGGGCTGCCGCTGTCGCCGGCGATCCTCGCCACGGTGGGCGCAGCGCTCTTCTACTTCTTGCTCGATCTGCGCTTCGGGGCCGTGATGACGGCCCTGTTCGGACTGAGCGCCTGGGCCGGTGCGACGCTGGCCGCGGAGAGCACCGCGATCTGGCTGGGCGGCGCGCTCGGACTGTCGGTGGTGGGCTGGGTGATCCAGTTCGTCGGCCACTACTACGAGGGCAAAAAGCCCGCGTTCGTGGATGATGTGGCGGGTTTTCTGGTCGGACCCCTGTTCATCGTCGCCGAGGTCGCCTTCGCGCTGGGTCTGCGCCCCGAGCTGAGGCAGCAGATCGAGGCCAGCGCGGGGCCGACCTTCATCCGCCCGTTGGGCTCCGCCGCCCGCAGCGGCCAGTGACCAGCGAACGCCTTGGCGCTAAGCTGCGGCGATGCTCAGAGCGAAGCGAACGCGCGCGCAGGCGGCCTCACCCCGGCTGGCCCTCCTACTCGCGTTCACCATCCCCTCCGCGGCCTTGGGCGCTGGTGGCGGCGAGTCGAAGCGCATCCATGAGCTGAGCGTGGAGTGGCAGGCCGAGCGGCTGACCGCCACCGGTGATCGCGGTGAACGCGCCGCTTGCGATCCGCCGTTTGAGGAGGAGCGTACGCCGTTCCTAGGCATTCTGAGCCAGGAGCTGGAGCGTTATCCGAGCAAGCTGTGGGCGCGGGCGCAGCTCCGGCGCGTCGTCTTGTGCCGAGATCTGGCGGTGCGCTTCGAGCGTCCCGTGGAGCGCAGCGAGAACAACGTCAGCGACGTGCGTGACGAGCAGCCGGTCACCGCCTTCGCCAGCGCGCGCGACGGCACGATCTATGTCGATGTCGCGCGCATCCTGCGTTCCTCGGAGTTCGCGCAGCGCCTGGTGCACCACGAGATCTTCCACTTCCTCGATCGAGCGCACGGTGGACGGCGCGATCGAGCCTGGGTCCAGGACGGGCGCTACGGCAGCGGTGGTATCAACATGCAGGACGAGGGAGGCCTCGGCACCCTTCGAGAGGGTCTCCCCGGGTTCGTGAGTCCCTACGCGCAGGCCAGCCTGCTCGAGGACAAAGCCGAGGTTTACTGCCACCTGGTGGTGGAGGGGGCCCAGGTCCGCGCGATGGCCGCCAAAGACCCCCAGATCGCCACCAAGGTGTCGGTACTCCAGCAGATCCTGAAGGACCTCGACCCGAACCTCCTCAAGCTGGTCGGCCCCTGAATCAGGGCGTGGCGTCCACGGATAGGGAGTTGGCGCCTGCCGCCACTGCAAGCGGCGTTGCGGTATGCGATTCAAGCTCCCATGAACATTCGCCCGCTGCTTGGCCTCCTCCTGCTCGCCTCGGCCTGCGCCCACAACGCGCTGCCTCGCCTGCCTGATCCGGTCCCCGACCTCTCGGGGACGAGTCCCGCCTTGGCCAAGGTGATTGAGATGCGGGTCGCGGCCAGTAACCTCCACGACTGGAACACCTGGGAGTCGCTGCATACCGAGGGCTGCGTGCGCTACGCACCGGAGCTCGAGAAGCCCCTGGAGAGCGCCCACGCCATGCGGGAAGCCATCGCCCGACTCGGCCGCGCGTTCCCCGACTATCACCTGGCCCTGATCCGGGTGGTAGGTGAGGGGCCCTGGGTCGCGGCCGAGCTGCGGGCCTCCGGGACCTTCACGGGCGCCTTCGAGATCCCCGGTCTCCCGGTAGAGATCCCGCCCACGGGCAACGGCTTTCGCCAATACTGGGTGGCGATGATCCGCTTCGAGGGCACCCGGATCGCCGAGATCCGCGAGTACTACGACCAGGACGATCTGATGGCGCAGCTCAAGGGCGGCCAGCCCCGCTCCGAGTGACTTTGCCCGCCGCTCCGATCCAGCTACATTCGACGGACTTGGAAGCCAGCCGTCCGAGCCAAACCGCGATCGCCTCGGCGCTGATGCGGGCGGCCCACCTCCTCCTGGACGCGCCCCCAGCGGTCCTGAGCGATGACCTCGCGCTGCCGCTCTCCGGCTGGAAGGAGTCGGCGCTGATCGCGGGCTTTGCCGCCCTACAGACCAAGCTGGCCCAGGAGACCTCGCCCGCCGAGGCCAAGATGCTCCTCCAGAGCGTCCGCGCGATCACCGTGCTGCGCGCCCGCTACGTCGAGGATCTCCTGGCCGAAGCCTACCAGCGCGGGGTCCGGCAGTACGTCGTCTTGGGCGCAGGCCTCGACTCCTATGCGCTGCGGACGAACCTCGAGCTGAGGATCTTCGAGCTCGACCATCCGAGCACTCAGGGATGGAAGCGCGAGCGCCTGGCGGCCTTGGGGCTGCAGACCGGGCCCCAGCACCACTTCGTGCCGATCGACTTCGAGGCCGAGTCACCGCTCTTGGCTCTGGCCCGCGCCGGCTTTCGCGCCGATCGGCCGAGCTTCTTCTCCTGGCTCGGCGTGATCAACTATCTCGGACAGGCAGCGATCTTCGATACCCTGCGCGCCCTGGCCCAGCTGCCGCGCGAGAGCGCCATCGTCTTTGACTATGTCCTCCCCGATCACCTGCTCGACGCGGCCGGGCGACGCTTAGTATCCACGCTGCTCGCCGACATGAGCGCCCGCGGCGAGCCGGGACAGAGCTTCTTCGCGCCGGAGGAGCTCGGCCAGCGCGTACTCAGCCTCGGCTTTGGGGCGGTCGTCGACCTCGGGCCGGAGGAGGCCAACGCCCGCTACTTTACCGGGCGTTCGGACGGGCTGGAGCTGCCCCGGCCCTGCCCCGCTCACCTCATGCATGCGAGGATCTCATGAAGTTCAACGTTGAGCGGGCGCCTCCCCGGCGTGATCGCGAGCTGATGTTGGTGCTGGGCGGCGCCGGGTTCTTCAAGGCGATCGCCGCCGCCCACGAGCTCCACCTCTTCGAATATCTGTACGCGCACCGCGGCGCGACCGCGGAGGAGATCGCCCAGGGTTTGAGCTTGCCGCTGTACTCCGTGCAGACGCTGCTGATGACCTGCGCTGCCTTGCGTTTTGTGGAGCGCAGCGGCCCGGGCTACCAGAACGTGGCCTGGGTCAACGGCGCCTTCGCCGGTCCGACCCCCACCTTTACCACCGTGATTGAGGGCTTTGATCGCCTGCTCTATCAGCCGCTCTTTCACCTCACTGAATCCCTGCGGCGCGGGACCAACGTGGGCCTCGAGTACTTCCCCGGAACCGGACGCACGATCTACGAGCGCATCTCAGCCTATCCGGAGTTGGAGGCGACCTTTCACGCGTGGATGTCGAACCTGAGCTCGCTCGGGCTCCCGCCGGTGCTGGTCAACGCGCTCCAGGGCAGCCGCGCTGTGCTCGATGTCGGCGGCGGGGACGGGACCAACGCTATCTTGCTCGCGCGGGCACACCCTGGGCTCTTGGTGACGATCCTGGATCTCCCCTCGGTCTGCGAGCGCGCCGCCGCACGGATCGCCAGCGAGGGATTGGACGCCCAGATCACGGTCGTACCGTGCGATATTCGGGTCGATCCCTTCCCCAGCGGTGCGGATGCCGTACTCTTCAGCCGGATCTTCAATATCTACTCGGAAGCTCAAAACCGCAGCTTCGTCGAGCGCTCCGCCGCCTGTTTGCCGCCGGGCGGGAAACTCATCGTGTTCCCCAGCATGGTCGCCGATGACGATGAGACGGGTCCGCTCTCGGCGGCGTTCCTGTCGCTGTACTATCTGTGCTTGGCGACGGGGGAGGGCCGCGTGTACTCACCGGCCAGCTATGAGGCCTGGTTTCGAGACGCTGGCTTCGCCTCGCTCGAGTGCTTCGTCAATGAGCGCGACGACGCAGTGTTCATCGGGCTTCGCTGAGGCGCCTGCTAGACCCGCTGCGGGCGCCGGATCGGGCCGAGGTGCGCCTTGGCGGCCGGCTCGGCGGCTTGGCCCTTGGCGCCGAGGCGTGCGGCGGTCAGCTTCTTGGTCATGGCGTTCTCGCTGACCTCGGTCCGATGCTCGGCCAACATCCACTGGTGCCCGTCGAGGTCACAGACGATCGAGGTGCGCGCCCCGAAGAACTGATCGCTCGGAGGCAGGAGCTCGATCGCGCCCGACTTCACCGCCTGGGCGTGGACGCTGTCCACATCCTCTACGTTCAGATACAGCGACACCGGCGGCGTGGTCCCGGCAGTGATCGGGGCCTTGATCCCCCGCGCCACGCTCTCCGGACCGAGCATGAGGCTGGAGCTACCGTGAGTGATCTCGGCGTGCATGATCTTCCCCTCCGGCCCGCCGGGGAGGAGGAGCTTCGTGGTGAAGCCCAGCGCGGTCTCGTAGAACTTCGCGGCCTGAGCGACGTCGCGCACGGTCAGGTGAGGGGTGATGGAGGTCGACTTCTTCGTGGTGGGTTTCATGAGTTCGCCTTCCTTCTTTCAGTGCGGTTCTGCTCAGTATCCGATGGGGGGAAGCTCGACCGGGACGATCACCGGCTCGGGCGGGGAATAGCTGACCACCGGGGCCGGGGCCTCCACCACCGGCGCCACATAGGCCGGGGGTGAGTACACCGGGGCGGCCGGAGCGGCGTACGAGGGCTGGGACACGATCGGCTGAGCCGCCGAGGCGCCGTAGCCGCTCGGGGCTTGCACCTGGGGGGCGCCCTGCTGCTGCTGGAGGAAGGGGCAGCTTCCGCGGCCCTGCGAGGGGCTGTTCAGACCGAGCGCGTTGATCTGACCAAGCCCATCGCGCGGCGGCGGTAGCAGTCCCAGGCGACGCAACGAGGCCTCGCCCAGCGCGTCGTTCATGGTGCGATCCGCGGACGCAGAGGGACCACCGAGGTAGACGCGGTCGAGGACGTTGCTCATCGCTTTGTCCAGCGAGTCGCCGTTGATCACGCCGTCGGAGGCCAAATCGGCGTCCTTGAGCTTCTTGAGATCGGCTTGGTTGAGGTTCACCTCCAGGCGGTTGGGACTATTGAGGGAGTAGTCGATGATATTCCCGTCGATCTTGCCGTTGTTGAACAAGGGAGAGTGTCCCCACAACTGCAGCACCTCGTTCTCGAACTGGTTGAGGCCGTTGCCGCCGCTGAGGCGGTTACTCATATTCACCGGGCCCTGCGCGAACTTGATCGGGGCGTTGCCGTAGCGCTCCGAGATATCCTTGCCAGTGATATTGCCGTAGACCTTGAAGAACTCCTCATCGAGAGACTTGCCGGTGATCCCGCCGTAGGTCGCTTGGTCCTTGGCGGCCAGCTCTCGGGCCAGCGCGACCTCGGCTGGTTTGAACTTCTCCGGGGTCTGGAGGACGTTGAGCAGGACCCCGCCGTCCTGGGATCCGGCCGAGCCCATCTGGATGCCCCATAGGTGGAGCGCGGCGCGCTGACGCTCGTCCATGCCGCTCATCTGATTGCGCTGCTCGGCCGTCAGGTTGCTGTAGTTGACCGCGCTCGAGATCGAGCCGTTGCCGCCAGCGCGCGCGCCGAGGACGTCCGCGTAGAAGCCGTCCACGCCACCGAGGGTCGTGCCGTTGCCGGTGTAGCCTGCGCCTTGGCCGTTGCCGGCGGCGCCAGCATTACCCGCGTTCCCGGCGTTGCCCGCGTTCCCGGCGTTGCCCGCGTTCCCGGCGTTGCCCGCGTTCCCGGCGTTGCCCGCGTTACCGGCGTTGCCCGCGTTCCCGGCGTTCCCCGCGTTCCCGGCGTTGCCCGCGTTCCCGGCGTTGCCCGCGTTCCCGGCATTGCCCGCGTTCCCGGCGTTGCCCGCGTTCCCGGCGTTGCCCGCCTGCGCGTTGGCTCCGCCATTTCCCCCCGCGATCGGCGTCGCCTCATACTTGGTCACCTGCTCGGCCAGCTTCCCGCTCTGCACGTAGTCGATGGCGCGGCCATACTTTGCGGTGTCGCCGATCGCTCCATCCTTCCCCATGACGTCGGCCAAGGTGATCACCTTGCGATCGATGGCATCCGCGACCGCGCCGATCGTCTCGATGTCCGTGGCGCCCACGCCGGGCTTGTTCGCGCCGTCGTAGCCTTTGGCCTGGAGCAGCTCCTGGAGCTTGCCGTTGTCGTAGTTTTGGGCCCCACCGAGGAGGTCACCCTTGTACACCGCGGCGACCTGCATGAAGGCCTGCGACTCGGGCGACATGCGGTAGAAGGCGTTGGCGCCGTCGGCGAGCCCGTCGGGGGTGCGGCCCGCATAGCCCTTGGCGGTGGCCGCGAACTGGTAGGCATAGTTGCGAGCCGTCACCGCGTCGAACTGTTCGCCGTCTTGGACCTGCGCAAAGCGCGTGCCGGGGAGCGCGGTGGCCTGCGTGATGTTGCCGTTTTGGCCGCCGTCGGCCTGGGTCGCCGCCGCGAGATAGGAGGCGAACTCTCGGCGATCGGTGGGGATCGGTAAGTTGCCCGAGGGCGCATAGCCGACCGGGATCTGTCCTTGTTGCAGGGCAGCGCGCTGGGCGGCGCTCAGGCCCGTATTCGAAGGGGTGGTCCCGCCATAGCCCGTGGTGGTCTGAGCCGCGGCCGGTGCAGCATAGCCCTGCGCCCCAAGATTCTGCGCCCCAAGATTCTGCGCCCCGAGGTCCTGCGCCCCGCGCTGCCCGGCGTTGGCGAACAGGTTCGGTGAGAACTGGCTGAAAAACTGGGAGAGCTGCTGCAGCCAGGACATCATGAGGATCGACTGGAATCGGTTCAGATCCTCCGAGGACTGCAGGCCGGCCTGCCGATCACTGGCCAAGAGCGCGCCTCCGAAGACGTCGAGGGGCCGGCTCTGAAAGGCCGCCGCGAAGTCGTCGCGCCGGAATCCGAAGAGCTGATTCACCTGCGCCTGATTGGTCGCGTAGCTCGAAAAAACCGGGCCGGCTTGCGTCACGTTGAGCGCTGCTTCGGGAGAGAAGAAGGGGCTGTAGCGGAAGGCGGTGGGATTGATCGGCGTCATGGTGAGGCCTCATTGCGACGCCTGTGCCATCTCGATCAGGCGTGGATCCAACTCCTGCGGCTCGGCTCAAGCGGTCGACTGAAGGCCAAACAAGACACTCGGAGCCGACGGTGAAGGGCGAACCTGTCAGTTGGAGGGCAACGTTTACAGATACTTACACGCCAAAGGGCGCGCCGTTGATCTGAGCCCAGCGCCGCCGCTCATCCGCCTCGAGGCGGCCGAGGTCGACCCCCAGCCGCTCCGCCACCCGGAGCTCCTGGTCATAGGAGGTGCCCATGGGCGTGGGGTCATCGCTGCCGAGGACGCAGTGAACCTCGGCCCGCTGAAGCGCGAGGAGCGGGGTCGCACCGTGGGCGGCCTCGAGCCTGGCCAGCGCGGAGGGGATGAGGAGCCGGTTGCTGGTCGGGCAGACCTCGAGGGTCACGCCCTCTTGGACCAGGCGCGCCAGGGTCGCCGGGCTCTCGAGCGCGTGCACGCCGTGCCCAATCCCCTGGGGCTCGAGCGCGAGGGTGCGATCGACGGCGGCATGACCCTCGAACTCTCCAGCGTGGATGGTCAGATCGGGCAGGTGCCGGCGCAGCTCGTTCAAGATCGCGACCAAGGCTGGCGGCAGCGGCTCCTTATCGGGTCCCGTCACGATGCCGAGCACATCGAGCCCGACCAGCTGCGATGCATGCTCCGCGACCATCGCGGCCAGGGCTCGGTAATGCGGCTCGCTCTCGAATGTACGGGAGAGGCCGAGGCGGAGCAGCATCGGCTTGCCGGTCGCGCGCTCAGCCTCTGCCCGCGCCGCGGTGACGGCGAGTAGGATCGGGCGGGCCACACTCTCCGCGAAGCGCACCGGGGCCAGCTCGCGCCAGGCGATCCGTTGGTTATCGAGCAACGTTCGGGCCATCGAAAACAGGCTCAGGCGCATCTCGAAGCCATCGGTCTCCGCCGCCGCCTCGAGGAAGGCCAGCCGCGCCAGCTCCGCGATCGCGGGTACGCTCACGTAGGCAGCCCGGGCTTTGACGATGCACTGATAGAAGACCGTCGCGTCGTCGGTCGGGCCAGCCATCGTCAAGGATGCGCCCAGCTCCTCCGCGCTGAGAAAGCGCCGCTCCTCCTCCCTCCAGAAGGGGGCCGTCCGCACGTCGAACTCCCGCGCGACTTGGGCCAAGGCCTGCGCGCTATGGGAACCTTCGAGGTGACGGTGGAGATCGAGGTGCATGGTTTGCCGCGGCGTCCTGAATAGCGCGTCGCGGCGAGCGGGTCACCTGTTTCACGTCACCCCCGGTTCGCTGGTAGAAGGAGCCGATGTCTCGCCCGCGCTTTTGGCCTCAACTCCCCCGCGTCCGAGGTTTCTTGCATATTCCGCCGAGCAATCTTCGGGTCAGCTCCTTCGGACGCCGGGGACTAGGGCTCGTCCTCCTGGCCGCGGCCTGTAGCTCAGAGCCGGCCGGTCCCCCGCCCTTCGTCCCCCGCGCCACGCTGGGGCCGGTCGGCTCCGATCCGCTCTCCGGGAGCGGCCTGGAGAGCTGTCCGGTCTACCTCGAGGAGCGCTGCAGCGGCGGCGCCAAGCAGCGCTGCGAGATCGTCGACGTCGTGACCAAGGCCAAGGCCGCCGCCCCCGATCCCCTGCTCCGCCGCGTGTTCCTCTACGATCGCTGGTACGACCGCTACCTCTCGCCGCTGGGCCTGACCATGGAGCGGGTCTTCACCAGCAGCATCCCGGCCGGGGCACCCGACGGCGAGTGGGGCGCACCGGAGAAGTTCGCCGAGTGGGCCGGCCGAGGTGACTCCGCGATCTGGACCGGCGCCGCCCTGATGGCCGACATCTATCGCTACGCCGCGACCCAGACCGACGCCGACTATCGCCGCATGGAGGACCGCACCCGGGCGCTCATCTTGGACTTCGAGGTCACCGGCATCCCCGGGTACTTGTCGCGTTACCACTTTCTCCAGCGGGCGCCGGGCTCGCCGCAGACCGACCAGCTGATCGTGGCCCTCGGGACCGAGACCTCACCCACTCAGCTCGAGCTGCCCAAGGTCGACCTCCCCGGTCTGCCGCCCGAATACGCGGCCGCGGGCGCGAAGGCCTATTGGGAGGGAGATACTTCGATCGATCAATACACCGGGCCGATGACCGCCTTCCCGATCGTGTGGTCACTCCTCAAGGATGAGGCCCTCAAGGCCAAGATCGTCTACCAAATGACCTGCTACCTGAAGCGACTGAGGCGCATCGAGATCATCAACCTCCGCTCGCGGCCCATGCTGGTCCAAGAGGTCTTGACCGCCTTTGGGGCCTCACGAATCCGGCTCGACCCCGATGACCCCGACATCCGCGAGCTGGAGAAGCTCGTCTGGTACGTGCACCCCGGGATCAATCAGAACAACTCCGGCGCCTTCACCGGCGGCTGCCCGGACAAAGTGCAGCTCGAGCCGTGGCGGGTGATCGACGCACAGTCGGAGTCCTTCGAGCTCGATCTGCTCGGGCTCAACGCCGACATCAACCGCGACAACCGAACCCTGCAAAATCAGATCGACCACTTCTACATCGTCAACCTGCGCGGAGGAGACTCCAGCCACATCATGCACCTGGCCGCCATGGCCTACTATTTCACCGGAGAGGAACAGTATCGGAGCTTCCTCTTTGATGAGTTGATCGGGAAGCTGCGGGTCAACGAGGTCGCCCGGACCATGATGGCCTTCCGCCTCCCCGACTGGTGCTACCGCTTCTACGGTGACCACATCACCTTCGGTACCCACTGGCAGCTGGTGAACCTACTCCCCGAGGGTACCCTGAGGGACGAGATGATCCGCGTGATGGAGGAGGAGGTTTGGCAAAAGGCGATGTTCAACCAGAAGAACGCCAAGGCCAACGTCATGTACGCCTCGATCGTCCCGGACGGCGTGGCCACCGCGAAGTCTACCGCCATCGCCGAGGCCGTCTCGCAGCTGCGGAGCTTCGGCGGCAACGGCGGCGTCCTCGACGCGCCTCGGCGGCAGTACAGCCACAGCCGCCAGTCGATCATCGACGCCTTCCCGGCTGGAACCACCATCCGCTGCCCCACCGTGGACGAGCGCGCCGCCTGCGAGGAGGGCGGCACCTTGCTCGGCTTCCCGCTGGAGGGCGACACGATCTCCCGCACCTGCGACGGCCGACCGGGCGAATGCCAGATGCCTGATGGCAAGTGCGTCGATGGCCTGGCCTCCACGGGCTTGCCCACGCCGCTCCGCAGCTATGAGGACTTCCTCTGGCAGCGCAGCCCCTTCTCCTTCGGAGAGCAGTACGCCGTGGAAGGCGCGGCGCAGTCGCCGGGGCGGGACTTGTCGGAGCCCTACTGGATGGCGCGCCACTACGGCTACCTCAGCGAAGGCGCGGGGCAGGTCTTGGCCTGGACGTCCGCCGGTAGCTGTCCCTGACCCGCGCAAAGTTGGCTTCGGCGTCAAAATTTCGCCGCGCTTCCCCCACCATCACGCCGCGCACCTGATCGCTTCCCACACGCTTCTGGGCCGATCCTAGCCGATGAGCGAGCGCGATCGCTTCGCTCAACGCGTCGCGTCGTGTCTGGCGGTCCGGCTGTAAATGGACCTTAATATCCATAAAGCGCGTTGCTGAAATTCTGGAACGCGGAATAAAGTACTCGCATGTCCATTGAGCCAGCCCGGGCTTCGCTGAACGATCGGATCGACGAGGTGGACGAGGACGAACAGGTCCCGCGCTTCAACATCCCCCGCCGAAAGTTCCTCCAATTCTGCGCGGCGATCACGGCGTCGATGGGCCTGCCCCGCAGCGCCATGGGCGCGGTCGAGAAGGCGCTCACGCAGGCGCCCCGGCCTTCGGTGATCTGGCTCCAGTTCCAGGAGTGCACCGGCTGCACCGAGAGCTTGCTGCGCGCCGAGCACCCGACGCTGGAGAAGCTCATCCTCGAGCTGATCTCGCTCGACTACCATGAGACCTTGATGGCGGCCGCCGGCCACCAAGCGGAGGCCGCGCGCCAGGCCGCGATGAAGGCCAACCGTGGCAAGTACATCCTGGTGGTGGAAGGCGCGATCCCAACCAAGGAGAACGGCGTCTACTGCAAGATCGGCGGCCGCACTGCCATCGAGCTGCTCGAGGAGACGGCCAAGGACGCGGCCGCGGTCATCTCCATCGGCAGCTGCTCCTCGTGGGGCGGCATGCCCTCGACGAGCCCCAACCCCACCGGCGCCAGCTCGGCCGCCGCGGTGCTGGGTAAGCCCACCGTGACCATCCCCGGGTGCCCGCCCAACCCGTACAACTTCCTCACGACCGTGGTGCACTTCCTGACCTTCGGGAAGCTCCCCGAGGTCGACGCCAAGGGCCGCCCAGTGTTCGCCTACGGTCGCCTCATCCACGAGAACTGCGAGCGCCGCGCCCACTTCGACGCCGGTCGCTTCGCCAAGCAGTTCGGCGACGAGGGGCACCGCCAAGGATGGTGCCTGTACGAGCTCGGCTGTAAGGGCCCTGAGACGTACGCCAACTGTCCCCAGATCTTGTTCGGCGACGCCGGCGTAGGCACCTGGCCGGTGGGCTGCGGTCACCCCTGTATCGGCTGCACGGAACAAGGCATCGGCTTCCAAAAGCCCATCCACGCGCTGGCCAAGCTCCTCACGGTGTCGCCGCCCACGCAGTTCGCGCGGCCAGGCGAGGCCCAGGGTCAAGGTGCGACGGCAGGTGCGGTGCTGGCCGTGGCCGCTGTGGCGGGCGTGGCGGTGGGGGTGGGGGTCAAGACGGCGAGCAACCTCGGCAAGCACGAGGACCCGCCTTCCCAGAACCCCTCGAAGTAGCGCTGGCCGCGGAGGACGTATGATCGAACGACGGCAATTCTTGAAGGTCGTGGCCTGCACCGCCGGCGCCGCCGCCGCTCTCCCCGACGAGGCCGAGGCTCGCGAAGCGCGTCCCATGCCCACCGGAGCCCTGGGCCTGCTCTATGACGGCACGCTGTGCATCGGTTGCCGCGCCTGCATCAAGGCCTGCAAAGAGGCCAACAATATGCCTCCCGAGCACACGGCGCTGAACGTGGGCAACTATTGGGACGCCCCGCTGGATATCTCGGGAAAGACGCTCAACGTCATCACCGCCTATCGCAGCGGCACCGCCGAACACAAAGACCAGGTCACCGACGGCTTCGCCTTCAGCAAGACCTCCTGCATGCACTGCGTCGATCCGTCGTGCGTGTCGGCTTGCCCGGTATCGGCGATGACCAAGGACCCGGTCACGGGCGTGGTGCACTACAGCGTCGACGCCTGTATCGGCTGTCGCTACTGCGTCGCAGCTTGCCCCTTCGGCGTGCCGCGCTTCTCCTTTGACGAGGTCTATCCCAAGATCTCCAAGTGTCAGCTGTGTGAGCACCGCCTGGCCGACGGTAAGTACGCCGCCTGCGCCGAGGCCTGCCCCACCGGCGCCACCTTGTACGGCAAAGTTGCGGACCTGCGGGAAGAAGTGGCGAGACGGCGCGCCCTCGCCCCCGGGACCCCGACGGTGTTCCCGCGCGGACGCCTGGGCGGACCCGACCAATCCTACGCGGGCACGGTCAGCGAGTACGTCCCCCAGACCTATGGCGAGAAGGAGATCGGCGGAACTCAGGTCCTGCACCTCTCCGGCGTGCCCTTCGCGCTCCTCAATAAGCCGGCGCTCCCGGACATCGCGCCGGCGCGCACCGCGGAGACCTTGCAGCACACCATCTACAACGGCCTCATCGCGCCGCTGGTCTTCCTGACCGGCCTCCTCGCGATGGCCTACCGCAACATGCGCGGCGCTGGGCCCCCCGACGCGAAGTCCGACCCGCCGCAGCGAGGTACGCCATGAGCGCCGAGATCCACCCGCACGCCGCCCCGGTCGGCGGCCGCATCTGGAGTCCTTTCACCGGTAGCCTAGCCGTCTTGGTCGCGGTCATGGTGGGCGTGCTGATCGTGCGCTTCACGAGCGGCCTCGGCGCCGTCTCGCACATGAGCAACGGCTACCCCTGGGGCATCTGGATCGCCTTCGACGTGGTGATCGGCTCGGCGCTGGGCGCCGGTGGCTTCACCGTCGCCTTCCTCACTTACATCCTCAACCGCGGGGAGTATCACCCGATCGTCCGTCCCGCGCTGCTGACGGCCTTGTTCGGCTACGTTCAGGCGTCGCTGTCGGTCGTGCTCGACGTAGGCCGCTACTGGGAGCTGTGGCACATGTTCTGGCCCAAGTATGCCCAGGTGAACTCGGTCCTCTTCGAGGTAGCGGTGTGCATCGGCGCGTACACCACGGTGCTCTTGATCGAGTTTCTCCCGGTGGTGATGGAGCGCTTCGGCTGGGAGCGGCCGCGCCGCAAGCTCGACAAGCTGCTCTTCGTGTTCGTGGCGGTGGGCGTGCTCCTGCCGACCATGCACCAGTCCTCGCTGGGCTCGCTCCTGATCGTATTCGGTCCGCAGGTGAGCCCGCTGTACCAGACGATGCTGCTGCCGCTCTTGTTCCTGCTCTCGTGCGTAGGCATGGGGCTGGCGGCCGTGGTGTTCGAAGGAACCTTGTCCTCGCTGGCCTTCCATCGTCCGCTCGAGCGCGAGCTGCTCGCCAAGCTCATGGGCATCGGTGCGACGCTGGTGGCGGTGTTCATGGTCATCCGCTGGGTCGATCTGCTGAGCCGCGGCGCCTGGCCGCTGGCTTTGCAAGCCACACCGCTGGCCTTCATGTTCTGGCTGGAGAACGCGCTCTTCGTCGCCTCGCTGGTCGCGCTGGCCTCCTCCGCCAGCCGCCGCCGCCCGCAGCGCCTGTTCGTGGGCGCCAGCGCCATGGCGCTCGCCGGAATACTCTACCGACTCGACGCCTACCTGGTGGCCTATGAGACCGGCGCCGGCTGGGTCTACTTCCCCTCGCTCGGCGAGCTGGCCGTCACGGTGGGCCTCGTGGCCTTCGAGATCCTCGCCTTCATCATCGCGGTCCGAACCCTCCCCATCCTCCCGCCGCGCGAGCCGCGCACGGCGGACCTGCATCCTGAGAAGTGAGCACCATGGTCAAGCGAATCACCATCGATCCCGTCACCCGTATCGAGGGCCACCTGCGCATCGACTGCGAGGTCGACGGGCAGAACAAGGTCAGCGCCGCCTGGGCCTCGGGCACCATGTGGCGCGGCGTTGAGCAGATCTTACTGGGGCGCGACCCGCGCGACGCCTGGGCCATCACCCAGCGCTTCTGCGGCGTGTGCACCACCGTGCACGCCATCGCCTCGGTGCGAGCGGTCGAGAACGCGCTGGGCCTCGCCGTGCCCAAGAACGCCCAATACATCCGCAATCTCATGATCGCCGCGCACGCGGTGCACGACGAGATCGTGCACTTCTACCACCTGTCCGCGCTGGACTGGGTGGACGTGACCTCGGCGCTCAAGGCCGACCCGCTCAAGACCGCGCAGCTGGCGGAGAGCCTCTCCACCTGGACCGGCAACAGCCAGCACGTCATGGCCGAGACCAAGGGCCGCCTGGCCAAGCTGGTGGAGAGCGGTCAGCTCGGTATCTTCGCCAATGGCTACTGGGGCCACCCGGCGATGAAGCTGTCGCCCGAGGTCAACCTGCTCGCGGTGACCCACTATCTGCAGGCGCTCGAGGTGCAGCGGAAGGCCAACAAGATCGTCAGCATCCTCGGCAGCAAGACGCCGCACGTGCAGAACCTCGCGGTGGGCGGGGTGGCCAACCCCATCTCCCTCAATAGCCAGTCCGTGCTGACGGTGGAGCGCTTGCTCGCGGTGAAAGAGGCCATCGACGAGCTCAAGCTCTTCGTGCACCAGGTCTACAACATCGATGTCGCCGCGGTGGCGGCCTTCTATGCGGACTGGACCAACTATGGGAAGGGCGTGACCAACTATCTGGCGGCGCCTGATTTCCCGCTCGACGAGAAGGGCACGACCTTCGAGACGGTCGGCGGATATATCCCGGGCGGGGATCTGGCGGCCATCAAGCCGATCACCACCTTCGGCGATCCCTACTTCCGCGAGAACGTAGCCGAGAGCGTGAAACACTCCTGGTACCGCGGCGGCAAGGGACCGCTGCACCCCTACGCGGGGGAGACCGTCGCCGAGTACACGGATTTCCAGGAGCAGGCCAAATACTCCTTCGTGAAGTCACCCACCTTCGGCGGCAAGCCAGCCCAGGTGGGCCCGCTGGCTCGCGTGCTGGCGGCGGTGGCGCAGTCCCACGCCCCGGTGACCTCGCACCTCACGCGGATCCTGGGCACCGTAGAGGCCCTGGCCAAGACCAAGATCCCGCTGACGGCGCTCCATTCCACCATCGGCCGCCATGCGGCGCGCGCGGTGATGTGCGCGGTGAACGTGGACATCCTGGAGAAGCAGTGGAAGCTGCTCATCGACAACATCGCCAGCGGCGACGCCCACACCTTCGAACAGCCCGTGTTCCCCAAAGGTGAGGTCAGCGGCTTCGGCTTCCACGAAGCTCCGCGCGGGCTACTGTCGCACTGGGTGGTGATCGAGAACGGCGTCATCAAGAACTATCAGGCGGTGGTGCCGACCACCTGGAACGCCGCGCCCAGAAACGAGAACGACGAGCCTGGCCCCTACGAGGCCTCGCTGGTGGGTACGCCCCTGGCCGATCCGGAGCGGCCGCTGGAGGTCCTGCGGACCATCCACTCCTTCGACCCCTGCCTGGCCTGCGCAGTGCACCTGGCGGACACCGAGAAGAAGGCCATCGTGAGCGTGCGAGCGCTGTGACCGCCGTACGACCAGACAAGGTCGTGGTCCTCGGCGTGGGCAACCTGCTCATGAGCGACGAGGGTCTCGGCGTACGCTGCGTGCTCGATCTCGAGCGCGCGGGAGGCCTTCCGGCGGGGGTGCGCGTGGTGGAAGGCGGCACCTCTACCCATGAGCTCCTCGAGGACCTGGAGGACCTCGACGCCTTGGTGATCGTGGATGCGGTGGCCGCCAAAGAGCCGCCGGGCACCGTGGTCCGCTTCGAAGGGAGCCGGGTGCCCGCCGCGTTCAGCAACACGCTCTCGCCGCACCAGCACGGCATCAACGATCTCCTCGCCTCGCTGGCCTTCTTGGGCCGGGAGCCGCGCCACGTAGTATTGCTCGGCGTTCAGCCCCAGCGGTTGGCGCTGGGGATGGAGCTGTCTCCGACGGTCGAGGCCGTCATGCCCGAGCTTACGCGCCGCGTCCACGCAGAGCTCGCAGCGATCCTCGGCCGGCCCTCCTAGGGGCTGTCTTCAGCCCCTAAGCTCAGGGGTGGGTGTGCGCGGTGGGCTGCTCGGCGGTCTGAAGCCCGCTGCGGTGCTGCACCAAATAATCCACCCACGCCGCGATCCCCTCGCCCGTACTGGCAGAGACCCGCAGGTAGCGTGGGCTTGGCATCACCTGATGGAGCGCCTCCTCGAAGCCCTCCACCGAGTAGCGCGGGAGGTGCGGTAAGAGGTCGACCTTCGACAGCAAGACGAGATCCGCCTTGCGGAACATCACCGGATACTTGAGCGGCTTGTCCTCACCCTCGGTCACCGCGACCACCACCACGTTGAGCGCCTGCCCGAGATCATAGACCGCGGGGCACACCAGGTTCCCCACGTTCTCGATGAAGAAGCAGTCCGTGGCGCGCCAGGCGACGTTGTGGAGCGCGTGGTGCACCATCTCCGCGTCGAGGTGGCAGGCGTTGCCGGTGGTGATGGCGAGCGACGGAATGCCCGCCTGGCTCAGCCGCTGCGCATCGCGATCGGTGGCCAAATCGCCGCTGACGGCCCCGAGGCGCAGCCCCCGCGCGTGGCCCGCGGTGGCCTCGAGCAGCGCGGTCTTGCCGGCCCCCGGCGAGCCCATCACGTTGAGCGCGAGCACCCCTGCGGCCTGGAAATGCTGGCGGTTGTGCCGCGCCTGCACATCGTTCTTGGAGAGGATGGAGTAGTGCACATCCACCGGCACCAGGTTCGGGTCGCCACAACCACAGGTTTCACACATCGGCTACCTCCAGCTCGATCCGGTCGAGCATGATCTCATCACCTTGGGTCAGCTGCGCGGGGATCTCGCAGGCCCGGCAGCGGAGCATGGTCCCCGCCTCGATCGTCGCTTTACAGCGCGGACAGCCCCACCGCTCAGGCACCCGCGTGAGGAGCAGCTCGGCGCCGGCGCACACGCCCCGCTCGCTCAGCACCTCGAAGGCGGTGGCCAGTAAGCCGGCGTCCACGCCCGAGGCGTCCCCGACGCGCACATGAACGCGGCGGACCGCGGCGCCGGGGTGCCCCTGAATGTTCTGCTCCACTCCCTCGAGCAGCGCCTGCAGCACAGAGTACTCGTGCATCAGCTCCTCCCGAACTCAGCGGGTCGCTTGGCAAAGAACGCCTCGATCCCCTCGCGAAAGTCGGCGCTGTCGGCGCTCTCGACCAGGGCCTCAAGCTCGCGGTCGAGGTGATAGTCGAGCCGATCGCCCCCTACGGCTTCGTTCATCAGGCGCTTGGCCGCGGCATAGGCGCCCGTAGGGCCTGCCGCCAAACGACGCGCCACGGTCGTCACCGCCTCCTCGAAGCCCTCGCTGGGATATACCTCCGACACCAGCCCCAGCGTCTGCGCCCGCGCGGCGTCGAGCCGCGGGTTGAGCAGGGCCAGGTCCATCGCGCGCCGCAGACCGACCAACTTCGGGAGGAAGAAGGTCGAGCTCTCGGCGCCACAGAGCCCCGTCTTGAAGTAGGCGTACTCGAAGCTCGCCCGGGTCGAGGCCAGCACCAGATCACAGCTCATGGCCAGGCCGAAGCCGCCGGCCGCCGCCACCCCGTCGACCGCGGCGATGACCGGCTTGGGGGCGCGGCGCAGCTCGGAGATGGTCGCGTGGAGATACTCCAGGATCTGCTTGAAGATCTCCCCCGGGCCCGGCGGGATGTCGCGCGCTTCGGGCTTCAGATAGCCCAGGTCCGCCGGGTCACCGCCGGCCTTGATGTACTTGAGATCGGCCCCCGTACAGAAGGCGCCGCTCCCGCCCCGCAGGACCAGCACTCGCACCGCGGGATCGCGGGCCAGCGCCAGACCGGCCTTGCGGAGATCGCGCGCGGTGCGCACGTCGAGCGCGTTGAGGCGGTGCGGCCGATCGATGCTCAGCACACCTACGCCCTGCTCAATTTGAGTGTGAATATGTTCCATACTTATACTCAGCAGATGCGCGGCAGGAGCTCGC